>Ga0181572_10001964_pt1 | contig 14906 bp, 9 predicted proteins | sample 101ome_26_FD_133004 | JGI IMG/M metagenome (GOLD analysis project Ga0181572, IMG submission 133004) | Coastal salt marsh microbial communities from the Groves Creek Marsh, Skidaway Island, Georgia - 101408AT metaG (megahit assembly) | ecosystem: Environmental > Aquatic > Marine > Intertidal zone... | reverse complement strand
TATTCTTTCCAAACTTTTTTACTAAGTGGGAATAGGTTGCGTAATGACCCTTATGAAAAGGTTGAAAGCGGCCAGCGTAGACTACAACAATGTTGTCTACACCATCCGCTTCTCCTAAAATACTTTCTATTAAGAATTGAGATAATTCGTTCATCTGATATAGTACTATTTCCTTTGTACTATATAAATATAGAATTTATTACTTTTACCAATTATACCTTAACAAATGGTGAGTCTACAACTTCTCCACCCTCAACTCCGTTGTTTCCCATTTGAGAACCACCTCTTTGTTGTGATTGTTGTTCCATTTGCTCTTTGATAGCTGGATTATAAGTAACTGTACCCTTTTCTAAATCTAATTGACCTCTTGGGTAATCTCTTTCTAACTTATTTAACTCTTTTCTTAATTCAGAGTTAACTTCTTTAAAGTTTTCTTCAGCTTGTGTGAATGCTTCTTCAATTCTTTCTAAGTCAGAATGTAGTTGATTTTTTCTAATATGCAACTCACCAATTTGACCCATTAGTTGTTGTAACTGTCCATTATATCCTTTGATTTCTTTGACTTTATCTTCTGATAATTCAGCCGTTCTTAAATCAATCGATGTTTTTTGTTCTTTTGCCATATGACTATAAATTAATTAATTTGTTTTGAATTCGTATATAAATATATAAATTATAAGTTTTCGTAATCTATTGTGGTTACACCTCTTTTTTGTACTACTTGTGCTGAACAACGATTTCCGAATTGTATTGATTTTGGAACATCATCAGTATCTAAGAACATTTTCACAAATCCTGCTACAAATGTATCACCAGCTCCTGAGATATCCATTATCTCTACTTGTTCGGTTGGGTATGATGTACGCTTATACATACACCCATCCTTATCTAATGTAATTATCAACTTTTCTAAAATCCAATCGTTTTTTTCAATAAATTCTTTATTATTTTCAAATTCTGAACGATTTAGTTTTATGAATCGTATATCCTTACACCAATCACCCAATTGTTTCTTTGTATCACAAATTACATTTGGATGTTTGAATCCGATATATGCTATATCTTCTTCAGTTAGGAATCCCTTATTGTAATCAGAAACTACAATCATTTGATATTCCCAATAATCTATATCGGTAAGTAGTTTATTCTCTATCCTATCGATATTTTTTTCTTCATCAATTCTTAATAATAAAGTGTTTGATGATTCGTGAATATGTCGTGTCTTTGTAATAGGAGATTTCTGATAATGAAAATCTACATCAATTCCCAATGATGTTAAATTAGCTAAAACATTCATTCCCATACCACCATTGAAAACTTCCCTCTTTGGAATAAATACAGGAGCAGGTCCTTCAGGTGAAAGACGGGGTGTATCTCCATAAATGAAGATATCATCACATTGTTCTCCTATTAATAAAACTTTACTCATTAGTTAATATTTTTGTAGTACTAAAGTTTTCCATTCTATTAAAGTAAACAATTGATTTTGCATATTGTTCTCCAACTATTGGTTTATTTTTATAATCAGAGCCAATTACAAATACATCTGGTTGATACGATTTTATCATTTCTTCTAATGTAATGGAAGAATCAAATATTACTACTTTACTTACACCTTTAATTTGTTCTAAATTATATTTTCTTTCATTTTCAGTATGAAAAGGCCTACCATCACCTTTAAGTTCTTTAACTCTCTTATCAGAATCAATACCTACAACTAATAAATCACCAAAAGTTGATGCATGTTCAATCATCTTAAAATGTGCATGATGTAAAACATCAAAACATCCATTTATCCAAACCTTTTTCATAAGAACTTTTCTAATTGTTTAATTACCATTTCTGATGTTATTGATTTAGTACATTCAAATTGTCTATCAGTATCTTTGTGGTCAGGACACCAATTCCAATCACCAGCATCTAATCGTAATCGATTAAAACAACCACTACACTTTCCTTCGGATGTACCAATTCTAATACAATCTTCCATCTCTGCCCAATCGTATGAGAATCCACTAATTAAAACTGTCTTAGTTCCTAATGCCCAACTTAACCAACTTAATCCACTACCAATACCAATAAAAGCCTTTGATTTTCTCATTTCATCCATTACTGAATCCAATGTTCCACTTGGGTGTTTAACTATTCCAGTTGGATGTGGATTACCCATATAACCATCATCTTCTTTAGATAATAGTTTGACTGTATATCCTTTGTTGTTTAGCCAATCCACTACATCTTGCCAACCTGTTGGATTATTCCAATATTTTGTTTGAGCCGTACCATGAATTGCAATCGTAATTAGATTATCATCCTTTACTATATTTTTTGAAGGAAGTTTGGGTTTAATTTCTTTATATTCTAATCCCAAAATATCAGTTGCCATCTTTTGCATTGGTTGGTCTAAAAAGTTAGATGGATGTTTTAAGCCTTTATAGGTATTATCATCATTATAAAATAAACCTAATGAATACATAGCGTATAAGTTACTTACACTTTTTCCTGGTTCTACAAACTCAATATTTGGATATTGTTTTTTAAACATATCATTATGGAAAGTAGAAACTATCATATTACATTTGTGTATCTTACCAAATTCTTCTATATATGGAATCCAAGCTAAGGTATCCCCTAACGCTTTTGAATCCAATGCAATATAAACTCGCCTACCTTTAGCATCATATTTATAATCTTCAATCAAAGTATTACCTTCCCAAATTCTAATATTCCAATTTACAAAATATTCTACACTACATTTTGCCCATTGACCATTTGAAATTTCAGTTTGATAATGTGTATGATTTGTTTTCGGGTCTATAAATTCTACTTTATAATTTTTTGGTTGAGACCCCTTTACTTCAAAGTAAGCACCCCTAACGAAATTGAAAATAAAAGTATTTCTAACTTCTCTAATATTGTCCTCTAATTTTATTAAATTATCGTAAATCATTATAACCAAGTTTTATTTTTTAAATCTAATAAAGAGTATCCTTCTGCTTGCTTTGAATATACTTTATTGGTTGTATATCTTTTTTCTGGATGTTCATAGAATACGTGGTTATACCACAAATCAGCAACATCCCATTTACAATCTTTGATTCTATCTAACCACCATTGTTTTTTACGATTTGGTATTAAATAAGCATGTGCTAAATCTTGATTATGTGCCGTTTTGGAAAACAACTCATCTATTTTTTCTTTACTTCTAGATGGATTATCAGCGAAAGATATGTAGGTAACATCATCTCTTTCTGATATGAAACAAGCTTTATGTACAATATCTACAAACTCCTCTAAACCAGTATAAATAAATGCATCAGCTTCGAAGATAAGAGTATAATCAAAGTTATCATTATCCATTGTTTCCAAAGCGCCTCTATGAGCCATATAGCACCCATAATGCCCCCCAGTTATCCAACCCAAACCAGCACCAGGATATAATTCACCTGGTTTATTATCTTTACTTAGATGCTCAGGCCTTCTACAAAACTCTTTTGGTGCAAAATCAGTATAGGGTTTATTTATAATAGGTTCATACACCATTCCATACTTTTCTAATTGCTTAATGGAAGCTTGAGATACCATTTCTCTTAAATCATCTGGTCTAGTCATTAAGTGTTTGATTTGAATACGAGGTTTTCTCTTAGCCCATTGAAATTTATTTATTTGCTCAAATTGATAATAAAAAGTTTCTCTCACAGCATTAGCTACACCCATAAATTCTTTAGCATAATCATCACCAGCAATAATTCCACCTGGTTTAACTTTTTTATACCAATATTTTATATCTTTAATAACATCATCATATGTATGACCTGCATCTAAAAATACAAAATCTAAAGAATTGTTTTGAAATTGAGATGATGCATTTTCAGATGTATCTTTTATAATTTCAAAGGTGTTATAGTTATTTGATAAAATTGTGTTATCTACAAATTCATAAAATACATCTCCCCCAAAACTATTTACAATACTCTGATGTAAGTTTTCATTCAATGTTCCTTTAAAAGTATCAACTGTTGTAAAATTGAAGTTCTTTTTTGAATACTTTATTTTGTTAGCCATATGATTGGTAGATTTACCTAACCAACTACCAACCTCAACTATATTAGAATTATCGGGCAAATCCCTAATCATCTTATCGTATAAATCAGAATATGAAAACCAACCCGGTACTTCATTAAAATCAGGTTGTAACTTTTCTAATATAATTTGTTTGGTATTATTTAAATCATCATCAATATAAGTAACTAATGGATTATTATCATAAGTATCCAAATAAGTATGTAGTTTTCTGAATATAGATGGTAATCCATATGATAATGCTTCTTTAACCGATAAGGGATTTAATTCTAATTTAGAACTAAAGTAAAACATATCAGATGCTTTGTAAAATTTATCTACATCATTTCGTTCTCCCCAAATAATACAATTGTCCGGCTTAACATCCATCAAAGGTTTCCAATAATTTTCGAAGTTCATAGCTTGGTTTCCAACAAAGTGAAATTTAATTTTGTACTTTTCCATTTGTCTAGCTACCCCAAATATTTCACCTTGATTTTTACCCTCAGTAAATAAACCAATCATCACCACATGCTTCCAATCGGATTCAAATCCTAATTCTTTTTTTGCAGATTTTTTATCTTACTTAAAATCTTCAATTGGGTAATCCCAAATATCAGTTTCAATACCCAAATGTTCAAATTTCCGTCTACTCCACTCAGATACCAAAACATATCTATCTGGATGATATCTTATTTCATCTGGATTTGTTAGTGAACCATGTGTGGTTACTACAATATTATAATTTCTTTTTTCGTTATCAAAAATAATATCTAATAAAGATGTATCTACAAAATGATGTGGTATTTCGTGAAAATGAATTATATCAGGATTTTCCGAATCTATAATATCTAATAACTCTTTCTTATTTTCATATAAAGAGTATAGTTTTACTAAATCATTTATTTGATTTTTTTGAACTACAAATACACCACCACTATGGTCATTATATTCAACAACAACTATTTCAAAATCATTTACGAATGTTTGAATTTGTTTGAGAAGATATTGTGGCATCCCACCAGTAGAAAGATGAGGTGCAATGTATAACAGTTTTTTATTTTTAGACATAAACAAAACTTTTTAGTGTATAGATACACTTCAATACAAATATACTAAAAAATATTCGAATTACCAAATATTTTAATAAGTAATTGTACCTTTTTCTAAATCTATCTGTCCGTTTGGATATTTTCCATCAATTTCAGCTAATTCTTTATTTAGAATCTCAATTGATTTATCCAAACCTTCACCTAAAGTTACTTCTCTCTTTTCTAAATCACTAATACTTTTTTTAAGAGTTCTTTTTTGTACTGTGATTTGTCCTAATGAAATTACTATGTTGTTTTGCTCTTCTTGAATTTTTTTTAGTTTAGCAACTAAATTTAAATCCAATTGTTCTGTTTTGTTTTGCATGTTACCTTTATTTATATATAAGTATATATGAATCTAATTTAACGAAAATTATTCTGGTTGTGTTGGTAGAGTATATGGAGGAGTTTGGGAAGTTATATCTCTTAAATCTTGTCTATATTGAATCCACTCATCTAATTTAGAACCAGTAATTGGAGAATGAGGAAGTACTACCCAATCAGTTTCCTTTAGTAAACCATCTCGTTCTCGTCTAATATTGTCTAAGTCTCTTTGATTTTGTTCATTAGTAGTATATGGTACTTCAGTATGCACACCATCTATTACTCTATATCTAATATGACTTCTGGCTTCTCTCCACTCGGTTTCAGTTAATTCTATAAATGGGGTTTCATATGAACCTGAATCCGGCCATATATCAGTTGCATAGAATCCTAAGTAATCACCACTTCCACTATCGTAATATCCAAAATATTGTATTTCTTTCATAATTTATATTTTAATGACCAATCGCTATCCAAAATCCATAATTACCATCTAAAATTAACTCACAACCATTTCTTTTGTAATCGTAAACATGATTGAAACCACTTGAACCACTACTACTTCTGTTTGTAGAACAAACTATTGAATGTACTGCATTTGGGAATGTAATCGGAAAGGCTATTGTACGTGGTGATGATGTATCATATACATGCCCCCATTGTATAATTAATCCTCCCGGTAACTTTGCATAATTATCAAAGTTTGTACTTACATTATTTGTATTGCTAGTACTACCACCTGGACCAGATGAAAATGCTGTTGTCATTCCGTTAATATCCAAGCCATTTAAATCTTTGAATCTTTGAGAATCTGTACCTAAAGACCATAATCCTCCGAATTCGGGAACAATATTACCTTTTGAAACGATTGCATCATCATTTCCACTTCCAGGTGTAGTTGATTCAGCTTCAAAATAACTTTCTCCACCAACAAAATAGGCTATTTCAGTATCAAAATATGATGAGCCTTTTCTTGGTATTTTAACAAATGTATCTGGGTCTGATACAATCTGAATACCACCTGCTTTAATTTCAACAAAGTTAGATGCTAAAATAAAAGCAATATTAGTATCCCATTGTATATCAGGTTGATATCCACCAGCTCTACCCAAATATCCAGCAGGTATTGCACCTGCTGCTCTTAGAGCATCATACCTAACAGTATGGGCTTGATAAACTGAAGAAAAATTACCACTTGAATCAACGTTTGTAGCTACACCACTTCGTGCAGCAAATCGTATAGAATATCTAAATGCCGCATTGGTTGCTGAATCGCTTATTGAAATATTTATTGTTTGGTTTGATTGAGCACTTTCAGTATCAGCATATCCAAGTATAGTTTGTGCTGCTTCATAAGTCCAAGTTGCTGGGTTGTGTGATAAAATATTATTTGATATATAGTTGTGAACACCCGGTACTTCAAATGTATATACCCATTCATCGGTTTCAATCTCTTCAACCGAATCAACTGTTTGTAGTTTTATAGTATCCCCATCCACCACATAAACTTTGGTTTCATTTGGTATAATATCCAATGTAGTTACTTGCTCATTATTATCTAACCAAAATCCATGAGTATCAGAAACCTTTACTTCCTTATCACCAATAACTACTTTATAAACTTTATCTACTTTTCGTTTTTTTACCCTTTCTACTTTAAATGAATCAAATTTATTTATTTCATTTATATTATCTAATTTATCATTCCAACTCCAAGCCTTTAAAAGTTCACCAACATATATTTGTTCTGCCGTTATCTCTTTTCCACAAGATAGTACAATTTTAGTATCACCAGTTACTGAACTAATACCAGGAGATTCTAAACCTCCTCCTCCTCCATCATCAACTACACCTTCACCAACATAACGATTTTTTGTTGTATAACTACTTCTACTTGAGAGGCTTTTTAATGTAGTACGACCGATTACAGTATCAGTATCGGTATCTACACATTCTAAATAAATAGTTGCATATGCATATTTGGGTGAAGAACTTCCCCCATGTATTTGACCGTTAAAGGATGGGTTATAGTTTGGATATGAAGTAGTATGCGCTACTGTACCACCTTCTGGTTTCTGTAAGTGAAATTCTGGTATATCTAAAGTTACTTCTAAATCACCTGCTCCAACAGAAAACAAACCATCATCACTACCATCCGCATCATCAGAATCAGTATAAGACCCAGTAATGTATCCACCAACTTGAGTTGTAGTTGTTACACCGCTGGATGCTAGTGATATTATACCGCTTGAATTTCCCGTACCAGAATACCTAACAACACTTGGGTCAGGAGATGCGGTTATCCATTCTACGGTAGAAGTTGTTGCACCAGCTACATCGGATAAAGTATCCGATGGAGAAATAACTACTTTCTTAGCAGCACTGGTATCAAATAATTGTATTTCAGGAAGATTAGGTTCAAATATAATTTCAGAGTTATCATCTCTTAATGACAGAGTATTTTCATCAATTACCCAAGAACCAATTCTACCAGAATTAGCATTAATAATACCCTGTATGTTTGCATCAGAAGCTGATAATGCTCCATCAGCATCTACACTAAATGATGCACTTACTCCAGTAGCTGGTACGCTGATTGTACCTCCCACAATCTGCGAACCTTCGATTGCCCCACCAATAATATCCGAACTCATTTGTACTACACTACCATCATATCTAAAGAAACTACCATCAGGTCCTCTCATAGAAATTCTTGGAACAGTTGAACCAGATGGAAATCCGAAAAATAATCCTTGAGCATCATATGATGCGGTAATCTGTCCCATAGATAAGAATGGAAGAGTTTGTCCATCCAATGAACCAGATGTTGATATTCTTAATGCTTCTCCACTTACACTCCTTGGTTCAACCCTACCAGCAATAAGTGAACCAGCACTTAATGTACCTATACCTTCACCACCAGCTCCACCATAAGTTTTATCAACTAAATATAAAGTTACACTACTTGCACCATGTAGTTCTACATCACCACCATAGTTATTATCTTCAGTTGAAAGTAAAGTTGTGTTGTCTTGATATTGAACAATTGGGATATATAAATCTAAAATATTACCCACACCTACAACAGCTACATCGTGAGCATGAATATATGCGTTCATTCTTGGGTCAGCTCCAGGATCACCACGACCATGAAACCACTCATCAGGTACATAAGGTGTACCAATAGCAGATTCCCAAGATGTATCGGATGTTACAATTTGATTTGTAGCAGCTTGCCAAACTAAGTTAGAGCTATTGGCACCACCACCATCTAAACTAAATGAACCAGTCCACCAATATTCGATTTCATATGATGAATTAAGTGCGTATAAGCTGGGGACAACTTTGAAAAATGCTTCAGCACTTGTATTTGATGGATAACCAGTACCAGAACCAGAAGCAGAACCTGTTATTGAGTGATTAGTAGTTATAAGACCAAATGCAGTCAAATCAGCAGAACCACTATTAAATGGGTCAGATGCTCTAGTTAATACTTTCCATGCGTTATCACCAGCATCAGTTACCGCTGTACCTCTATCAATAATATCATAGGTAGTAGCGCCAGGATTATTGTTTTGCATTAATCCATAAGTAATGGTACTATATGCTAAAGAATGGGTTACAACACTTTCAGCAAAGTATTGGTTACCCACATCATATGTTGATGGGAAGAATACACCAGTATCATCAATTACCAATCCACCAAATATACCAGCAGATGCTGATATGATACCTGAAACTTTTAGATTACCAGATGATTGTTGGAATGATAATGAACCACCATCTTCTCCTCCTAAATAAAAGTTACCACTATTATCTAAAAATGCGTTCCAATCAGTTCCATCGTGATAACCTAAGTTATCAGAACCTAAATATAGACCTGCTACTGATGGAGTTGCTGGTAATTCTCCTAATTCAAAGAAATCGGGACTACTACCTGGTCCAAATTGATATTCCGATGGATTTATAAATCCACCTGTTGCATCGTTAATAGCATCAACACTTCCAGTATCTGCCGCATTACCTCCTTTAATTTGTATAGAACCTGCTATCTCTAAATCATAACCATCCCATCTTAAATACCTATCACCAGTATCATTTTCAATTGATAATAATCCAGATGTACCAGAAGTTCCATTAGGACCACCATCTTCAGTTACCCCAATAAACACACCCTGCTGTCCATAACCTTGAGTCCCTTGCCCAATAGCTATATAAGGTTCACTATCCCCACCATAAATTGCTATCTGAGGATTTACTGCATATGAAGTAGATGGTTTACCAACATTGATTGTGTTTTCTACAAATGATTCTTCAAAAATTGCTATCTTAGCAGCAACAAAGAAATCTTCTTGTCCTAAGTATTCCCAACCAGATGCAAGAACAGTACCCTCATCAGGAGGTGTTGGTACAACTGGTTGTGCGGTGTATGGTGCAGTACCATCAGTATATTCTGATTTGTTTATTAATTCTTCAGTTGTTGCAAAATAATGAGTATTACCTCCATCTTCAATTACAACCGCATCTCTACGTGTACCAGTAAATAAATAAGGAACACTAGCATCCCACTCCCCCCTTACAACAACACCAGGACCAGTTTGACCTTCGAATGTTACTGCAAATGATTGTGATAAGAAATAAGTTGCTCTACCATTTTCAATATCAACTTTGTAAACAATTGTTCCAGTTGGATTATCAAATGGCGAAGTCCAACCACCATTTGGTATTTCAGGTAAGGTTGCAGGATTTCCAGCAAATATTCCCGTTTGATTTAAGTAAGGGCTTTTAGATTCTATCGATGCTGAATATTGTCCTAAATTACCAATGAACACACCTTGTTCATCATAAACACCATCAAATGGTGAGTATGTGGTAACGTGAGTTAATGGAGTAGTTCCTTTTACAGCTCTAATCACAGCACCACTTCCAGTAAAATGAGTAGTACCATCTACATCAGATGTAAGAGTTACTGATGGATTATCTATTTGTACATTATAATTTGATGCTCCATCTTGTACACCAGTAATAGTAATTGCATCAGTAGCTACTACATCAGCTGTTGAACCACCATCTCTAATTCTTACCTCCCAACTAACTGTTTCTCCGGCTTCAGTTGCATCACCAGAACCAACAGTTACTGTGTTTGTTTGTGAATATGGTTGCCATACATAGCTATCTCTAAAGAATCCGTAAAAAACAGAACCTGTTGTATTGTAAGCTTCAGCAGTTAATGTAATTGCACCTAATGGAGATGTTACCTGCCCATCACCATCAAAATGAACTACTTCTGATGTTGCTGTTAGCTCAACACTTCTAGCGTTTGGAGGTGTAATACTTTTAACAAAATTTTGAGTTCTTTCAAAAACCGAAGATGAATATTCATGACCAGGTCCTAATGAAAATGGAAATACATTAATATTATATGTAACACTAGCAGATACATATGGATATTCGAAATCACTAAATTCAACACTAGCAGATGGAGAACCTTCTACTGAAATTAAATTTCCAGCTATATTGTTTACATCAATTGATTCTACTGTAAATGTACCAGGATTACCACTACCAGTATTTATCAAATCATCGGAACCTTCTTTTACAGTAATTGTAGTTGTAGCGTTTGCATAATCACTAACAAACTCCACCTCATCGGCAATCAATGTTACTGATTGTGGTACTATATTTAATTCTATTGGTGGAGGTCCATCCAATGTTTTAGTAAAGTTTTGTACAAAACTCTGAGTATAAACCGAAGATGTAAAATAAGGTCTAATTTCTAAAGGGTATTCAATACTACCACTTAGTTGAGTAAAGTTTGCTGATTCACTAACGATTAATGATGCTGTGTAATCAACACCAAAAGAAGATGTTAAGTGTAATAAACCTACATTAATGTTTTGAGAACTAATAGATTCGGATGCAATTGTAAACGTACCGGGTTCAGCTGAACCAGTAAATACTAACCTACGAGAACCTTGTCTTAAACTAATATCAGTTATTGATTGTTTAAAATCATCAACATTTCCTCTACTATCCGATTTTAGATTTACTACCTGAGGATTAACTTCAAACAATACAGTTTCATCTCCCGGCTTTCCTTCAGGTACAATTGTAAATATATGGTCAACTTGAACGGATGCTGATGTAACTGGTTCTGTATAAGTAAAGTTTACTAATAGTTGTTTACTTTGTGATGTAGGTAATCCCACATATGAACCCAATTCACCATGTGGTGAATAAAATCCCTTTTCATCATATGCAGTTACTTCAATACTTTCATCCTTAGAGTGTGATACAAAATACATCCAATATTCTGGAACAAAATCCGAATTGATTGACATGGATGGGAATATTTCTATTGATGCTGATACTGGATTTGCCTTTGTTCCTCTTTTATAAAAAGAACCAGTAACACTACTAATTTGTGGTGTAAATTGTGTTTGTGTTCTTGGATTAATTGTAAATACATCCGCATCAAACGTTACAAACCCACTATCTAAACCATCTTGCAAATCAGTAAGAATAATTGATGTAAGAATTGATTCAGATGTTTCACCATCCATTAAAAATACTGTCAATTCATTATCAATAGAATCTCTATTAAATCTAGCGTTATAATCAATTTCACCACTACCAGTTAAACCAGGATTTAATCCTTTAATAAATTTAGTAGATGATGCCTCCGAAAGAAGAATATAAGAACCACTTTCTTGCGATGTTACTTCATCAATTGATGATGAAAGAACTCTTAGTTTTGCATCCGAGAATCCAGTTTGAGGTAAATTATCTTTAAGTGTAATTTCGTTAATACCATCAATACGAATTGCTTGTATTTCTAATTCCTTATCATCTTTATTTTTAATGATTGTACCTCTAAAAGGCCTAATCTCAAAGTTTACACCACCTTTACCATCTTGTACTCTTGTAATTACGAATGAATCAGTTACACCTTCAACCTCACCAGTATATTCTATATATTGTACTGTTATATCATCTCTAGAACCTGTATAATCGGATACATTTAACTTTACAATATCTTTATCTCTGTCAGTTAGTAAACCAGGAAATGTTCCACCAATATATTGTGATGATGATAATAAATTACCAAACTCATCATATGCACCAGATGTAAATGTTACCGAACCAGTAATTACACTCTTTTCAACATCAATAAAAATGTTTAGTGGAGGTAATGGGTTAGCTGGTGCGGATGCTGAATCAAATGCAAAATATAATTGATTTGGGGTTAGTGTTAATTCTTTTGTAAATAAATTTAAGTTACCACCATTAAATGTTTTTGTATCTTCAACTAATACAGGTATATAGTTGTTATTAATATCATAGAATTCAAATCTAAAATCAAATGTTTCTTCAGCTAATGTTTTTGGTACACTTTGAATAAATGTTATTTCATCAGGTGAAAAAGAAGTTTCTTCAGCTGCTCTTAATGAAATATTATTAATTAACCAATCGTTACCTTTTACTTCAAAGTATAATTGTGAACCAGATATATTATCTGATATAATATTCTCACTTACTGATGTTTTTTGTTTTAATTCATTAGAGCTACCTATGTTTGTAATTGTTTGTGATACAGGTATATCTCCAAACGAACCACTTAAATATACCTTTAGATAATCATCATTTGATTCATTTGTTCTCTTTCTTACATTAAATGATAGATTATATTCTACACCACCATTTATACCCAAAGATTGAGATGTATAGAAATATTGAGGATTAGATGAACCATTATCCAATTCAACAGAATTATATAAAAAGTCTTGATTAAATGTGGTTGTTAAATCATTTGATGATGTTAGCCAATATTCATTAAGATAATTTTGACTTAAATTACCATAAAAAGTTTCAGTAGATTCTGCACTTTCTAAATCTCTGAGTAATTCATTAGATTCTAATTGAATTTCTTGTACGAATTCATAATCAGTTAATTGAGATACCGATTTTCTAAATACCCTTACTCTCGCCGCATCACCTACAAATGTTTTCATATCTGTGATATTGATTTTAGCAAATGAACCTGTTAATGCAGTTGCTAAATCAACAGCACCCTCAACGTATGGAAATGATACTGAGTAATTTTGTGATGAAAATGGTTTAACTAAATCCGATTCAGAGTATGGTGGGTCTACTAATATTTCCTCTTTATTGACTATATCAATAATTGTTGGTGAATAATTTAATCCATCAAAATTTATTTGTTGACCTACAGAAGAACCAGTCCAATATGTATCATCAGTAACCTTTAATCGATAAGATGTTGGTAATGAGAAATTAGATAATTGAGTATTCTCTATTGGAATTAATGGCAACCCATCTACTTGTCCAGTTTGAGTAACTGTTTGTGGGGTTTTATTAAATATAGGTTTTACTATTTCAGTAATATCCACCTTAGGTCTACGGTAGAATCGTACCCTATCCTCATTGGATATATTTTTATTTATTTGAAAAGTTCTTTCCCACTTTACATTATATGCACCTTGCCAATCAGTTGGTATTTGTCTTTTTACACCATTATCATCAAATTCTTTAAGTTCACCTAATACAGTAATCTTACCCAATCCAATTGGTGTATCCTCATAGATGTAAACAGCTATTAATTTGGATATACCCTCATAGTATTCTGGAATACCATTACCCGGCTCATAATAGATTGGGTCTCCGTTAACATCTAAAATTTCAATCTTTATTTCAGTTGATTCTTTTAGATATTCGGAACCCTCTATTAAAAATCCATTTTTACCACCAGTAAATGTATCTTTAAATTCGGTAATTCTGAAATAATCCGAATTTGGATTTTCATCCACAATTAAAGTCTGAAAAGATGATAAATTTTGTTCGGGTGAATATTTTTTAATTCTGGCCATTAACGAAAGTTTCTTTGTTACTCCTATATAAGTATTTCATAAATTTTATTTTTAATATTTATTCTAAAGAAAACTAAAGAGTTCTAAAGAATGAAGAAAAAATACCCAGATAATATTGTTTATGATGAAAAGGATGGGTTTAATGCCAATATTCTACCATATGGTAGTAGTGTTGGTGCACCAGCAATTAAGGTAGAAGATATAGCAGTTTGGAAAGGTATAAGTGTTAATAAAGTTAACAAACAATTATCAGCTAAGTTCGATGAGTTAAAAGAAGAATATAGAAAATTAGTTGAGGAGTATCAATGGAATGATTTAGTTTATAAATCTAAATTTAATTTTGAACCTGTTATAGGAGAAACATATCATCTATATGTTGGTAATGATGGTGAATCATTTTTATCACTAATCGAACCAACAATGTGGGATAGAAAACTAATAGGTTCATTCACACTAAATAGTGAAAGAAAATGGATAAAAATATGAAAAAATATGCTATGTTACAAATTGATGCTGAAGTTCATCAATTATTAAAATCATT
>Ga0181572_10001949_pt1 | contig 14929 bp, 11 predicted proteins | sample 101ome_26_FD_133004 | JGI IMG/M metagenome (GOLD analysis project Ga0181572, IMG submission 133004) | Coastal salt marsh microbial communities from the Groves Creek Marsh, Skidaway Island, Georgia - 101408AT metaG (megahit assembly) | ecosystem: Environmental > Aquatic > Marine > Intertidal... | reverse complement strand
TATTGGGTGGAACCGGTTTTGTAGGATCAGCATTGGCAAGAAATTTTTCAAAAAATGGAAACAATGTTATTATTATTTCTCATTCAAAATCTCCTTCTAGTTCGTCATTAACTACTCTTGAGGATTTTTTAAGAAATTGCGGAAAGATTTCTATTGATTATTTATTTGATTGCCGCTGGAGTAATCTAAATGATTACCAATCTGAAGAGCATCTCTTGCTACCTGGTTCTTTCATGAGAGATATAGAAAATATTTTCAAAAAATCTAAGACAGTAAAAAAAATTAGCTCTTTTGGGACTTGTCTTGAATATGGTAATCGAAATGGGGAGATTACTGAAGAACATATTATCGATCCAGAAACTAATTACGCAATTGCAAAGATTGAGTATTCAAAGAAATTAAAAAATTTCTGTTCTTCCAATGAAATTTTTTTTCTTTGGTTCAGATTGTTTTATATTTATGGCGAGGGAAGAAAAAAGAGTAATTTATACGAAACTATTATTGAGTCTTCCAATAACTCTGAAGAGGTTAATTTGACATGTGCACTGCAAGTTAGAGACTATCTGCATATTGACAAAGTTGCTGAAATGGTTGAGAAAGTTTTAAAATCAAATTTTTCTGGCGAGATCAATATTTGCTCAGGTAAAGGAGTAAAGCTAAGAGATTTAATTATGAAATGGGTTGAAGAGCTGAAACTTAATGTTAAGTTAAATTTTTGCGCCATAAGAACCCCGGCTCATGAAAAAAGTTCTTTCTGGGGAAGTAATAAACTATTTCTTTCACATGTAAAAAAAAGTTATGACTCCTAAGTTGAGTTTGTGTATTCCAGTTAAAAATGAACAGGAGTATGTTTTAGAGCTAATTAAATCTTTTGACTCTCTTTTTTCCGATAGAAGGTTCCAGTTTATTTTTTCTGATAATTGTTCAACTGATTCAACAAAAGAGATTATTAGGAATCAAATTAAAGGTCATAAAAATGCAAAATTATTAGAAGCTAGTTCTCCTATTACTCCATTCGAAAATCATTTAAAATCTTTTCATGCCTCTGAGGGTCAATATGTATTCTTTTGTGGAGGTGATGACCTTATCAACTCTTCTAAACTGAAGGAAATAGTTAATTTATTAAATAATAAAGAAATTTATTTTTTTCCTTTTGACTGTTTCGATGATGCAACCGGATCTACATTTTTACAAACTTGTATTGAATCAGACATAAATTTCTTAGTGGATAAGGGGAAACTTTCATTGAAGAAATATATTAATAACATTAATTATGATCAAATGATATTTAACATTTCTAAGAGAGAGCTTTTATTAGGTTTAACTAAAATTTGTCCAAACTCTATAGAAACCTTTGCTGTTTGGTCAGTTATTTTTCAATATTATTATTCTCAAAAAATCGTAACATCTTCTTATATCAATAGCAGTTTTTTTAAGAAAAGATATAATAAAATTAAAATCAGTGGAAACTTTGCTTTAGAGCAAGGATACAGTAATGACTTGATGAGTTTAAAAGCAATCTGCACTATCAAAAATTCTTTTATTTTATTTAAAAGTGGCCAATTGAAATTTAGCGATTTGTTTTTGTTAATCTTTTCTAAAAGAAAAAAGATTGAATTAAGTAAAAATGGCCTTTTATTTTCTCCCAAAAGAAGACATTCTTTTTCGCCTATCTTTTACTTATTCTTATCGCCACTTTATTTTTTTAAATGGGTCACAAGGAGTCGCAAATGAAAGTAGTTATATTAGCGGGGGGGTTTGGTACAAGACTGTCAGAACATACCAATATAATTCCAAAACCGATGCTTCAGGTCAATGGAAAGCCAATATTAATCCATATTATGGAGTACTATGCTAGTTATGGGCATAAAGATTTTTATATTGCATTAGGGTATAAATCTGAGGTTATTAAAGACTATTTCTCAAAACTCCCTGTTTTAAGTTCTGACTTTACAATAGATCTTAAAACCGGCAGTTTAAAAATACACAAAGGTTCAACTAGAGATTGGACTGTAACACTTGTCGATACTGGAATTAATTCTCTAACAGGCGGTAGACTTAAAAGACTTAAGAAATATATCGGTGATGAGTCATTCATGATGACTTATGGAGATGGACTAAGTGACGTAAATATTGATGATTTATTAGATTTTCATCAAGAAAAAAAATCTCTTGTCACAGTTACTGCTGTTCGTCCTGCAGCAAGATTTGGCGAACTGGATATTTCAAATGAAGGAGTAGTTAATAGTTTTCAAGAGAAGCCACAAACATCGCAAGGATGGATCAATGGTGGATACTTTGTAATGGAGCCAGGCTTTCTTGACTTTATAGAAAATGATCAAACTATATTAGAGAAAGAGCCTCTTGAGACCGCTGCGTCTAATCGCTTATTATCAGCATTCAAACACAAGGGTTTCTGGCAGTGTATTGATACCAAACGTGATTTAGAATATTTAAACTCTTTGACAGAAAATCAAAATATTCCATGGAGACGAAAGTAAGACTATCAAAACCTTCTATTTCTCAACAAGAAATAGACCGAGCAACTGAAATCCTTCATTCAGAATTTCTTGGGATGGGTGAAACTGTAAAAGAATTTGAGTTAAAGTTAGAGGATTTTTTTGGTCAAGATAGATATGTTGCTACATCGAATACAGGTACATCGGCTCTTCAATTAGCTCTCCAGTCAATAGGAGTTGGAAGGAATGATGAGGTCATTGTTCCTACAATTACATATGTAGCCTCTTATCAAGCAATTTCTGCTACTGGAGCCATTCCAGTTCCCTGCGATATTAATCTATCAAGTGGCAATATTGACTGTCAAGAGCTGGAAAAATTAATTAACCCAAAAACAAAAGCAATTATGCCTGTTCATTTTGCAGGCGATCCGAAAGGATTGGATAAAGTATATAAGCTAGCAGATTATTATCAAATAAGAGTAGTTGAAGATGCAGCCCATGCTTTCGGCTCTTTTTTCCATGGTTCAAAAATTGGTTCAATCGGAGATATTGTATGTTTTAGCTTTGATGCTATCAAAAATATAACTACTATTGAAGGTGGCTGTGTCGTCAGTGGTTCAAAAGAAATCAAGAATAAAGTTTCAACTTTGAGGCTACTTGCTGTTGAAAACGATTCTGAGAATAGGTTTAAAGGTAAGAGAACATATAAAAGTAATGTTTATGGTCAAGGTTGGAGATATCACATGGGAAATCTCAATGCTGCTATTGGGTTGGTGCAGTTATCAAGATTTAATTCGTTTGCCATTAAAAGACAAAAAATAGCTAAAGAGTATGATAAAAGATTTTCTATTGATAGTTGTCCTGTAGGTTTTTTTAAAAGAAATTATTCCGAGATAGTCCCGCATATATACCCAGTTTTCATTAAGAACAGAAGTGAAGCCTCTAGAGATATGTTAGTTGATTTTTTAAAGTCAAAAGGCATCGAAATTGGTCTTCATTATTTTCCAAATAATAAATATTCGTTTTTTTCCTCAAACAGAATTTTTCCAGCAACTGAAAAGTTTTATAGTTCGATCCTTACCCTTCCGCTCCATACTGATCTTTCTGAAATTGATATAAATTATGTTTCTGAAATGGTCAATGCATTCAAGTTATAGTTCATGCAAAGTCTAGCTTTAACAATGATAATATTTTATGGGTTAACAATGGTGCCTTATATTGTTCCCTATTACTCAGAAACTTTGGCGCTAATAATTATTCTTATCTTATGGCAAAGGTATTTGAATATTGAGAAGAGTCAAATCAATAATATAAGAGCTGAAAACATAATTAATTTTAATGGATTGGCATTTTTGTCGCCCATTCTTCTTTGGTACATGATTAGAATTTTTGAGTCTGGTATTAATGCTTATCCAAACTTAAAATTTTTTATATTTGCAATATTGGTAATATTTTTCTCATCCATCATTTCTCATAAAAAATTTGCAAGACATATAGTTTATATTTCAACTTTCATTTCTATATTATCTATTATCTCTTGGGTTTTATTCAATTTATTCGGAGATCACGTCTTTGGAGGTTATGTAAATCTTTCAGTGCTCAGTGATGGTGCAATTACCAGAGACTTGACTTTTGGAGATAAAAGTTATTTTGCCCCGTTATTCCTCTCATTAATTGATAACTTTGGAACTCCAGAAACGTTTTATGGGTTCTCATATTCTAGGGCAACCGGATGGTCCCATGAACCTGTTACAGCGACTATAATGCCAGCAATAGCAATTATTTTATTAGCTACAACAAAAAAAGAACTAACTAAAAGCTTTAAGTTAAAAATATTTCTTCTTTTGTCTAATTTTGGGCTATTAATTATTGCCTCATCTTTGACGCCTTTTTTGGCTTTAGTTCTGACATTTCTTATCACATTATTATTGAATGACAACACATTGAAAATTATTCTTTTCTTTCTTATAGTTATTTTTATATCAATCTTAATTATGTATCTTAATTTAGGAGCTAGTCTGGAGATTTCCATATTATCAAATAGATTAAACATAGAAAAGAGCGAATCACTTAACCACCTATTGTGGAATTTTTTATGGTTCAGAGAGCTTCCAAATCAAAAAAATTATGGATTAACATTATTAATGAACTCAACTTTATGGTTTCAGATTTTAGTTTTTTATATTATGTCAATAACAGCTCTAATAATTAAAGAGAAGCGTTTTTTAGTAGAAAGAAGTTTAATATTGTCATTAATTTATATAATGACACACTCAATGAAAGGAATACAAGATTCAATCTTTACATATGGGATAGTAATAATGATATGCGCTTTTGTTATTGGAACTTTTTCAAAATTAAGAATGGAGATAAAAAATGGACATAATTAGCTTTCTTAAGTTTTTAAAAAATAAGATTATTTATCTTCTAATTCTGGGATCTGTTCTAGCTGTCTTTATGTATTACTTAAACAATTCCTTTCTTCCAAATTACCAACTCAATGGAAAGATTTTTTTTTCAGATAGTGCTAAGTTAAGCCAACAATCAGAAAAAATAACTAATTTGTATAAGTTATATATCAACAGGGAAAGGACTACTGATTTCATGGGTATATTTGTTAAAACTATTTTGGGTTACCAAGCAAATCAGAAACTTCTAGATCTTTATACAAAAAAAACCAGTATTTCTTTGGATTATTTAAACAGTCACCTAAGAATTCACCGAACTATGGATTGGGCTGCAGTTGGTTTAGATTCCCATGATAAAGATTTTCTAGAGTTTTATGGTATGAGTGCTGAAAAAATTTTATCTGAATTTTTTCAAAAAAGGCTGATTGACGAACTTGTTGTTCCCCTAGAAGAAATTTTAAATGTATCTTCCTTAAGAAACGAATCTGATAATATTAAAGCTGGTTTTGAGGAATTGAAGGGCTTCAGAGAAATTATTACTAATTCTGCAAAAGTAAAATTTGTATGGAGTGTTGATGGGCCTTTTAGACTGTATGGAAATCGTTTTATATTCTTAACATCATTTTTATCAATATTTATTTTTGGTTTTATTTGGTTCTCGGTTTTGTTAATTAGAGAAAAAATTAATGAAGCTTAATTCTAAGAAGGTCTTTAGCTTTTATTCAAATAAAACCGTTTTAATTACTGGAGAAAGTGGCTTTAAGGGCTCATGGCTAGCTTCATGGCTAAATTCTTTGGGCGCAAAGGTTGTTGGGTTTTCAGACAAAGTCCCTACTAATCCCTCTCTTTATGAAGACCTGGAATTAAATGAAGTTATTAATTCTGCTAGAGGAGATATTAGAGATTCAGATGCATTGAATGAATTAGTTTTTGATACTAAGCCAGACCTAATATTTCATCTTGCTGCTCAGCCACTAGTCCATTATTCATATAAAGAGCCTATTGAAACTTTTTCAACGAATATTATTGGGACAGCCAATTTAATAAATGCTGTTAGGTTATTGGATGAAATTAATCACAAATGTTCAGTTGTTTTAATTACCAGCGATAAAGTTTATAAAAATAATGAATGGATTTGGGGGTATCGAGAAACAGATGAGCTATGGGGAAAGGATCCATATAGTGCTTCTAAGTCCTCTACTGAGCAAATTATATATTCAATGATTTATTCTTATTTTTCGAAAACTAAATCAAGTGTTAATTTTTCAACTGCTAGGGCGGGGAATGTTATAGGAGGCGGTGATTGGTCAGAGAATAGAATTGTTCCGGACTTAATGAGGGCCGTTTCCTCAGATTCAACTGCTATAGTCAGGAATCCAAATTCAGTTAGACCCTGGCAGCATGTTTTAGAGCCATTGCGTGGATATTTATATTTGGGCTATTATCTTTATGAGAAAAATATCAATCACGAGGCCTTTAATTTTGGACCGAATATTGCTGATAATTTTACTGTTTCAGATATTATCAATAAATTCTCTACTTGGGATAAGATAAAAGTTCAAATAGATACTGAGCAAGCAAAAAAATTTAAGTCAGAAGCTGGTCTTCTGAGACTTTCCTGTGAAAAAGCAACCAATTTATTGAATTGGAAGCCATTGCTATCATTTCATGAGACTTGCACTTTTACCCTTGATTGGTATAGATCTTATTTTGAAAATAAAGCAGATATTTCAAAATTCACTAGAGAGCAAATTGATCTCTACATGAGTCTTCTTGATGAAAGAAAGTAAAATTATCAAATATATAGTTGATGAATATTCATCAAGCGTTATTGAAAAGCTTTTAGATGCTGAAGAAATTAACATAGGTTTAATCGGTGACCTTTATATTTCAAACATAAGATCTGATACTACTACAGACTGGAAAAAACACAAAAAACAGCAATCTAGACTTAAAGTAATTGAGGGCAACGTTTGTTTTGAGTTCTTAAAAGATGATAAGAGTTGGTCCTACAAAATTAACTCGTTTGATAAATGTTTCGTTGCTATACCACCAGGAACTTGGTATCGATTCACTTCAATAACTCCAACATCTAAAATATTAAGTTTTCCTGACATGAAACACTCAGAAAAAGATATTGTTAGGAGAAAAGTTTAATTTTTGCTATTTGGGTTCTATTGATTTATTCTAAAACTCAAACTATCTAGACAATAGTATGAATAATAAGTTTATAAAAATTCTTAGATCGCCAATTTCTGGTAAAGCTTTAGATTACAAACAAGGCTCAGATAATAATTTTGAGTTTTTTCTTGCAACTCCAGATAATGCTGAATGTTTTCCAATAATTGATAACATTCCTCGCTTTGTTGATGAGTCAAACTATGCTGATAATTTTGGCATGCAATGGAATTTATTTTCCAAAACACAACTCGATAGTTATTCAGGTCATCCAATTTCGAAGAAAAGATTTTGGGATTCAACTGGTTGGCTTAGCGATGAATTAAAGGATAAATGGATTCTTGATGTTGGATGTGGTTCTGGTCGTTTTGCGGAAGTAGCTTTATCTTCAGGAGCTAATGTTGTTGCTATTGATTACTCTTCTGCGGTAGATGCCTGTTATAGTAATTTATCTAATCATTCAAATTTTTTTGTCATTCAAGCGAATATATACTCATTACCATTCGCTGATGAGACTTTTGATTATGTATATTCTCTAGGTGTTTTGCAACATACTCCAAATGTTGAAGAATCTTTTAAGGCATTAATCCCACTAATAAAGCCTGGTGGAAAGATATGTGTAGATTATTACGAAAAATCTATCAAAAGCCTTCTTCATCCAAAATATATTCTTAGGCCTATTACGAAAAAAATAGATAAAAAACTATTATTCAAACTTATTTGCTTGTTAGTGCCGTCTCTATTATTTTTAAGTAATTTTTTTAAAAAAATACCTTTTATTGGTAACCTTGTTTCAAGATTTATTCCAGTAGCTAATTATAAGAATATTTTCCCACTTTCGTATAGTCAGTTAAGAGAATGGGCTGTTCTAGATACATTTGACTGGTTATCACCGACATATGATAATCCTCAATCTTTTAAATCTGCAAGAAATCTCATGGAGGAAGCAGACCTAAAAGATATAGAAATATTTAAGGGAGACCATCTTGTGGCAAGAGGTTCAAAGAAAAAATCCTGAAGTTTATTTTGGCTATTCAAAAAAAAGTTAAGATTATTGGTATAGACGCATCAAATTTGCTTGATGGGGGCGGTAGAACCCATTTAACAGAAATTATTCATCATTTTGATGAATTACAACATGCTGAAAAGATCATCATTTGGGGCTCAATCGAAACATTGGCTAAGATTAAAGATATGAGTTGGCTTGAAAAAAGGCATTCATGGTTTCTTGAAAAAAATTTTATACTACGATTTATTTGGCAGAAGTTTTTTTTGTCTTTATCAGCTAAAAAGGAAAATTGTGATTTGCTACTTGTTCCGGGAGGGTCCTATATAGGTAATTTTAAACCTATAGTTGTCATGTGCAGAAATATGCTTCCTTTTGAATGGAATGAAATGAGACGATATGGATTTTCATGGATGTTATTGCGGATGATAATGCTGAGGTTTCTGCAAATATCTAGTTTTAAAAAAGCACAAGGGATAATCTTTCTAACAGATTACGCAAAAAATTCTGTAGAAAAAATTACTGGCACTCTTAAAGGTAAAGTATCTGTTATACCCCATGGCGTAAATCAAAGATTTAATATAGAGCCTCGTAAACAAAGAAATATTAGTGATTATTCAGTCAATAACCAATTCAGACTAATATATGTCTCAATAGTCGATGTATATAAACATCAATGGAATATTGTTAGAGCAGTTAATCTTGTTCGTATTAAAACTGGATGGCCAATCTCTTTGGATCTTATTGGGGGTAAATATGCCAAAGCTTATGATAAATTAGACTTATCTATTCAGGAATGCGACCCCGAAGGGGTTTGGGTAAATTATTATGGAAAAATCCCATTTGAAGAGTTGCATAATTTTTATAAAAGATCAGATTTAGGAATTTTTGCTTCAAGTTGTGAAAATATGCCGAATATTCTTCTTGAGATGATGTCTTCAGGGCTCCCTATAGTCAGTTCTAAAATGGGCCCAATGAAACAGATTCTTGGAATGGCTGGATCTTACTTTGACCCCACTAATATCGACGAAATTGCTGAGACAATCGAAGCAAGTATTGCTTCTATTCAAGAAAGATCATCAAAATCAGAATCTAGTTATAGATTGTCCCAACAATATTCTTGGAAAAAGTGTGCAGAAGATACTTTTAAATTTCTTAAATTAAATATTTGATTACTGTTAAAAAGGAAAAAACAATTTTATATGTGCGGAATAGCAGGACTATTATGCCCTGGAGTTGGGAATAAAGTTCTAAGTCAAAAATTAAGAAATTCACTTAAGCTTTTAAAACATAGAGGGCCAGATGATTGCGGTATTTATGTCAATGATAAATCATCAATTGGATTAGTTCACTCTAGACTTTCGATAATTGATGTTTCAATTTTAGGACATCAACCGATGGTAAGTTTTGATAATGAATTAGTTATTGTTTTTAATGGAGAAATTTATAACTTTCTCGATTTGAAAAATGAGCTCATTGCAAAGAATTATAAGTTTAAGGGCAACTCTGACACAGAGGTGTTATTAAATTTATATATTGACCAGGGTGAAAATATGTTGCAAAAGCTTAATGGTATTTTTGCTTTTGCAATTTGGGACAAGGTTGACAAAACTCTTTTTATTGCTAGAGATGGCTTGGGAGTTAAGCCCTTATATTTTTCTCAAACAAATGATTGTTTCGCTTTTTCCAGTGAGATCAAATCTCTCTTGTGTCTATATACTAAAGAAAGATGTATTGATTATCAGGCTGTAAATATGTACCTAACATACCTTTGGTGCCCAGGAGAAAAGACACCTTTAAAGGGAGTAAATAAGTTGTCCCCTGGCGGGGCAATGGTTATTAAAGAAGGAAAAATATTTAAACACTGGAATTGGTACAAACTTCCAATATTAAGTAATAATTCTAAGCAACTTCTAAGTAAAAAAGAATCTATCAATGGATCTCTAAGCTTTCTTAAAAAATCAGTGAGGAGGCAGCTTATTGCCGATGTGCCAGTCGGAGCTTTTTTATCAGGTGGATTAGATTCTTCTGCAATAGTTTCTTTAGCTAAAAATTATGTGCCGAATATTAAATGCTTTACTATTGATGTTATAGGTGGTCAAGAAAGTGGAGTGACAGATGATTTGCCTTATGCTATTAAGGTTGCAAAGCATCTTGATATTCAACTTGAGGTAGTGTCAGTAGATGCATCTAAAATACATAATGATATTGAGAAAATGGTAGTCCAACTTGATGAACCAATTGCAGATCCTGCGCCTTTAAATTTATTTTATATATGCCAGAAAGCCAAGGAAAATGGTATAAAAGTTTTGCTTTCAGGTGCAGGTGGGGATGATATATTTTCTGGTTACAGACGCCATCAAGCCCTAAAGTATGAAAAGATATGGTCGTGGGTACCTAGTTCTGTTTTAAAAAAGATTCAAAAAGGTAATAGTTTTAATGTTAATAATTCTTTTCTAAGGCGAGCATCAAAAATAATTTCTGGCTTTGACCATAATAATGAAAACAGGATGATTAACTATTTTCGTTGGATTAAAAGGTCGGATCTTGAAAATTTGTATTCCCAAGAATTTAAAAAAGACCTATACTCAAATACTGAATATGATCCATTAATGGAATTCCTTAATGATATTCCAAAAAATGCATCTCAGCTTGATAGGATGCTAGGCATAGAACAAAGGTTCTTTCTTGGGGATCACAACCTTTTATACACAGACAAAATGTCAATGGCCTCTGGTGTTGAAGTAAGGGTTCCCTTTCTAGATCCTGAACTAGTGGATTTTGCATCAAATATACCTGATAAATATAAGCAAAAATTCTTTGAGAATAAATGGGTTCTAAAAAAAGCAATGGAACCATATCTTCCTCGGGAAGTTATTTATAGAGCTAAAAGTGGATTTGGTTTACCTCTTCGAAAATGGTTGCGCAATGATTTGAAAGACTATGTGAATGACTTGTTGTCATTTGATAGTTTAAAGTCTAGAGGATTTTTTAATCCTGATGCAGTGATAAAACTAATACACCAAAATCAATTAGGTAGGATTGATGCAAGTTACACCATTTTCTCTTTATTGTGTATAGAAATTTGGTGCAGGCATTATATTGATCAAAAAAAAGAAATTTAGTATCTAAAATGATTCGTTATGAAACAGATTCTTCAATCACTTCGAAATGGCAAAACTGAAATAGCTAACGTGCCCGTTCCGTTGTCATCAAAAAACTCATTGCTAATTAGATCATCAAGAACCCTTGTCTCTGCAGGTACAGAAAGGATGCTTGTTGAGTTTGGCAAGGCAGGCTTAATCAAGAAAGCGAAACAACAACCTGATAAGGTAAAAATGGTTTTAGATAAAATCAAAACTGATGGTTTGAAGCCTACTCTTGATGCTGTCTTTAATAAACTTAATCAGCCTTTGCCACTTGGTTACTGTAATGTCGGAAAAATTATAGAAGTCGGTGATGGGGTTACTAACTTTGTTGTAGGTGATAGAGTTGTTTCAAATGGAAAGCATGCTGAGGTTGTCGATGTTCCGAAAAATTTATGTGCCAAGATACCTGAATCTGTTTCAGATGAAGAAGCAGCTTTTACTGTTTTGGGCGCAATAGCGCTTCAGGGGATTAGATTAATAAAGCCAACTTTGGGGGAAACAATTGTTGTTACGGGTCTTGGGCTTATAGGCCTTCTAACAGTTCAACTTTTAAGAGCAAATGGTTGCCGTGTTCTTGGAGTTGATTTTGATGAAAATAAGCTAAATTTAGCATCGAAATTTGGAGCAGAAGTAGTAAATTTATCTAAGAATCAGGATCCAATTTCAATTTCCGAGTCTTTCTCTAGAGGAAGAGGGGTAGACGGAGTTATTATTACAGCTTCATCTCAAAGTAATGAGTTAATACATCAGGCTGCACAGATGTGTCGTAAAAGGGGGCGTATTGTCCTCGTTGGGGTAACAGGATTAAACCTATCTAGAGATGATTTCTTTCAGAAAGAACTTACTTTCCAGGTTTCTGCCTCATATGGTCCAGGCAGGTATGATCCAAACTATGAAGAAAAAGGACAAGATTACCCTGTTGGATTTGTAAGATGGACTGAACAAAGAAATTTTGAGGCGGTTTTAGATATGATGGATGCAGGCTTATTAGATGTTCGGCAATTAATATCTCATAAATTTGACATATCAAAAAGTATAGACGCTTATGAGATTATTAGTAATAATAAACCTTCGCTCGGAATACTTTTAAAGTACCCTGGTATCGAAATAGACGCATCTTCCCATACCTTAAAGTTAAACATTCCTTCCAAAAATGAAAGAAACAATAAAGTCGAGAAAAATCAGAAAATCAAGGTGAGCTTTATCGGTTCAGGAAATTATGCCTCTTCAGTTCTAATTCCAGCTTTTAAATCAACAAATGTTGAATTATTAAGTGTTATTTCAAAAGCTGGTGTTAGCGGAATATTTGCAGCCAAAAAATTCCAATTTGCAGAAACCTCTACAGATTCTAACAGAGTTTTCGATGATAAAGAGTCTGATGCTGTAGTTATTTCATCAAGACATGATACTCATTCAAAATTTGTTTTACAGGGAGTTAAATATGGAAAACATATCTTTGTTGAAAAGCCACTATGTATCTCTTTAGATGAATTAGAAGAAATTAAGTCAAAATATAATCCTTCAAAATTATTAATGGTTGGTTTCAATAGAAGATTTTCTCCACAAGTGCAGAAAATGAAAGATTTGTTGAGTTCTGTCAATGATACAAAATCAATTGTAATGACTGTCAATGCGGGCTTTATCCCCTTAGATCATTGGACTCAAGACCTAGAAATTGGCGGTGGACGAATTATCGGTGAAGCATGCCATTTTATAGATCTTTTAAGGTTTATTATCGATAAACCAATTACAAATCATAGTTTTTCTCTTATGAAATCCCCTTCAAATGATACTATTTCAATTAATCTCATTTTTTTAGACGGTTCAATAGGAACAATTCACTATTTTAGTAATGGGTCAAAATCTTATCCAAAAGAAACAATTGAAGTTTTTAGCTCTGGCAAGGTTTTAAGACTCGATAATTTCAGAAAATTAACAGGATATGGCTGGAAAAATTTCAAAAAAATGAATCTTTTCAGACAAGATAAAGGGCAGAAAGCTTGTGTTAAAGCGTTTGTCGATTCTATAGAACAAGGCCTACCTTCTCCGATACCTTTTGAAGAAATTATAGAGGTAACAAAAATTTCTATAGAAATTGAGAATAGTTAATAGTGTTTGTTCGTTTTTTTCTTTACCTTAATACAATCAGGTATCTAAAAATTTCTCAAATATATGGAAGGCTAATATATAAATATAAGAAACCTTTTACCAGTTCTAATCTGCCAAACAATATTCGGCAAAGAAAAGCTTGTTTTGTAAGACCAATCAAAAAAAAATCATCTCTTTTGAAAGAGAATATATTTTTTTTCCTCAATAGGAGACATAATTTATCTGAAATAGGTTGGCAGGGAGAAAATAGTTCAATAAGTAAACTTTGGCTTTACAATCTTCACTATTTTGATTTTTTACTAGATGCAAACACTGACAAATTAGATCATTATCATAAGAAACTTTTAGTTAATTGGATTAATGAAAACAAAATTGGTTATGGAGTAGGATGGGAATCATATCCTTTATCATTAAGAATTGTTAATTGGATTAAATGGGATTTGAAGACTGGGAATTTGACTGAAAAAAGTAGGCTAAGTCTTGCAACACAATGCAATTTTCTTTCTCAGAAAATAGAATGGCATCTTTTGGGTAATCATCTTTTCAAAAATGCTAAAGCACTAGTTTTTTCAGGGCTTTATTTTAAGGGTCGTTATGCAAGCCTATGGCTCAAGAAAGGGTTAGAAATAATATCTGATCAGCTTTCAGAGCAAACTCTAGCTGATGGCGGTAATTTTGAACTTAGTACAATGTACCATTCAATATTTCTTGAAGATTTATTGGATTTATACAATATGTCTCTTGTTTTTCCTGGTTCAATTCCCCATACTGAGATTCGAAAGTGGAAAAAAAATATTAGAAAGATGTTGTATTGGCTTAAGGCCATGACACACCCTGATGGAGATATATCTTTCTTTAATGATGCATCTTTCGAAGTTTCAGCAAAATTCTCAGAATTAATGGCTTATTCAAAGAGGCTGGGAATTGATTATGTTGCAAAAATAGGCAATATAAATCATCTTGATAAAAGCGGATATATTCGTTTTCATAACAATTTTGCAGATCTTTTTATAGATGTTGCAAAGGTAGGGGCTGATTACATTCCTGGCCATGCCCATGCTGATACTTTGTCTTTTGAGCTTTCTCTTTTTGGTCAGAGAGTTTTTGTTAATTTGGGTACTTCAGAGTACGGAAATACTTCTATAAGAAATATTGAGAGAAGTACTGAGTCTCACAATACAGTTAAAATAAATAATATAAATTCTTCAGAAGTTTGGGATAGTTTCAGAGTAGCGCGAAGGGCTGAACCCTATAATCTGAGAATAAAATCAAAAAATAGCAATATTGAAATCGAGTGCGAACATAATGGTTATAAGCGGTTGAAAGGCAAACCTATACACCATCGCAAATGGAAATTCTCTAATACTTCAATAATTCTTGAAGATAAAATTAAAGGTTCATTTGACTGTGCTTTTGGATATTTACACCTTCACCCAGATATAAAAATTCAAAAAACAAAAGATAAAGTATGGAATTTAAAACTCCAAAATGGAAATAATTTGTCAGTTATATTTGATCATGGAGATCCCGAGTTAATAGACAGTTACTTTGCTTCTGAATTCGGGAAAAGAATAAAAACAAGCTGCATAAGAATTAAATTTTTACATGATAGAACTAGAG
>Ga0181572_10001943_pt1 | contig 14972 bp, 11 predicted proteins | sample 101ome_26_FD_133004 | JGI IMG/M metagenome (GOLD analysis project Ga0181572, IMG submission 133004) | Coastal salt marsh microbial communities from the Groves Creek Marsh, Skidaway Island, Georgia - 101408AT metaG (megahit assembly) | ecosystem: Environmental > Aquatic > Marine > Intertidal... | reverse complement strand
GCCCCAAGCCACCCTACTCTTTACTGTCTATTAGGGGATATATTGCTTATGCAAAAGAGGCCAGAGCATGCTTTGGTAGAACTGTTAAAGGCGCAATATCTTGGTGATGAGTCTGCGCAACTTAAATTTAATATTGGGCTGGCTTATCTCAGCCTTGCTGCATACGAAGATGCAAAGGTTTATTTTGATCGAGCGCTGGCGGTAGATCCCCAGATGGTGGCTGCACATGTTAATAAAGGGCTGGTGGAACATTCGCTCATGAATTTGAATGCGGCTTTAGGCTGTTTTGATTCTGCGCTTGCCATTGACCACAAAAATTTAGATGCACAATGGAATAAATCACATGTCCTACTCACCCTTGGCAGGTACGAAGAAGGATTTCGCCTCTATGAGAACAGATGGATATATCCACAAGTAACTCTGAAAAGGCGGCATTTTGACAGTCAGTTATGGCTGGGTCATGAAAGCCTGTCCGGTAAGACCATCTTGTTACACGCTGAGGGTGGCTTTGGCGACACAATCCAATTTATTCGGTATGCAAAATTATTTGAACCAGATGTGAAGCTGATTATTCAATGCCAGGAGCAATTGGCTCGCCTTGTCAGCGATATGGGCCTTGGGGCAAAAGTGATCACGCGAGGAGAAATGCCGCCACCACATGATTTCAATTGCCCATTGATGAGCCTGCCGTTGGCGTTTAAGACAACAGTTTATAGTGTTCCCTCTTTTTCAAGCTATTTGAGAGCGCCTCGCACGAGCATCAAATTTTGGCAAGGTACTATTGAAGCTCTGAGAGGATGCAAGGTTGGCATTGTGGCGAGGGGTAGTAGTACTTTTGGTAATGACCAAAACCGTTCTGTCGGTCTGCCAAGATTAATTAAATATCTCCCGCCTTCATTCAATTACGTTTTATTGCAACAAAATGTATCAAGTGAGGAGAGAGAAATAATTAGCTCTTGCGATAATATAATTGCACCGGCTGAAATGCTTAAATCATTTTCTGATACGGCAGCGCTTTGTGAGGGTATGGATATGATTATAAGCGTTGACACAGCTGTTGCTCATCTTGGAGCAGCACTTGGAAAGCAAACCATTGTCCTCGTTCCCAACCGCCCTGACTGGCGCTGGGGTTGCAGTGGTGACAAAACTCCATGGTATCCATCGGTTCGCTTATTGAGACAGACAGGGCATGATGGGTGGAATGAAGCTTTGATGAGATCTTTGCCGCGCTATTTAGATGCGATTGAATTGTCCCAGGTTTGATGGTTGTTTTGATTTTGTTTTGGTTCTCAAAAAAGGTTTTGCGAATGGCACAGTAATTGCTCTTTATTTTAAGTATTTCTAACAGGAGAGAATTATGTCAATCGCGGATGGCTTAAATATTGTTGATAATGCGTTGAACATGGCGTTGTCAGATCTGGAAAACCGGGGCCTGCCAAGGGATGAAGCGCAAATTGCACTGCTTATAAGGCTATGGAATGTAGTGCCTGATGAAGTCGCAGAAGTTGCAGACTTGTTACGCAAAGACCCCGAGCTTTCCTCAGCAATTAATGACGAGGCAGACCATCGAGTGCCTCTGGTGGGAGCAGTCTGAGTTACTTGTTATCTAGCGTCCAAAGGCCGGCTTGTGAAAGCCGGCCTTTTTTTGCAAGGCAAACCAAAATGTGGTTTGTATATCTTCTCAAAATTTTATGCCTTTCTTTTGCCGTTTTTGTCAAAAGCACTTTTTGGCAATAGTCCGATCTCAAAGAGATTACCCCATTTGGTACCCCATGGAGGATATTCCTCCAAAGTTAGAATGCGATCTGCCAACACTTTATCAGGGATGAGTTTGTTATCTTCGTTTACAAAATAAAAGTGATCGCGGTGCGCTAAGAGTTGGTCCAAAAATATTTGACAATCATTTATCAAAGGGGGGTGCAAACTGAGCCAGATAGCGGCTTTTGAATCCGAAAAAATGCCGAGATCTTGAATAATCCAAGCCTCAGCACCTTCTATGTCAATTTTGACGAGTGAAAGGTCCTCTTCCTCTGTAACTATATCTTTAAGTCTTAGTGAAATAACTGACGACCCAGTTTGACTTGAGTCTCGTATGTTTGTAGCACTAGAAGAGTTCTTAATGCCCTCTATAGGGCCAATAGTAGCGAATCCGATCTTGTTTGATATGCAAGCGTTAATGAGAAACCAATTTGAAAACAGGTTATTGTTGAATTGTGCTGCCAAAAGATGAAAAAAATTCATTGGATTGGGTTCGACAATCTTTACTTTACGCGCGCCCAAAGCTGTTGCAACAAACGCCGTTGGGCCTATCCACGCCCCGATGTCTAAATAGTCTTTTCCGCGCTCCAAGTTACGTTCAAAAAACTTGATTGTCTGGGGCTCCCACTCATCGGCAAATTGTTCCCAGAACCAATGATCTATCACTGTAAAATATGAGTCTTTTAACTGAAGTTCTTTTTTGCCATTCTGTGTTTTCACACTGATATTAAATTTGTTGACCTCTATATCGCTAATAACATTTTCATCTGTCATTACGTCACATTTCCAGTGGTGACTCACCCAGGGCACATCCACCTCGTCTGGGTTTGGTTTTCCATGGAAAACACAAACTTTTCCCCCCTCTGGTATGGTTGAGCCAAAATATCTTGTGTGATCGAGAGGTCGTCTGCCTCGAATTGAGCCGACCTTGAATGACCATATCCAATCGTCTGGAAATGTCTGATCAAAACCTATGTTGTTTAGATAATTGCTGATAACGTTTTGATCTCCAAAAAATGGTATTTTCTGCTGCGCATCTCTCCATCGAGATTGATTAGTCACAAAAAAGTTCCAAAGCACATCGTCTTGAGTAAAGCGCATGATGGACGAGTTGTACTCTTTTCCACCCAACAGGCCATTATCGGGATTGATAAAATCGCGAGTTATTCCAAATCCTTCAAACTCAAAAAAACAATCGATATTGTCGACGATTACAACGTCTAGATCGAAGTAAAGATATTCACCCTGTGGCAAAATATTATTTTTAAACAGCTGCATTTTATTCCACCAGCCGTCAAACCCCGGGTCTAATTCGACTGGAATTATAGGCTCTCGGTAGTTGGCTGGATTATCAGTTAGGCAGTAAAATTGAAAGCTATGAGATGTATTATTTTTGACCATACGGTGTAAACGATGGACGTAATCCGGGGAGTATTTTGATCCCCAGTTAACACATACAACATTGTAAAATTGAGACAAATTTAACTCCATTTGTTTGATGGGTTGTCCAAGAATATTGGCTTGTTTAGGATTTCCTTCATCTACTTGTGAGCGTTAGCAACAAGGCGTAATCCGGTACTTTGATTTTGAATGTTCAATGACAGTCAATTTTTTATTCGTTTAACAGATGAAAGGGATAGGTTGGAGCTTTAGACATTTCAAAATGACGAGCAATGGATTCTAAAACGAACTTGTTTTGACCTTGAGTTCTAAAATACAAATCGGCAAGTTCAATGCCATGTGTCGCTCGGATGTTAAGCGCTTTTGTTAGCTCCGGATCATCAAGCATGCTGGCTAAAGTCTGTATTCTCTTCCAATGACTTTGCAGTCGGTCAATATTCTGCTGAGAAGATTTTTGTGCGTAGGGAATTGATTGATCCCCAATTTCCCCAAAAAGACGGACAAAGTACCTGTCCCACCACGAATATGTTACCAATCGAAAAAATGACAATGAATTTTTTTCGGGTAAGAGTCCTTGTTTTACAAGAGCCATAAAATCGTCAACCACAAATAAAAATCTTTCACCCATTTGATATTTGTTCCATCTTAATTGTGTGCTTTTTGTTTGCCCTTTGTCTTGAGGCTCGACAAGCGGAAGGTCAACAAATGCTCCAACTTTTCCGTGAAGGTGTTGGTATAAAAATCTCGAATGAACGTATGCTGAATAGCGTGCATCTATTGCGGTGGCTGACCCTTCCTTGCTGTTGATTTTGTTATGAGCGTCTAACATAGCTCTGCAGAAGATTTCTCTAGTCACAAGCACACTAGAGTACCAACCCAACATTTCATGGTAGCCCAGCTCTTGGCAAAGGTGCTCAACAGGCATTGAGATGACGTTTCCGGTGTTCTTAGAGCGTCTTGCTTGACAGGCATGAATAAAATTAAGGCTTAAACCTGGTTGTCCAAAAATCACTTCAGCTATTGAGTTCACGCTTTGCTCGCTCGCTAAATAATCGTCATCTCCCATCAACCAGACCCAATCTACGTCGTTTGGTATGGCCTCGGATAAAAACTTAAGGTTCTCATTTTCGCCCTTGGTTTTTTGGTTATAGCAGAAAACGTTTGCGTATTTGTTTTGAAGAAAAACAAGGAATTCGTCGGTTCCATCAGATGAAGCTGTGTTTGCTATAACAATTGATAACGTGATGCTTGGTTTGATGTTTTGCGCCAAAATCGCGCTAATATTTTTTTTCAGGTAACTCAACCGATTAAATGTTGGTATCGCGATAGCTATATGTAGTTGCATCAAAATTCCCTCGGTAAGCCAAAGAGAAATTGGAGCAAAAACCATGCCGATAGTATTTTCTTGCTGGATTAATGTTCCAAACGGTCAAGCTTTTCACGAAATGCTGAAATGTAATTAAAAAAGCAACTCTATTTCAACGACAGCAACGTTGATCTATTTTTAATTAGAAATTGCACTTTTGACTTTAAACAGTCTTGGAGGTCATGTCGTTTTCGATTAAGGGAAAAAAGATAAACGATTGAGGCTATAATCTTCTGTTCTAACTTAGTTATAATCCAATGGAAGGTTCACCTGATTAAAAAACTTTAACGAGGTTATTCTGCCTACTGGATGCATTTCTGTCAAAAGTATGGAGAATAGTTTTGCAAATAAGTTCATTTTGGAAATTGAACAACACGGGATGAGTTTCCTTTTTAAAGCAAAAAAGCAAGACCGCGGGATTTGTACGTTTGTATAATTTAACATTTTTCTTGAGGGTTATTTCAAGCTTTGTTCAACACGATCCAAAACGAAGTCACGTTATAGTATTTTTAATACAGCTGTGAATGATGATCTTGCAATAAGCTATTTTGGGCAATTTTTAACGGTTTAACCCAATTCCTATCAGCCCCTTGGCGAAAAATTTTAAAACTATCGTACCAGGGCGTAGAAGACCCTGAATTTTGCCACCTGAAATCCGGAATGTGCGGTATCAACATGTAAATGGGTAATCCCAGGGCGCCGCCAAGATGAGCTATGCTAGTATCAACACACAATATAGCGTCAAGTGCACTACAAAGAGCACCGCTATCGGCAAAGTCGGTTGTCAGATCACCCAAATGCGTAATTTTTTTTGATGCGTTTATCAGTGTTTTCTCATCACTTGAAAGGTTTTTTTGTAGGCTAATCCAGTCGATGTCATGAGACAATTCAGCGATGATGTCTCTTAAAATAATGCTCCGATTTCTATCATTTGGGTGTTTAGGGTTTCCGCGCCAAACTAGTCCAATACGAGGCTTTTTTGAGGCACCTAATTTGACTTTCCACCATTTCACACGGGTGTCATCAACTTCCAAGTATGGCCCAGTGCTTGGAATAGTTTCAAGTTTTGTGGAGAAGGCTAAAGGCAAGCTCATTAGTGGGCAATGGTAATCAAAACTGGGCTTTGCTGCGTTTTTTTCGATGATTTGTATTCTTGCTGAAAGTGACTTTAAGAGCGAGATTAGCGGTTTTTCAACTTCGAGAATAACTTTGCATCCGAGGCTCATAACCATTGGTACATAACGACAAAATTGTATACTGTCGCCAAGCCCTTGCTCGCTGTGTAGCAATATGGTTTTGCCGGCAAGTCTCTCTTTGCCCAACCAGACTGGAGCTAAAAAATCTCGACGAGGAGAAGTGAAACCTGCGCTTTGCCACCGGTGTTCGTATAGGCGCCACCCTCTTTTATAATCGCCGAGCATAAGCAAGCCTAATGAAGCGTTCCAATAGCCATCGTGAAACTTTGGATTGACCTTGCTACTCTTGAGAAAATCAGCAATAGCCTTGTCAATTTGTCCAAGTTCGCGGTAAGCAAAACCTCGGTTGTTGTAGGCTTGAAAATGATCCGGGGTCAGGTGCAGTGCTTCCGTGTAATCCTCAATCGCGGCGATATAGTTCTCATTTTTTCTGTGTGCTAGAGCACGGTTAAAAAAAGCATCGGCAAAATTACTCTGAATTTTAATCGCTGCGTTGAAATCAGCGATAGCTTGTTCAAGTTTGCCAGCGTGAGCAAAAGCTATGCCGCGGCTGTTAAATAATTCGGCCGATTTCCACCCTAGGCCTATTGCTGTTGAAAGATCAGTTATCGCATTTAGCGGTTTACCAATCATTTGCAGTAATTGCCCGCGACCCCCAAATGCTCTAGCATATTTAGGGTCAAGGTTGATAATCTGTGAAAAAAGCTGAAATGCAGTGTCAATTTGACCCAAATGCTTTGCTATCTCGGCTATTCCAAGTATGGCCTGAAGTTGATTTGGGTTTCTGATTAAGACATCTTTATATGCAGAAATCGCGTGGTTCCATCTGCCGTTCGCTTGGTGCGAGCATGCCAAGGATAACAAAGATTGGAGTGTCACAGGTCGTCCCAATGCGAAATTACCCTTTGGTAGCAGTCTTTAGTGCAACTGCATTGTCTCTGATTTTCGTAAAAAATTGGCTATAGCTGTCTACTGTTTTGGTTTTGCGGGATGTGCCAATGACACTGGCAATTTCTTCCTGGGTGGCGATTTGCAGCAAACTGGTACTGTCATTTAATTGCTTAAATTTCTGAATTGTTTTTTTCATTTTTTTCTCGAGGCCGCGATTGTTTTCACCTTTGCTATCTAACTTGATAACCATTTCGGCTAAGGCTGCAATCCGGTCCATCACGCCTTGAATGTTGTTTAAAAAAGATATGGCGTCATCAGCACTAATCGGGTGTCCTGGTGAAAATTTGAGAGTTTTGTCAGCCTGTTTGTTTCTAAGTTGACGTTGCGTGATGAAATCTTCAAGCGTCATATGATCAAATTCTGGAATGTACGCTCCGCCTTCGGTCGAGTTCACCAGGTTGATATTAATCCCCTGGGATCGCCATTCTCGGGCAATTTCTGAACACCTCTTGATTTGGTATTCATAACTGTTTCGGGTTAATACTATATCGCCATAAAAGCCCGGCACTTCAATTTGAAACATTGACATATTAGCGTGTGCCGGTAGCAGATCCGTGGCGCCGTCCGCGTATTGTTTGCCTTGTGAGGCGGCTAAATCTTGCCCAATAAAACAGATATTTTTGAAATTTAGGAATTGGCAAAGGCACAGTCCATAAATCGAGACGCTCGGCACGTTAAAAGGGGTGGGCAAAGTGCCAAATTTTTTATGAACGTCAAAGAAATGTTGGGGAAGGGACCAGATGATATTTTTTGCAGGCATCGAAAAAAAGCCAGGGTTGACAGTTCCTTCAAGCAAAAGGTTTTTAATCGGGTGCAAGGGGTCAGGTGATAGCTCTTGCGCTACTTTGTCATCTTCAGCGTCAAGTTGGACGACAAGATCTGGCTCAATGCCTGCAGCAACCAAAACCGGTAATGAGCGAAGAGCTGTGATGATGAAAACTTTGTCTTGTACATCTCGTAGCTGGTCAATGTTTTTGTCAAGAGAAGGGCCTGAAGCCACAATGACCGCATCTTCAACGCCGGTTATACAGAGCTGATGCAAGTTTTTGGTTCCCTGAAGTTTAGGCATGTTTTTCAGTAAATTAAGAGCCCATGACTTGCCAAATTTTGAAGCAGTTGCGGTGTTTTCAATGCGTGTTCTCTTGCCAGCTGTTACGGCATCTGTAATTGCTGCTTTTGCCCTCTTGGCTTTATCTGTGTCTTGATCACAGGAAATGCTAATCACACTCTGAGCGCGAGTTTGCAATAAAGATACTGTGCGTTCCAAATCTTCAATAGATGTTGAAATGTTTATTTTATTCTTAACAGCAAATGTTTTTAATTCTGCAGGCAGCACATCGCCAGTAATGTAGCAAAGGATATGCGTTTGACCACGATTTTGAACAGCCTCAAACAAATGTATCGATTGTGGTTGGTGAATAATGATCACGTCGTTATCAAAGTTCCACGACTTTGGAAGAATATGATCAAGCATCAAGTCACAAAATTCTGAACTTTGATAAGATACTGTGCTAATTTTTACTCGTTTGATTCTATCGCACCAAACGTCAATTTGATTAACGAGGCCAGGTTCTGGAGTGTAAATGCTCCTTGCATCATAGGCTTTCATTTCAGCAGCAGTAATTTCCAAATTCACTAGCGCGAGGAGATGGCGTCGAGTGTCGATAAGAGCTCGGACTTTTAAATCATTTTTATGGATTAAGTATCTACTGATCGCCGAGTCGGTTTCGGCCAGTTTTTTTGTCAGCTGTTCAATTTTGAAATCTGGTGCAAAGTTCATGCTTACGGACTCCCAAAGTAACTGAGAGGTGTTGCAATCTCTGTGCCACTAATGGCGCGTGTTTTTTTGAAAGCTGAACCAGAAATGCCTAAAAAAGTGAGGGGGAAAGTCCCCTTTCCCCCTCTCGGCTACCCACCCAAAACTCATTCCTATTGGAGGAGAGCTAGGATAGATTGCTTTGACTGGTTCGCTTGAGCCAGCATTGATGTTGCAGCTTGATTAAGGATTTGCTGCTTGGATAGGTTGGTTGTTTCAGCCGCAAAGTCTGCGTCCATGACACGCCCAATTGCCTGCTCTGTCATTACTGACGCCTTGCTCAGGTTAGCGACTGAAAAGTTCAGACGGTTAATGTAAGAACCCATCTTCGCCTGCTCGCCGGCTATGGTCTGCAAGGCGGTGTCCATGGTCCCAATTGCAACTGTTGCATCAGATTGTGTTGCCACTGTTGCTGCATGAATAGCTAGGCCAGATGACGCGACGTCGATAAAACTGAGCTCGATAGTTTCTGCAGTCGTGTTACCAGCCTGAATTGTGATACCGGTGAAGCTGCCGTCTAGGAGCTTAACGTCATTGAATGTCGAGTTTTCGGCGATTAGTGTGACCTGAGCAATCAAAGCTGCAACCTCCAGCTGTGCATTAGCCCGGTCAGGTGTGTTTTCATAGATGCCATTGGCCATTTGTACGGCCAACTCTCTGATGCGGAGCACCATGTTACGAATTTCGTTCAAACCGGCTTCGCCTGTCTGAATTAAACCCACACCGTCTTGCGCGTTGCGGACAGCCATGTTGATGCCCCGCAATTGGGATTCCATTTTGCCTGCCACCGCGAGTCCAGCAGCATCGTCCGCAGCGCTATTGATGCGAAGGCCTGATGATAAGCGCTGCATTGCGCCTTCCATTTTTGTCGTGGCTCGAATAGCGTTTGATCTCGCATTCAAGGCTCCAACGTTTGTGTTAATTGATGTCATAACAAAACCCTTAGTTGTGGTGGTACTATTGCTTTAACGGACGTTGGTGGGGATTATTTAATAAAAATTTAAGAAAATCTTTTAATTGGCACATTTCTTGCGTTGTTATGGCGCGGCAGTGTTAACTGCCGCGTCATTTTGTGTGTATTGCGGCCCTATTATTGGATCAGCTGAAGCATTGATTGCTTTGACTGGTTGGCCTGCGCCAGCATGGCTGTGGCGGCTTGATTTAAGATCTGTTGCTTTGACAGATTGGTGGACTCCTGGGCGAAATCTGCATCCATAATCCGTCCAAGTGCTTGTTCAGTCATCACACTGGCACGGCTTAAATTTGAGATTGAGTAAGTCAACCGGTTCTGGAGTGAGCCAAATTTTGCCTGCTCCCCAGCAATTGTCTGAAGGGCCGTGTCCATGGTGCCTATAGCAACTTTGGCGTCAGACTGTGTCGCGACCGTTGCGAGGTCGATTGATAAACCAGATGACGCCACATCGATGAAACTAAGCTCGATAGTTTCCGCAGTCGTATTGCCAGCCTGGATTGTAATGCCAGTGAACGAGCCATCAACGAGATTAACATCGTTAAACCTGGTGTTTTCAGCGATCAGCGTTACCTGATCAATCAATGCAGTGACCTCGAGCTGGGCGTTGGCTCTATCGGGGGTATTTTCATAAATGCCGTTAGCCATTTGCACCGCCAATTCACGAATACGCAAAACCATATTTCGTATTTCATTCAGCCCAGATTCGGCCGTTTGAATTAGCCCGACGCCGTCCTGAGCGTTACGGACGGCCATGTTGATGCCCTTCAATTGGGACTCCATTTTACCTGCCACAGCAAGTCCCGCCGCGTCATCTGCTGCACTGTTTACGCGCTTGCCTGATGAGAGACGTTCCATCGCACGCTCTTGCATGTTTCCAGCGTTGAGAGCATTCAGCCGAGCGTTAAGAGCTCCCACATTTGTTCCAATTGCAGTCATTTTATTATCTCCTTTTAGATGAATAGCCGGTCCTATTTGGACAGTGTTGTTAACGACGCTGATCAAAAAGATTTAGAAAAAAAATAAAAAAAAACAGTTATTTAACTAAATAATACGGGCGCAGAAAGCCGTGCCCAAAATGACTTTGAGCGCGAACCTTTGGTGTGAGAATGTTTAGCTGAACAGTGTTAAGATGCTGCTCATTGACTGATTAGCTTGGGCTAGCATCGCGGTATTGGCTTTTGCCAAAACTTGTGCTTTTGACAAATTTGTGGATTCCAATGCCATGTCGGCATCCATAATCCGGCCAAATGCGATGGTTGAAGATTTTGCTAATAGCGTTGATAGTGACATGCCATGTTTAATACGAGTTTGAAAACCACCCGCCATCGACAGTTGCTCAGAAATTTTTTCAAGAGCTGTATTTAAAGTAGTCATTGCAGTCTTTGCACCAGCTTGGGTTGATATATCAACTGAGTTGACACCGAGGCCGTCAGTGGTGTTGTTTCCAAAATATAGGCTGATCCGTTCATCCGCATTATGGCTTGTCTGGATGTTTATATTTTGAAAAGATCCATCGAGCAATTTAACACCGTTGAAGTCGATATTGTTTGCAATCATGTCAACTTGATGCATCAGCTGGTCAATTTCGGTTTGTGCATAGCCTCGATCGGGGCTGTTATTGTACACACCGTTTGCCATCTGCACAGCTAGTTCGCGCATGCGTAAGATCATATTGCGGATTTCCTGCATGCTGCTTTCCGCAGTGCTAACTAGGCCGAGCGCATCGCTGGCGTTTTGAATGCCGCGCTCAAGTCCACGAATTTCGGATTTGATCCGGTTGGCAACGAAAAGTCCTGCAGCATCATCTGATGCGTTGATTATGCGCTTTCCGCTTCCCAATCTTTCGATTGTTTTAGTGAGATCAACATTGTTGATGTCGCCGTGATACTGCGCCCGCAAAGCGGACAGATTAGTAGCAATAGATGTCATCTACCTGCTCCTGTGTGTCTGGTTGGATAGCCGTAACCATTTCTGATCAAGTTGCAGAACGACATCAGGAGAAAAATGTTAGATTTTTTTTGGCTGGAGCGAAAAAATTTAATTTACTTGAAAAAAAACGTGAGGATGCTAAACGGTTGGAACCCTATCAAATAAGTGAAGTGAAGTTGCATGTCATTTTGTCCAAAATGGTTGTATGAAGCGGGTTGTGGTGCTGCAGGGGCAGAATATCTAAGTCGCCAGATTGATTTGCGAACCGTAGCCTCTGGTTACGCTGAAACCCTGTCCGAGTTTTATAACCCGATTTCAGCTGAAGAAATTGCTGGGGTGATTGAGCCTATGCTGCGGTTTCTTGACGAGCTTAACGCCGGAGATAGTGCGGCACCATTGATGACTGGCTTTTGTTATTACCGGATCACCTATGATCAGCCGAATAAGCCGCGTAAATTGAAGGGGCTTTTTGGGTCTGCCGATGAACCGGTCAAAACAAAAGAATATAACTCAGACTTGGCCGTTAAAGCCTTTAAAGCTTACGTATACGCGATCAGGAATGAGGTTGCTGAGATGGCGCCGGCCGGATGGACGCTTGCTGATGTTGAGGGGAGTCCGGTTATTGAAAAATTGTCCAACCAGAATTTGAGCCCGCTTGATTTTATCTAGTCCGGCTTTAGCTTTGTTTTAAATCATCCCAGATTTGCTATTTAATTACTAGAATTCCAGGATGCGATTAGATTGTCTAAAAATTCTCCAGTCTTCTTGAAGCTCGACACTGCCGTTTGCATGGCCGTGAACTTTTGTACGTAAAGGGCGCGTTGGCTTGCAATTTGAAGGTCGAGCGCCTCTTGATCTTCAATAAGGCTGTCGACATCGTCTTCTAAATTATTAATTTTATTATCAACATCACCATTCAACATTAATATATCGTCAATGTAGTTAGACAGAGTTGCTAAAATACTGCGCCCCATGTAAATGCTAGTATCTGCTGAAGATTTTGTGGTTTCTAAAAGTAGACCGGTCGCACCAATATCAGTGCCAGCATAACCATATTTATTTGTTCCAATGGACATTGTGTCACTGTTAAGGTCGGTGTCGGTCAATGTCGCTGCCCCAGCCGATAGATTAAAATTATATTTTCCCGGCGTGAATAGGTCAGTGGTCGCACTGCCCGTAATTCCAGCGTCTCCGGTTCGGATCATTGTTGTGGTGACAGCGGCAAAATGTTCGGGATTTTCTGCAAAATATTCAGTAAATCGTGTTGTGTCGATGGATAAGGTTCCATCAAGCTCGGTGACGACGCCAAAATTCGAGAGATAGATATCTGTATCGGCATAACCGCTGATTGGTGTTGATGTTAAGCTTTTTATTTTAGTTTCAATATACCTTATGAAATGGTCACCATTTAGCGGCCCGCCAGCTTCACCGTTCGTGCCGGGTTTGCTTTGCTCTTTTAAGAAAGCCAGAAGGTAATTGATCTCAGTGACCACTGTTTCAAGAGTTGCTAAAGCATCAGTTTGTGAATAGGTCGAGCTTATAGTTTGGTTGGTTCCTATGTCACTGGCAGTAATGTTCGCTAATTCCATTGTGATGCCAGAAAATAAGTCCGTAATGCTATTGCTGTTTCTTGTAACTGAAATACCGTCCACCGTAAAAATAGCATCAGTCGCGGCAATAACCTGATTTGCTGTGTCTGCAAGAGAATCTATGTTCCCAGGGTTGTATTTCAAAACATTGTTTTCAGAGCCACTGAAGTGCGATTTTACCCTTAACGCTCTATCCTCACCGACCGCAGATTTTACCATTAATGAATATTGACTATCTGAAACCTCAATGATGCTAGCAGTAACGCCAATACCGGCATTATTAATAGCGTCGCGCACATCAGTAAGCGATGTGGCGCCAGCAGTAAAGTTAAGCGTTGTAGCGGATGCATAATCAGAATTAGTGGAAAAACTTGTGCCGCTCCAAGTTCCAAAGCGTAAGCTTAACTCATCAATACCTATATCGGCTGTTGTAGAACTGAAGCCACTGCCACCATTATCAAAGTTAAGAACTTGCGATTGTGCGATTTGAGCGACGTTAATTGAGTGAGAAAACTCACTGGCTAAGCTGCTGTCAGTTCGGGTCAACGTGACATTACTTGTGCTCGATGAGAGTTTTAAGCCTGTTTGTCCGTCCAAAAGCTTTGCATTCGTGTCAAAAACACTTAATTCACTTTTTAATGAGCCCAGAGCTGAGATTTTGACAGTGGCGGTTTCCTTTGCTTCGTCAATTTTTTTCTGTTTTGGCGCACGCTCAGCATCGACAAGAGCGTCGACTATTTGTGTTACATTCAAGCCGCTACCGGCGTTTAATGCACTGAGGTAATCAACTGCCATATTTCAGCTCTGTTTAACATTTGATTTGATGGGATGACTAATTGCAAGATTTATGCCTAAATATTTCATCATGCAATTTTGTGTCGGCAGTGACTGATAACGTCTTTAATAAGCTTTTTTTAGAAATACCTCTGTGATTGATTGTTATATCGAGATAGCTGATGAAACATGGAGTGAGGGAATACCGTCTTAACTGGGCTATCGGCTTTGTTGCGACTACACTGTTAACCGGTGTTGGCGTTGGCGTCTTAGTCTCTCTCGTGGCAAGTCTTCTGGTCATAAGTGTAAAAACCCTCTCTGATTACCGGCTGTGGATGGGCGGAGAGTTCTTGAACTTAAGGGATGGTATTGGCTCGCTGGTTCCGATGTTGTGGCTAATCATGGCAGCACTGATTCTGTGGGGGGTGCGTCGTTTTTTTGGTATTACCCGCTGGCATGGGCCGGCAGATAGCATTTATGCAGCACACCGCCTTGACAATGAAATTGACGTCCGGACTGGAGTAGGGTCGACCCTTGCTGCATTCATTTCGATGGGTGGCGGCGCACCGGTTGGCCAATACGGCCCATTGGTTCATTTTGGCGCAACATTAGGCAGTTATTTGCGGCAGGTATTTGGCAATAGACTAGTTGATATTGACGTATTTATTGGCTGCGGCGTCGCAGCAGCGATTGCTGCCGGGTTTCATGCCCCAATCGCCGGCATCGTTTTTGCGCATGAGGCCATATTGCGGCATTTCTCATTTAGAGCCCTAACCCCGATAGCTATTTCGAGTGTCACATCGGCTTGGTTTGCTACAGCTGTTTTTGGCGGTGAACCGATTTTTAACTTGGCGTCGGCTGCCCCCGATCTTCTACCTTTGGTTCCGGTGCTTCTCGGCAGCGGAGTACTGTTTGGCTTGATTTCGATGCTGTTTATGATGACTTTGCTTTACGCGACAAAAATAGCTGGCAAGAGCGGTTTTGGGCCGTTGCCACTTGTGCTTAGCGCGGCAGTTATATGCGGCGTTATTGCTCTATTTGTCCCCGAGGTTCTGGGGACTGGTAGTCTGGAAATTAACAATATCATCAATGGTGGGTATGATATTGGGTTTTTATTGCTGTTATTCATGCTCAAATTGATGGCGACATCATTATGTATTGGTTTTGGTCTGTTTGGCGGCATTTTTTCACCAGCCGCGTTTATTGGTGCGGCGGCAGG
>Ga0181572_10001942_pt1 | contig 14973 bp, 19 predicted proteins | sample 101ome_26_FD_133004 | JGI IMG/M metagenome (GOLD analysis project Ga0181572, IMG submission 133004) | Coastal salt marsh microbial communities from the Groves Creek Marsh, Skidaway Island, Georgia - 101408AT metaG (megahit assembly) | ecosystem: Environmental > Aquatic > Marine > Intertidal... | reverse complement strand
TGGGCTGGGTTGCACGGCGATCGGGCGCTCTTGCACCCGTAGGGTCAGGTTGCCCTGAGCGACGGCAACACGCGAAATGCGGACCTCTTCGCCCATGACGAGGCCCCATGCCCCGTAATTTTGCGAATGCGGCTGGCCTTGGTTCCCTTGCGGACCATGAGTTGGCGCATGGCGTTGGCGCGATCAGTCGATTGTTCCCAAACGGTATTTTCGCGCAAAACAACCGGTCGGGCGCGCGTATGAGCTGAAAGGGCGATATCGTTGTTCAGGCTGCGCAGATTGTGAGACAGAACAAGGGCCATATCCTGAAGCAGTGGTGTCGGGGTCATACCGTCATCAAGGAAAAGTGGCGATCCTTCTAGAGCGAACAGTTCTATCACGAGACCTTCTTCGGTGACCCGCGTGATGATCTGCCGAAATATGTTGTCTTCGACCATACTTTCGCCACTACGCCCCAGAAGCTTTTCTTCCAAAGCATGTAACTCATCGTCTTGCGATCCTTCGTCACGCGCTTCTCCGTCGATGCTGGCCCCAAGCGCGCCGCGGGCTTGGCGGGCTTCGGTCGGGTGCCGGTTTGACGCCCCCATGCCAACCTGCGGAAGGACCTCTTCCGAAAAGACACTGTCCCCGCCAAACGATCCGTCGCCGCCACCGGAAATCCGGTTTACCGGAACGGTAGGGTTGAAATAATCCGCAAGCCCCTTGCGTTGTTGTTCTGTTGTTGCGTTCAACAGCCACATCAACATGAAGAACGCCATCATCGCCGTGACGAAGTCTGCATATGCGACCTTCCACGCGCCGCCGTGGTGACCACCGGCAACGATGAATTTCTTCCGTTTGATGATAACTGGCGCCGCGTTTGATTGCGCGCTCATCCCATCCACCTATTCTTCCACCCGAGTATCAGGGGTAGAGCGCGGGAATGAACACTTCGTTAATTTCGGTGGGTCGGTGGTTACGGGTTGCGGACAATTGTTGGAGTGTTCGGTTAACAAAATCCTAATACCGCATTGTGATACCTCGGGTATGGCCTGTAGGATGACCTTGGAGTGTTTTCTGAAACCGGACGGACCTATGAAATACCAAAATAATTCGGCCTTGATCATCGTTGATGTCCAGAATGATTTTTGTCCTGGCGGGGCTTTGGCGGTTCCGGAGGGGGATCAGGTTGTGTCGGTGATCAATCAGATGATTGACGGCTTTGGAATCGTGGTTCTGACGCAGGATTGGCATCCACAAGGTCACCTGTCTTTCGCCAGTCAACACGAAGGGGCGGCCCCGATGGAGATGGTGAAGATGTCCTACGGAGATCAGGTGCTGTGGCCAGATCACTGTGTTCAGGGTAGCGTTGGCGCAGATTTCCACGGCGATTTGAACATAGATTCCGCGCATTTGACCATTCGCAAGGGCTTTCGAAAAGAGATCGACAGCTACTCGGCGTTTTTTGAAAATGACCGAACAACGCCGACAGGACTAAGCGGTTACTTGAAAAGCCTTGGTGTCGAAAAGGTCGTTTTGACGGGATTGGCAACGGATTTTTGCGTCTATTACTCGGCGCTTGATGCCGTTTCTCAGGGTTTTGATGTCGTGCTGGAAGAAAAGGCCTGTCGCGGCATTGATCTGAACGGCAGTCTAGGCGCAGCGCTGGCCGATATGCGCCAGAAGGGTGTTGAGATCAAAAGCTAGGCGCGCGTCAGCGCAAACCGGGGCAAAATCTTCATAATTTCAATAAAATTCGCGGAATATGGACGACAGATGCGTGACAAGCCGTCTTTGCAGACGTTATCAAGCTCGCATCTAAAAGAGGGTTTACCGTTGGATATCGCAACGCGCGTATATAACCACAAGTGGAAGATCGACCCGATCGTCCGGTCTTTGATCGACACAGACTTTTACAAGCTGTTGATGTGTCAGAGTGTTTTTCGCAACAAACCCCATACACAGGTGCGGTTTTCGCTGATCAACCGGACCACTGATATCCGCCTTGCAGACCTGATTGATGAAGGCGAGTTGCGTGAACAGCTAGATCATGTGCGTAGCCTGTCGCTTTCGCGCGGCGAAAGCACCTGGATGCGCGGCAACACCTTTTACGGCAAGCGGCAGATGTTCCGACCTGACTTTATGGACTGGTTCGAAAACCTACGCTTACCCGATTATCATTTGGAAAAGCGCGACGGTCAGTATGAACTGACATTCGAAGGCAGCTGGCCCGAGGTGATGCTTTGGGAAATACCTGCGCTGTCCGTTTTAATGGAGCTGCGCAGCCGCGCGGTTCTGGCCGAAATGGGCCGGTTCGAGTTACAAGTGCTTTACGCAAGGGCGATGACAAAGCTTTGGGAAAAGGTCGAGCGGTTGCGCAAGGTGGAAGGACTGCGGATTGCGGATTTTGGGACGCGTCGGAGGCATTCCTTTTTGTGGCAGGACTGGGCCGTACAGGCGATGCAGGAAGGTCTGGGAAACAAATTTGTCGGTACGTCGAACTGCCTGATTGCCATGCGGCGTGAAGTCGAGGCGATTGGTACGAATGCCCATGAACTACCGATGATCTATTCGGCTTTGGCTGAAGATGACAACGCTTTGCGACAAGCCCCTTATGATGTTCTGGCTGATTGGCACGAAGAACATGATGGCAATCTGCGGATCATTCTGCCGGACACCTACGGTACCAAGGGCTTCTTGAAAGGCGCGCCGGATTGGTTGGCGGGGTGGACAGGTATCCGTATCGACAGCGGTGATCCCGAGGCTTCGGCAGAGGTGGCGATCAACTGGTGGAAAGAGCGTGGTGAGAACCCAGCCGAAAAGCTGATTATTTTCTCGGACGGCTTGGATGTTGAGAAGATGATCGAACTGCAAGAGCGGTTTACGGGGCGGGCCAGAGTGTCTTTCGGCTGGGGGACGTTGCTAACGAATGATTTCCGAGGGCTTGTGCCAGGGGATGGTTTGGCGCCGTTCTCGCTGGTTTGCAAAGCCGTTTCGGCGAATGGTCGTCCAACCGTGAAGCTGTCGGATAATCCGAACAAGGCGATGGGACCTGCCGACGAGGTGGCGCGGTATAAGCGCGTCTTTGAAGTGGGCGAGCAGGTGGCCCGCAAAGTCGTTGTCTAAATGCAAAAGGCCGACGAAAACGCCGGCCTTTCGGGGCTTGCTCTAAGGTTCAGCTCTGGAATGATTTCTCGATCCGGTCGAGTGTTTCCATCGACGACAGTACCTCGTGGACTGATCCGTTCGGCTCGCGACCTTCTTTGATTGCGGCAATAAATTCGCGGTCGATCAGCTCGATCCCGTTGTTCGAGATTGCGACATCTGACAGATCAATCTGGTTTTCACGCCCATCATAAAGATCGTCATAACGAGCGATGTAAGTGCCGTGATCGCAGATATAGCGGAAGAAGGTGCCCAGCGGCCCGTCGTTGTTGAACGACAGTGACAGGGTGCAGATCGCGCCTGAAGGCACCTTCATTCCGATGGTCATGTCCATAGCGATGCCCAGTTCCGGATGCGCCGGACCCTGGATGCCGAATGCCTCGGTTGCGACTTCGCCAGTTTGGTATTGAAACAAATCAACGGTATGGCAGGCGTGGTGCCATAGCAGGTGATCGGTCCAGCTGCGCGGCTCGCCCTTGGCGTTCATGTTCGAACGACGGAAGAAATAGGTCTGCACGTCCATCTGCTGGATTTTCAGCTCGCCTGCGCGGATCTTGTTGTTGATCCACTGATGCGACGGGTTATAGCGGCGCACCTGACCGGCCATGGCTAAAACGCCGGTTTCCTTTTGCACTTCACAAATACGGCGCGCGTCTTCCAGCGAGTCCGACATTGGAATCTCGATGAACACCGGCTTGCCCGCCTTCATGCAGGCAATGGCTTGTTCCGCGTGAAGCTGGGTCGGTGTGGCCAGAATGACAGCATCCACGTCATCACGGTTGATACACTCATTCAGATCGGTCGAGGCATGGCCGATGCCACGCTCGGTGGCCAGCGCTTCGATTTTCGACTGGGTCGGGCCCATGACCGAGGTCACGGTGACTTCTTCAATAGCGTCCAAAGCCTCGAGGTGTTTCATCCCAAAGGCGCCATAAGCCCCCGCTACACAAATTCGCATGTCGCGTTCCTTTCTCAGGCGTGGTTTTCAAAAATGATATGCCCCACGGCAGTATTCGATGCCGGGACGTGATAGAAACGGTGGACCTCGGTGATGTCATCGTTCAGGGCACCGCGCATGACGTGCCACATCACCATCTCAACCCCTTCCGAGCCAGCTTCGCGCAGGTATTCTACGTGAGGCATTTGCGCGAGCCCCTCGGGGTCCGAGGTCAAACGGTCAAGGAAGGCATTGTCCCACTCTGAGTTGATCAAACCTGCGCGTTTGTACTGCAGCTGGTGGCTCATGCCGCCTGTACCGTAGATGTGCACGTTCAGGTCTTCATCAAAGCTTTCAATCGCTCGGCGGATAGCTTTCCCCAGATTGTAACAGCGATTGCCCGTTGGCGCTGGGTACTGCACCACGTTCACACAAAGCGGAATAACCAATGCAGGCCATTCGCCATCTTGCGGGATATCACCGTACATCACCGAAAGTGGAACGGTCAGACCGTGGTCGACCTCCATTTCGTTCATGATAGTGATGTCGAATTCATCAAGGATCAGCGACTGGGCGATATGGCTGGCCATTTTCTGGTGGTTTTTCACGACCGGAACAGGACGCGGGCCAAAGCCTTCGTCGGCGGGCTGGAATTCGGCTGCGCATCCCAAGGCGAAGGTTGGAATGCAAGACGCATCAAACGCGGTGCAGTGGTCGTTGTAGACCATGAAGATCACATCGGGATTGTTTTCTTTCTGCCACTGGCGCGATTTTTCAAAACCCTTGAAAACCGGCTGCCAATACGGCTCATGCGTATTGCCCAAGTCCATTGCGACGCCAATGGCGGGCACGTGCGAGCAGCCGATACCTGCGGTAATTTTTGCCATTATTCTTCTCCCCACTCGGATTTGTATCGATTGCCTTCGATCGGGCGACCGCCGTTCACCATCATTTCACGGTATTTTTCAACACCCATGCCGGTCATCAGACCCGCCAGGTTTTGAAAGTTGATGCCGTCGTTTGCGGCCAGTTTGCTGGTGTAGTAGATGTTTCCACCCAGTTCGAGCAGGCGGTTCCAGTCGCGTTTCAAAACTGCGTCGCGTTGATCGGCAGTCATAGGGAAGCCGTCAAGATAGGCTTCTTCATCCGCCTGAAATGCGTCGCGGTTTTTCTGCAATCTTAAAGAAATACAGAATTGGTTCAGGTGATATCCCTCGCGCGAGCGGTCCGCGTCAAAGACGAAGGTGCCCGGAATATCTTCATAATCTTTTTCCATCGCGTTTCCTTTCCGATCCTCTTTTCGCATTGCGGTCGGGATCATAGCTGCACGTTACATAGAGACTTGTAGGCCTTCTAATCCAATTTGAAACGGGTGCGGTGTATAAGTGTAGGCTATACTGGGTTACTTGGTTGCCAACACTGCAGAGTTTTTCAACGTCTCCAAGAAGCGGTTCTGTGCGTCTGTGGGCTGCCAGTTTCTGCGGGTTGTAAGACCGATGGCCCGTTTGTTGTTTTCAAGTGGTATCGGCAACTTTACGAGCGTCCCATCCCGCAAATCTTCTTTAATTTGCTGTTCCGAGATTACAGTCACAAAATTATCCCGCTGCATCAGCCCCCTAATGACAACCAATGACGATGTAACCACGCGGATCGGAGTTTGGGGACGGTCTTCAATTTTCAGTGTTTGAAAAATGAATTGACCGGCAGGCGTGGCAATCGGGGATGCTATCCAAGGAAAGGATAGTGCGTCTTCCAATGATATCGCGGGTTCGCCGACTAGTGGATGGTTTGGTCCTACGATCAAAGCCAGTGAATCCATGAAGAGCTTTTCTTGGACAATATCATCGGCGGGTGGGGGATTGCGCAGCGCCCCGATCAGGCAGTCAATTTCACCTTCCCGCAAGTCGCGTAACAATTCGGAATACCGGCCTTCGATGACGCGAACTTGCAGGTGTTTTTCTTCAGACACCATTTTTTGAATGGCGGCGGGCACAATTTCACTGCGCGCCAATGGAAGGCTGCCCAATGTAAAGCTAATTCGGCCGTTTCCGGACAGAGCCGCCAGTTCTTCGTGCGCTTGACGGATTTCCGCGCGAGCCAGCTTGACGGCTCTGTTAAGAAGTTGGCCTGCGCCGGTTAATTCGATTCCGCCGGGTGCCGAGCGGAAAACCTCAAATCCGCAGGTTTCCTCTAGTGTTTTGGCCGTTCTGTAGACCGTTGGCTGTGCAAGCCCCAAGGCGCGCGCGGCGACGGTATAGCTTCCGTGTGATCCAATCGCGGTCAAGGCGCGCAACTGGGCAGACGTCACCTTTTGTTCAAGTTTGCGATGCTTGTTTTCCTCACCCACCGAAGAAAGGGCTGCGTCTGCGCCCATTTTCAATAGATTCAACGCCCGACCGGCCCGATTGGCAAAAATCATCCCTTCTTTCGAGGTGGTTAATCCCTTGCTTCCGCGGATTAGCAGGGCAAATCCGATGTCGCGTTCAAGTTTGGCAACAGCCTGACTGGCCGCAGGTTGCGTAATGTACATCCGGTCTGCTGCGGTAGAGATCGAGTGATGGGCCTCGGCTATACAGAACACATGCATGTGCCTGATATTGGGCAGATCTTTGAAAGTGGGCTCTGACTGCATTTTGCTGCCTCATAGATAAAACTAATAGTCTACCCTTCTTTCGAAATAGGCAAGGCGGGTCGTTCAAGGCATTTTGGAGCGCGAAATGTGAACAGCTTTCTTACGAATAGGGAAAAGAAATGTCGGATAGCAAATCAGCACTGGTGATCAGCGCCCATGCGGCAGACTTTGTTTGGCGTTGTGGTGGTGCGATCGCTTTGCATCAGGAACTTGGCTACAACGTGACAGTCTGCTGTCTAAGCTTCGGAGAGCGGGGTGAAAGTGCCCGACTTTGGAAAGAAGGCAAATCGCTGGATGAAGTTAAGGCGATCCGTCGCGGTGAAGCCGAGAATGCCGCTGAAGCATTGGGCGTTCACGACATCAAATTCCTCGATATGGGCGACTATCCCCTGCGGTTCACCGACGAGGCAGAAAATCAGGTTGTTGATATTATCCGCGACGTGCAGCCGAACTTTATGATGTCCCACTCGAAATGGGACCCGTACAACACTGACCATATGAAGACGACAGATTTTGCTTTGACCTGCCGGATGATCGCGCAGGCATGGGGGCATAACCCGGGTCAAAAGGTTCTGGGTGCGCCACAGATGTATCTGTTCGAGCCACATCAAACCGAGCAGATGCATTGGAAGCCGGACGTATTCTTGGACATCACCCCAGTTTGGGAAAAGAAACGCAAGGCGATGGAATGCAATGAAGGCCAGATTCACCTTTGGGATTTCTACACTCGCGTCGCTCAGCAACGCGCGAACCATTTCAAACGCAACTCGGGCGGTATGGCTGGCGGGCGTGACTGCAAATACGCAGAAGGGTTTGAATCGATCTTCCCGCGCACTGTAGACGAGCTGAGCTGATGGGTATTCAACCGAGACAAACGGGCGTTGTGGTTCAGAATATTGAACGTGCTGATCAGGATGTGATCGATGGCTTGGCAGCATGCGGTGTTGCCACTGTGCATGAAGCGCAGGGCCGTAAGGGACTGCTGGCAAGCTACATGCGCCCTATCTATTCCGGCGCAAGGGTGGCTGGATCGGCGGTCACCATTCTGGCGCCACCGATGGACAACTGGATGATCCACGTAGCCATCGAGCAGTTGCAAGCGGGTGATATCATGGTGCTGGGGACGATCTCTCCGTCAGATGCGGGGTACTTTGGTGATCTCCTGGCAACCTCGGCAATGGCGCGGGGATGTCGGGGTCTGGTGATTGATGCCGGAGTGCGTGACGTGCGCGATCTGACCGAGATGGGTTTTCCGGTTTGGTCCAAAGCGATCGGGGCGCAAGGAACCGTGAAAGAGACTTTGGGTTCGGTGAACGTGCCGGTGGTTTGTGCACAGGAACTGGTGAATGCCGGTGATGTGATTGTGGCCGACGACGATGGTGTCGTTGTGGTGCGCCGCGAAGAAGCTGCGGATGTATTGGCTAAAGCACAGGCACGCGAAGCGAATGAGGGTGCCAAGCGGGCGAAGTTCGAGGCCGGTGAATTGGGCTTGGACATTTACAGCATGCGCCCGCGTCTTGAAGAAAAAGGACTGAAATACATCTGAGGCAGGCAAGGGGGGCGCTGCCCCCCTTGGACCCCCCGGAGTATTTTTGGAAAGATGAAAGAGAGCGCGATGCGTGGTGTTCGATGCATGTGGATGCGGGGCGGGACCTCGAAAGGCGGATATTTCCTGAGTGAGGACCTGCCTGCTAATCGCGATGCGTTTCTGTTGGGGGTGATGGGATCGCCTGATCTTCGTCAGATTGACGGGATGGGGGGCGCGGACCCTTTGACTTCGAAAGTGGCTGTGGTGAAGGCGTCCGAACGGGACGGCGTGGATGTGGATTACCTGTTTTTGCAGGTGTTCGTGGACCAGCCGATTGTAACGGATGCACAAAACTGCGGAAATATTCTGGCAGGTGTCGGACCGTTTGCGATCGAGCGCGGATTGGTTGAGGCGCAAGACGGCGTAACGCCCGTTGTGATCTATATGGAGAACACCGGGCAGGTCGGGGTCGCGCGCGTTTCAACGCCCGGGGGTGTTGTCAGCTATGACGGTGACGCGACAATTGACGGAGTGCCGGGCGGATCGGCCCCGTTGCCGATCGAGTTTAAAGATACGGCTGGATCGAGCTGCGGTACGTTGTTGCCGACCGGGAATGTGAAGGACGTCATCGAGGGTGTTGAGGTTACGATGATCGACAACGGAATGCCCTGTGTGGTCATACGGGCCGAAGACATGGGCATCACTGGCGACGAGACCCCTGAAGATTTGGAAGGCAACGCAGAGCTTCGGGCGAAATTGGAAGCGGTCCGTTTGGCTTGCGGTCCGGTCATGAACCTCGGGGATGTGACGGAAAAGTCCGTGCCGAAAATGACGATGGTCTCCGCAGCAAAGAATGGCGCCATCGGCACGCGGACTTTCATTCCTCATCGTTGCCACAAAACCATTGGCGTCTTGGGCGCAGTGAGCGTTGCGACGGCCTGTTTGATTGAGGGCAGCACGGCTTACGATCTGGCCAACAAGGGCGATGGCGCAGAGCGCAGCCTTTCGATTGAACACCCGACAGGCGAAATGACCGTCGTGGCAACTTTGGATGACACGGGCGAAATCACGAGCGCTGCGATTTTGCGCACCGCCCGTAAATTGATGGATGGAGAGGTTTTCGCATGAGTGAGACACAAGTGATGGATGCGGATTGGCTGGTTTTTCATCCGAACCCGAAGAAACCTGATTTTGTTCTGCCGAAGGGCGCGGTTGACGCGCATTGCCATGTGTTTGGCCCGTCGCCCGAGTTTCCTTTTGCGCCTGAACGCAAATATACGCCCTGCAACGCGGGCAAGGATAAGCTGTTTGAATTGCGGGATTATCTGGGATTTGAGCGCAATGTGATCGTGCAGGCAACCTGTCACGGAAAGGACAACCGCGCCATGGTGGATGCTTGCCGTGCGGCGGGGGACAAGGCGCGCGGCATTGCAAGCGTGGGGCCAGAGATCACCCGCGAAGAGCTGGAAGACATGCACGAGGCCGGTGTCCGGGGCGTGCGCTTCAACTTTGTCAAACGTCTGGTCGATGCCACCCCGAAAGAGGTGTTCCTGAGCATCGCGGATAAAATTAAAGACCTTGGCTGGCACATCGTTGTCTATTTCGAGGCGGCAGATCTTGAGGAGTTGGAACCGTTCCTAAAGCAACTGCCGACAACCATCGTGGTCGACCATATGGGTCGGCCCGATGTGACCAAGGGCGTCGATCATCCGGATTTCCAACGGTTTATCCGGTTGATGGAAGAAAATGAAAACATATGGTCCAAGGTCACATGCCCGGAGCGTCTGACGGTGCAGGGCACACCCTATGATGACGTCGTTCCATTTTATCAGGCTATTGTCGACCGGTTTGAAGACCGGGTCCTTTGGGGCACCGACTGGCCACACCCGAACATGAAATCGCACATGCCAGATGATGGCGCACTGGTCGATTACATACCCAAAATCGCGCGAACCCCGACCCAGCAGCAAAAGCTGCTCGTTGACAACCCAATGCGTCTTTACTGGGCGCAATGAGCAAGGAGAAACCCAATGGGTGACATTACCTTCGACAAACCGGGGCATGATTATCATATCGACATCCCGGGAACGACCTTGTTTGACGGCAAGCAGGCTATGAAAGGCTATGCGTTGAACAAGATGTGCTACGATTTCAATCAGGCGGTGAACCGTGAAGCGTTCAAGGCTGACGAAGAAGGCTGGATGGAAAAGTACGGTCTGAACGAGCAACAAAAACAGGCGATCCGTGATCGCAATGTGCTGGGCATGATCGAGGCTGGTGGAAATATCTACTACCTTGCCAAGTTTGCGGGCATCTTCAAACTGAGCGTTCAGGATGTGGGCGGTTTGCAGACCGGCCGCACGACTGAGGAATTCAAAGAATTCCTGCAAAGCCAAGCGTAAGGAGCACGTATCATGGCAACTATTCTTGGTGGGATTACGACGTCGCACATTCCGGCGGTTGGAAACGCAATACAGAACGAACTGTATGATGACCCGTATTGGAAACCGTTCTTTGATGGTTATCCCAAGGTTCATGCTTGGATTGACGAACACAAACCTGACTACGTGATCAATATTTACAATGACCACGGTCTTGGGTTTTTCCTGGATCGCATGCCGACTTTTGCAATCGGTGCGGCACATGAATACCGCAACGAAGACGAGGGCTGGGGTCTTCCGTCGCTGGATCCGTTCCCGGGAGCACCGGAACTAAGCTGGCACATCATTGAATCGATGGTGGCAGATCATTTCGATATCACTTCGTGTCAGGAACTGGCGGTTGACCACGGGTTCGTGGTGCCGATGCAGCTGTTCTGGCCGGGCGCTCCGAACAATCCGGATATGCCAAAGGCTGTTCCCATCAGCGCCAACACCGTTCAGCACCCGATCCAGACATTGGCGCGGGCTTTGGATTTTGGCAAAGCTTTGCGCAAGGCGCTTCTAAGTTTCCCGGAGGACGCTAAGATCGTGATTTTGGGGACTGGCGGTTTGTCTCATCAATTGGATGGTGAGCGTGCGGGCTTCATTAACAAAGAGTTTGATCAGTATTGTCTCGAAAACATCGTCAGCAATCCTGAAGTTCTGACCAAAATCACGCGGCAGGAGCTTGTGAAAAATGCTGGTGCGCAAGGAACCGAGTTCCTGATGTGGATGATGATGCGCGGAGCCCTTGGCGACAACGTGACCGAGATCACACGGAACTACCACATCCCGATCTCAAACACGGCGGCGGGCACTCTTCTTGTGGAATGTGCGGCTTAAAAGCATTCTATGAACGTGGAATATGGCGTCCGTTTAGGATTCCGTATTCGCGTTTCATCGTGCCAGAAGTTGAACGGCGATTGCTGTCGAACTCATCTGGTAACCTTGGTTGATCTGACTCATCAAATGGAACCTGTCGATTATTTTTGATTGGATGTCAGTCTTGGCCAAGTCCCGAAACTCTTTGACGCCAAAGGAACTTTGCGCCTTCGACTTAAGGACTCTGACTTGCTGATCTAGGTCGATTTTGCCAAAGTCTTTGGGAAGCCCAAAGGTCGTTTCAAGAAATGACCTCAAAGGTGCTCGCCCTAAGATCTTGAACCATTTGGTGTTTTCTGAGACTTTCTCGTTTGCAATTTCCAGAATTTCGCGTTTTGTGGCCAAGGCTAATCGCATCTCAATCGATTGTTCGCCTACGGAGAATTCCAAGCTCTGGACATGATAGCGATTGATGATTCCGGTGGCGAAGCTTCGGGTTGCGGTTTTGGGACCAAAAGGCGTGTTAAACCCGAAGCTTTTAACGAAATCTTTGTAACGCGCATCGGATACCCTGTTCACGAGCGATTTGGTGTCAGTGGGGTCACTTTCAAGTAGGGTTCGAATGAAGGCTTTGTTATTGAGATCGTCCTGCAATCCAAACGCCCCCAAAGCGACCTTTAATAGGCGGCGGTCGCTGACAAGATCGTGGGCTGTTCTGGCGTGTTGAATATGGGCCCGAAAGTAGTCCACATCCCGCTTGATCACAGGTGATTGCGAAAGAGTATCAAGTTGGCGATTGTAAGTTTGCGCCAGAAAACGCCATCCCACCAGACCCGTGGACGGGAGTGTCACAGAAAAACTCATCCCGGTGCCTTCGCCAAAAGGGCATCTTCAAAAGGAACCAACTGACGAAGACATTTGAGACCTTGGTAATACTGACCGCTCTCAATGGCATCCTGTGCCAAGATCAGAACCTTTTGACAGATGGTGCCGCCCATGACCTGCTGCAATTGTGAAATACCCTCAAGCAATTGCGATGAAGCACTTTCTTCGTCAATGTCACCGGAAAGTACCAGCTGTGCAATGTAGCATACACGCCTAACCGGTGTGCGTGCCTGTTTGGGGTGCAGGGCGTCTTTCAACCGCAAGATATTCGCATTTGGTGTTATCACTGAAAACCGGCTGCGTTTCGCACCGTTTTCGATGACCGCGCCATTGATCAAAAGCCGCTCTTTGGGGCTAAGTTTTAAAACCAATCCGCTCATTGGTATGATCCCGGGGTCAGACCTTGCATGATCGAGGTATTGATATCAATCAGAAGGCTGCCGTCTGTGTCGCCGTTCAGGACAGAGCTGCTGTGTTTGCGGACAAACTCGGCCAAAGAAAATATTCGTGCGCGCAGTTCTACTGGAAGCTCATTGGACTCGTCTGCAACTTGAGTAGCGAGCAGCGTCCAAAGCTCGCGATTGCGATGGATCGCCGAGGCAACGGCAGACGTATTACCCGGCTTGTTTGCTATCGCTTTTTTCAGCTCTCGAGTGATTTGTCCGAAGGCGTCGTATTCGTTATCACGATGGGTTCGAACGGTTGTCGTATTGCGGGCATAGCCGCTAACAGCAGTTTCGTGTGCATTCTGCATAAGATTTCGCCAATTAAGGGGGGTGGGTCAGGCCGGGGTTTCCCCCGGCCCACGTCTGCTTAGCGGAACAAAGACAAGATCGTCTGTGGAGCCTGATTGGCGATAGACAAAGATTGAACGCCAAGTTGCTGCTGAGACTGAAGCGCTTGCAGACGCGCGGATGCTTCTTCCATGTCTGTGTCCACAAGCGAACTGATGCCTTGGGTCATGGCGTCTTTCACTTTTGTCACAAAGTTGTTCTGATCCTGAATGCGTTTGGCAGAAGCGCCAAGTGAAGCAGCCCCGTCGACCGCGGTTTGGATCAGAGATTCAATTTCTGCAATCGACGCATCCGCGTTCGCAGAGCTGGACACATCTACTGCCGTTAAGTCCAGATTTGCTTCAAAGTCGACGGAGTCGACAGTGATATTGGCCGCAGTGACGGTACCGCCTGAGTCGCGATCAAGAGATGACAGAACCGTAATTCCTGCGTTGCCAGCCGTATCAAGCAGGTTTGTTCCGTTGAACTGTGACGCGGCGATGATCGAAGAGATCTGGTTTTTCAGTTCGTCAACGTCAGAAGTGATCTTTGCGTGATCGACATTCTCACCCGTTGCAGCGACGACTTTTTCTTTCATCTCATTGAGAATGTTTGTGATCTGTTCGGCACCGGCGGACGCAACCGCGACCGTCGACTCGCCCAGCGAGAGTGAGTCCGAGACTGCTTTAAAGCCTGAGACATCTGATTCCATAACCTTAGAAATCGCCCAGATCGCCGAGTTGTCTTTGGCCGATGCGATACTTTTACCCGTTGAAATATCGCTTTGGGTTTTTGTCAGGTTCGCGTTGATGGACTTGAGCGTTTCAAGCGCAACCATTGCGCTGTTGTTTGTCAGAATGCTGGACATAAATCGTTCCTTTGGCAGTTGGCACTTTAGCCATAGTTCACCCGCCCCCATCGGGCGGCTTGCGTGTCGTTCTGACCATTGCAGTGCGGTTTTCCGCTGCGCCATTCAGTCTTGAATGCATGGGGATGATTGCGGGTGATGTCCTAATATTAGCCTAACAATTTGGCCTGATTTCCACCGCATTTTACAGATTTATCAGCCTTGGCGGTCTAGCCGGTTATGCGCATTAACAAGAGTTAATTTGCGTGTTCCACGCGCCGAGTAACTGGCAAAATTTTCATGCAAAGTACGGATTTCATGAAGTGTTCCGATCGCGTCACGCACGCCCTTCAGTGCCGCGTTGAGCAAGGTATGGTTATGATGCAATGCGATCTGGATGGGAGCGACGTCTACCGTTGGCAATTGTGCGTCAATCAGCCCTTGTAGTGTTTTTTCTTTCAGTTGAACGCGTCCGGCGACGCGTTCGAAATCGCCTCTCAGTATCGCTTGGCGTTCCTCTTTTAAAAGATGCTCGAATTTACCTAAAATCAGGGTCATTGTGCGCGCCGCAACAAGGCTTCAAATAGTTTTTCACTCAATCCGATGCCGCCATTTCGGGTGATCGCCTTGGCATGTTCATCTATCAGAAACGAGGTAAATTGCTCTTCGCCGGCGCCTCCTCCGAATGATGACTGTGTTTCCCCCATACCCGCTGATTTGAGCATTTGGGACAAAAAAGTGGTTTCAAGCTGCTGCGCGGCGTGACGGATTTGTTGATGCTGGTGGTCAACGAAAACAGAAGTGTTTGAAAGCTGCATGAGATATCTCCAAAGTTTTCACGACATTTCGCTGTTTGAGTAAATATCCGGTAACTTTGTTGTCGGATTGTTCCGGCATGGAAATAATCATGCCTCTGATTCCCTTGCTTTCGTCTTCGGGTCTGACCCGTCCTGCTGGGCAGCCACAGACAGCGCAGGTATTTGCT
>Ga0181572_10001930_pt1 | contig 15041 bp, 7 predicted proteins | sample 101ome_26_FD_133004 | JGI IMG/M metagenome (GOLD analysis project Ga0181572, IMG submission 133004) | Coastal salt marsh microbial communities from the Groves Creek Marsh, Skidaway Island, Georgia - 101408AT metaG (megahit assembly) | ecosystem: Environmental > Aquatic > Marine > Intertidal zone... | reverse complement strand
GCACCTGTAGCACCTTGAGCACCTGTAGCACCTTGAGCACCTTGAGCACCAGTATCACCTTTCTGACCCTTATCGCCTTTAGCACCTTGAGCACCTTGAGCACCTGTAGCACCTGTTGCACCTTGAGCACCTGTGTTACCAGTAGCACCTTTAGCACCATTTACACCTGATGAACCAGAAGTTCCAGAAGTACCTGATGTTCCAGAAGCACCTTGAGCACCTGTTGCACCTTGAGCACCTGTTGCACCTTGAGCACCTGTTGCACCTTGAGCACCTGTTGCACCTTTCTGACCTTTTTGACCAGTTAGGTTATTTACTTCAACCCAATTAGTACCGTCCCAAATAAGAACTCTACCATCCTGTACGAAACCAAGTTGACCGACGAATGAACCTGTACCTAATTCAGCAATATCAATACCTGATTTAGCACCGTCATATCCCGACGTACCTGATGAACCTGATGAACCAGAAGAACCTGATGTTCCAGCAGCACCTTGAGCACCTTGAGCGCCTTGAGCACCCGTTGCACCTTTCTGACCTTTATCACCGTTGATACCAGAAGTACCTGATGTACCAGAAGAACCTGAAGCACCTTGAGCACCTTGTGCGCCTTGAGCACCTTGAGCGCCTGTTGCGCCTTTAGCACCATTTACACCTGATGAACCTGATGAACCTGAAGTTCCTGATGAACCAGAAGTTCCTGAAGTACCTGATGAGCCAGAAGAACCTGATGTTCCAGATGTACCTGATGAACCTGAAGAACCAGAAGTTCCTGAAGTACCAGCAGCACCTTGAGCACCTTGAGCACCTTTCTGACCTTTTTGACCAGTTAAGTTATTAACCTCGTTCCAGTTTGAACCGTCCCAAACAAATACTCTACCGTCTTGTACGAAACCAAGTTGACCGACGAATGAACCTACGCCTAATTCTGGAATATCTAAACCAGATTTAGCACCGTCATTACCCGACGTACCTGATGTACCTGACGTACCAGAAGAACCTGATGAGCCAGAAGAACCAGAAGTACCTGATGAACCTGAAGAACCAGAAGTTCCTGAAGTTCCAGCAGCACCTTGAGCACCTTGAGCTCCTTGTGCACCTACTGCACCCTGAGCACCTGTAGCGCCTTGAGCACCTTGAGGTCCTGTGATGTTGTCTACGATATTCCATGAAATACCATCGTATTCGTAAACGTCACCGTTTGTATTATTTAAGTATAGGTCGTTTTCAAGAACACCTACTGTTGTAGATGGAGCACCGTTACCAACAGACCATCTAGAGCCTCTTGTACCGATAACACCTTGAGCACCTACAGCACCTTGTGCACCTTGTGCACCTTGAGCGCCTGTAGCACCTTTTTGACCTTTATCACCGTTGATTCCAGAAGTTCCAGATGTACCTGAAGTTCCCGCAGCACCTTGAGCACCTTGAGCACCTTGAGCACCTGTTGCTCCTTTATCACCTTTTTGACCTTTATCACCATTGATACCAGACGTACCTGATGAACCAGATGAACCTGAAGTACCTGATGAACCAGATTGACCTGAAGTTCCTGAAGTTCCAGCAGTTCCAGAAGTACCAGAAGTACCTGATGAACCTGAAGTTCCAGCAGCACCTTGAGCACCTTGAGCACCTTTCTGACCTTTTTGACCAGTTAGGTTATTAACCTCGTTCCAGTTTGCGCCGTCCCAAATAAGAACTCTACCATCTTGTACGAAACCAAGTTGACCAATGAATGAACCTGTACCTAATTCAGGAATATCAATACCTGATTTAGCACCGTCATGTCCTGATGTACCTGATGTACCTGATGAACCTGAAGAACCGTTTGTACCATCTGTACCCGCAGTACCTGATGTACCTGATGAACCTGAAGAACCAGAAGTTCCTGAAGTTCAAGATGTACCTGAAGTACCTGATGTGCCAGATGAACCAGAAGAACCTGATGTACCTGATGAACCAGATGAACCTGAAGAACCAGAAGTTCCAGCATCACCTTGAGCACCTTGTGCACCTTGAGGACCTGTTAAATCACCAGCAGGAACCCAATCAGAACCATTCCAATACCAAACTGTACCGTCTGATAAGAAACCTAATTGACCTACGAATGAACCTATTCCTAATTCAGCAATAGTATTACCAGATCTTGCACCATCATTACCTGATGAACCTGAAGTACCTGATGAACCTGAAGTACCTGATGAACCTGAAGTTCCAGCAGTACCAGAAGTTCCTGATGTTCCTGACGTACCATTTAAACCATCATTACCTGATGAACCAGAAGTACCTGATGAACCAGAAGTTCCTGATGAACCGTCCGTACCATCAGTACCAGAAGTTCCAGAAGTACCTGATGAACCTGAAGTTCCTGATGTACCATCTGTACCGTCTGTACCAGCAGTACCTGATGTACCTGCAGTAGCAGAAGTTCCTGATGTACCTGAAGTACCGTCATTACCATTTACACCTGAAGTACCTGAAGTACCTGATGTTCCGTCTGTTCCTGAAGTACCAGATGTACCTGATGTACCAGAGAATCCTGAAGTTCCAGAAGTACCTGATGAACCTGATGAACCATCTGTACCGTCTGTACCTGAAGTACCAGCCGTTCCTGAAGTTCCTGAAGTTCCTGAAGTACCGTCTGTACCATCTGTACCAGAAGTTCCTGAAGTACCTGAAGAACCGTTAGTTCCTGAAGTACCATCTGTACCGTCTGTACCTGAAGTACCGTCTGTACCCGAAGAACCAGAAGTTCCTGAAGTACCATCTGTACCATCTGTACCTGATGAACCGTCAGTACCGTCTGTTCCAGAAGTACCGTCTGTTCCATCAGTACCTGATGTACCTGATGTACCAGCAGTTCCTGAAAGACCTGAAGTTCCTGAAGTTCCTGAAGTACCATCTGTTCCTGAAGTACCTGAAGTACCTGAAGTACCTGATGAACCTGAAGAACCATCTGTACCTGATGTACCGTCAGTTCCTGATGTACCGTCTGTACCGTCTGTACCAGAAGTACCATCTGTACCCGATGTACCTGATGAACCTGATGAACCGTCAGTTCCTGAAGTACCATCTGTACCTGAAGTACCATCTACACCTGAAGTACCTGATGTACCAGCTGTTCCTGATGTTCCTGAAGTTCCGTCTGTACCGTCTGTACCGTCAGTTCCTGATGTTCCTGATGTACCTGAAGAACCAGAAGTTCCCGAAGAACCGTCTGTACCATCTGTACCTGAAGAACCGTCTGTACCATCTGTACCTGACGTTCCTGAAGTACCCGATGAACCTGAAGTTCCTGAAGTACCCGATGAACCTGAAGTTCCTGAAGTACCATCTGTACCTGAAGTACCATCTGTACCATCTGTACCTGATGAACCATCTGTACCATCTGTACCAGAAGTTCCTGAAGTACCGTCTGTACCATCAGTTCCTGAAGAACCGTCTGTACCATCTGTACCTGAAGTACCAGAAGAACCTGATGAACCAGAAGTTCCTGAAGTTCCGTCTGTACCATCTGTACCAGAAGTTCCGTCTGTACCGTCTGTACCTGAAGAACCGTCTGTACCGTCTGTACCAGATGAACCAGAAGTTCCTGAAGTACCGTCTGTACCTGAAGAACCAGAAGTTCCTGAAGTACCGTCTGTACCATCAGTTCCTGAAGAACCATCTGTACCTGAAGTACCATCAGTTCCTGAAGAACCCGAAGTACCTGAAGTACCATCTGTACCTGAAGAACCGTCTGTACCATCTGTACCTGAAGTACCATCTGTACCTGATGAACCAGAAGAACCATCTGTTCCTGAAGAACCGTCTGTACCGTCTGTTCCTGAAGTACCGTCTGTACCGTCAGTTCCTGAAGAACCGTCTGTACCGTCTGTACCTGAAGAACCATTTAAACCTGAAGAGCCTGAAGAACCTGAAGTTCCAGCAGTCCCTGATGAACCTGAAGTACCTGAAGAACCTGAAGTACCGTCTGTACCGTCTGTTCCTGAAGTACCGTCTACACCCGACGTACCTGAGAATCCTGAAGTACCATCTGTACCTGAAGAACCGTCTGTACCGTCTGTGCCTGATGAACCTGAAGTTCCTGATGAACCTGAAGAACCATCTGTACCAGAAGTTCCTGAAGAACCATCTGTACCTGATGAACCTGAAGTTCCTGATGAACCTGAAGTTCCTGATGAACCTGAAGTTCCTGATGTACCATCTGTACCATCTGTACCTGATGTACCGTCAGTTCCTGAAGAACCGTCTGTACCGTCTGTACCAGAAGTACCTGATGAACCTGAAGAACCATCTGTACCATCTGTTCCTGAAGAACCGTCTGTACCTGAAGTACCATCAGTTCCTGAAGAACCGTCCGTACCTGAAGTACCATTTATACCTGAAGTACCATCTGTACCTGATGAACCTGAAGAACCATCAGTTCCTGAAGTACCATCCGTACCATCTGTACCTGACGTACCATCAGTTCCTGAAGAACCGTCTGTACCGTCTGTACCAGAAGAACCCGATGAACCCGATGAACCGTCTGTTCCTGAAGTACCATCTGTACCATCTGTACCCGAAGAACCAGAAGTTCCTGAAGTACCATCTGTACCTGATGAACCTGAAGTTCCTGATGAACCTGATGAACCATCTGTACCGTCTGTACCTGATGAACCGTCTGTACCTGATGAACCTGAAGTTCCTGATGAACCTGAAGAGCCATCTGTTCCTGAAGTACCATCTGTACCTGATGAACCTGATGAACCTGAAGTTCCTGAAGTACCGTCCGTACCATCAGTACCTGCTGTACCTGATGAACCTGATGAACCAGAAGTACCTGAAGAACCTGAAGAACCTGAAGAACCATCTGTTCCTGAAGTACCATCAGTGCCTGAAGTACCTGAAGTACCTGAAGAACCTGAAGAACCATCTGTTCCTGAAGTACCATCAGTACCTGATGAACCATCCGTACCGTCTGTACCTGAAGAACCTGAAGAACCGTCTGTACCGTCTGTGCCTGATGAACCTGAAGAACCATCCGTACCTGATGTACCGTCTGTACCATCTGTACCAGAAGTTCCTGAAGAACCTGATGAACCTGAAGAACCATCTGTTCCTGAAGTACCATCTGTACCATCTGTACCAGAAGAACCCGATGAACCTGATGAACCTGAAGTTCCTGATGAACCTGATGAACCATCTGTACCGTCTGTTCCTGAAGTACCATCTGTACCTGAAGAACCTGATGAACCTGATGACCCGTCTGTACCTGATGTACCATCAGTACCTGATGAACCATCTGTACCGTCTGTTCCAGAAGAACCTGATGAACCTGAAGAACCTGATGAACCTGAAGAACCATCTGTTCCTGAAGTACCATCTGTACCTGAAGAACCTGAAGAACCTGATGAACCTGATGACCCGTCTGTACCTGATGTACCATCAGTACCTGAAGAGCCTGAAGTACCGTCCGTACCAGATGAACCTGAAGAGCCATCTGTACCATCAGTACCTGATGTACCGGACGAACCGTCCGTACCGTCTGTACCGTCTGTACCCGAAGAGCCTGAAGACCCGTCCGTACCGTCTGTGCCTGAAGAACCTGAAGAACCGTCCGTACCTGATGTACCGTCAGTACCCGCAGTACCTGATGTACCAGCAGTACCTGATGTACCTGACGAACCAGAAGAGCCTGATGAACCTGATGATCCGTCAGTACCGTCTGTACCTGAAGTTCCGGCCGTACCTGAAGAACCGCTCGTTCCGTTTACACCTGAAGTTCCATCAATACCTGATGAACCTGATGAACCTGAACTACCGGTTGTAGTAATAATTGGTGTTGCCATTGTCTATATTAACTTTTTATTTTAAACTTCTTGTGTTCTTTCGTAGATGATATCGATAACATCATCCGTTGTAAGGTCGAAGCCTGCAATATCAGCGTTCCAGTAAAGTTCATCACCGGCTTCGATATTTGCAATTGTTTTAGCTGTTAAACCACCATCATTAGAGAAGTAGACTGCTGCTGCATCTCTGTCGCCATCCGCTTCTGAAAGACCTAGACCGTTAACTAAAACGTCTACTGCTGAGTCAGAGAATGGTGTGTAGTCGATAGTAATACCTGTTGGAGAATAGTTACCATTAGTTACTAATGGAATAAGATCTCTCTGGTACACTTGTACACCCTGCTGGATGTCCGAAATAGAACCTACTGAAGGTCTCCATGGAAGGACGTGAGCAGTTGTGCTTGTGATTGCCTGCATTACAGGATTGGAATACGGGTAAGCGTCATTAGTAGTGAATAGGGTTGGAACTCCTGTACCTGAATCGTCTACAACGTAAAAAGCACCTGGAGTAAGATTCCAAGTGCCTACCGTAATAGTACCTACCTGTACACCAACGAAGTTGTCCGCGTCCGTTATCGATTCGATAACAATACGACCCAATTGATCCTCGTTAGATGAATCCGCTAATACCCATTGACCACCATCATACGCGACTACCGTACCTGCTGAAAATCCATGTGCTACTTGTGTAAAGGTCGACTTCACTGAACCTGAAGTGATCGATACAATAATAGCATCTAAGATATCCTGCAGACCTTCAATCTGTTTGATTTTAATCTGAGACATAACTGATTAATTGATTTTATTTAAACATGTTTATTTATGCGAGGTTTTCTCGCTCCATTATATATACGGATTTTTATGGGAAATGTTTGTCATTAGGCTTATTATTATACTATTAAAATGAAAATACCGACTTTCTTTTAACAGTCTTATCGATTTGTATCAATTGCCATGGTAGAATAGGCATACACCTAATATGTGATATATATTGAATATTATGGACAACAATAAACTTAAGAAAATACAATTCAAAAGACTACTAAAGAGTTACGAGTCTTCATTAGAGGATTTGGAGTACCTTAAGGAGATGTCGTCTGAAATAAATTCTGAGTTTAGCAGTGCACTGGCCGCCAAAAAACGCCAAGACCTTTTTGAAAGCAAAAAAGTTGAAGAGCTAGCAGAAGAAAGCGACAAACCCGAAGAGGCGGAAAGCGCTGCAAGAGACCCTCTGTTTAAAAAGCTTTTCCGTAAGATTGTTGTTCAATGTCATCCAGACCGCATGTCTGATGATTTATCTATTAAGCAAAAAGCAGAACGACTTGAATTCTATGACTTAGCTAACAAGGCTAATGATGAAGATAACATGGCCCTGCTTATTGTTGTTGCAATAAAACTTGAGCTTGAACTCGGCGAAGAGTACATGGGGCATATCGAAAAGATAGAAGAAGAGAATAAGAAGATAGAAAAGGAGATTGAAAATATACAGGGGTCAGTAGCTTGGAAATGGTACCATACTGAAGAAGAAAAACGTGATTCTATTCTTGATAATTACATAAAACATATGGAAATGATAATTATGCAAAACAATAAAATCAAAAAGAAGATATTGGGATTAGGTCACCCTAGAACAGGTACTGGATACACTCACAAAATATTAAAATCATGGGGTCTTAAAGTTGGACATGAAAAAATGGAAGCTGACGGTATTGTTGCATGGCCTCTTGTAAAGAAAGAGGGCCCCTGGCTTTATATAGATACTATGAAATCAGGTGATGTTTATAACTATAGGTTTATTATCTATAATTTAAGAGACCCTAAAACTTCTATTCCTTCTATAGTCCATTCAGAAAATACTAATAAAGATTCTGTTAAGTTTAGAACTAAAGAGCTTGGTATTCATTTAACGGGAAACCCTGTAGAAGCTGCAATTAATTCAATCTTAAAATTTGATGAGTTGATTAAAGAAAGAAATCCCGACTTTACTTTTAGAATTGAGGACCAATCAGAAGACTTATTTAATTTCTTAAAAGAAAAGGGTGTTAGTGTTAAATGGGATGATACTTTTATTAATAAGAAGTATAATGAACGCGAACATAATGGTTGGACTGAAAAATTAAAGGACGACCTTAGCAAAGTAAGACCGTCCCTTAAAAAGAAATTAAATACATTTTGTATTAATAATGGGTATGACCCTTTATTTTAAATGTCCCATAGTCCGGTATAATGACATCTTAAATAAACGGGAACATCATATCTGTATCCCATACCCGGATAATCTTCTCTAAGTCTTCTACCAAAATCAACATCTTCGCTAGTTTGACCTATTGTATCTTTCCACCTTGTTTTAATATCCGCTCTGTGTGTAAGTAGCCATGGTGTATTTACAATAAGGCCTGGCTTAACTTGTGTTTTAATAAACTTAGCATCGTTTAATGATTTGATATTTACAAGTGATTCTGATTTATATTCTTCTAGGAAATCACCAACTGGCATTTTTAGAATATTAATATGGTCAAGCCAAGCACCGTTCAAGTACCATACAGCATCTGGTTGCATATTGTGCTGATAAACTATTTGATAAACAAACTTAGGGTGTAGTACATCGTCAGAATCCATATATGTAATTAGTTCACCATCTGCCAGTGACCTACCAGCTTCTCTTGGGATACCTCTATAGTATCTAGCACCGCCTACAATTTCGTCATACATATTTGGTAACCCTGTCTTGTCAACATATACATATTTGATTTGCTTATTGTCTTTATAATATTTGTAATAGTGTTCTTCAACAATTTTACAACCATCAGAAGCAATAATAAGTTCAGAGTTTTTATAGTCTTGATCTAAGAACGATTTTACAGCTCTGTGGAATTTCACCTCCGAATCAGCCCTTGACCCTGGGTATTCACCAAGATAAACCTGCATCACAACAGAAACCTTAGGAAGTTTAACTTTGTTTTTTTCAGCTTCTTCCGCGGCTTTTCTTTTGGCTTCTGCTTCTTCAGCCCTTTTCTTATCCTCTTCTCTTTTCTTTCTTGCTTCAAGCATAACTTTTTCCAAGTCTTGTGGTGACTTTTCGTCTTCGTTCCAAAGCGGGTCATCCGCCCTACGTCCCCAGCCAATATGTCTTACAAAACCTTGTTCGTCGTTTTCAGAAATACTAACAACCTTAAATTTCGTAGAATGTGACCTATAAAAAGCATCGATCATATGCTCAGCTTCAAAACCAGCATAGCCTTTAGGTAATAGGTAATAGTCTGACATTCTTTTAAGACCTGGATTCCAGCTAAAACCCATGTAATCTCTAACGATTAAATCACCACCACTTGGTAAAGCACCTTTAACCATAAATGATTTTGGTAATACGTCTCTTACTGTAATACCTGCAATTTCATAAATTTCAGGTTTAATATCGTTTAAAATTCTATCTGACTTTGGCCTAATCCAGGCTTGAAGTACTGTTGGTTCCTCTTTTAAAATTGTTAAGGACTGTTCAATAAATTCATCATTATAAAATTCCCAGTCTTCTTCACAATGAAAAACATATTCTGTTTCGACCATTGCATATGCCTTATCAATTGACCTTGACTGTCCTAACTTTCTTTCATTAAAAACAAACTCAAGCTTATTATTATATTTCTTATCATTAAGTCTTTTACATTCTGCAAAAATTTCAGGGTCTGCTGAATCTTCTGTAATAATCCATCTTTCAATCGGATATGTATTGAACTTTATAAAAGAATCAAGTGTTCTTTCCATAAGGTCCGGTCGACCACATGCTGTCATTACAAAAGTAACTTTTGGCCTATTAGCTTCTTCCGCAGCTTTTCTTTCTTTTTCATCTTTAATAGATTGAATTCTTTTAAGTTCTTCAGCCTCTTTTTGTGCTTGTAACTTTTTAGCTCTTTCAATCTTTTCAATTCTTTGTTGTTGCTGTTTAGCAATCTCTTGCGGTGAAAGCTGTGGTTTAATCGGCTTATTACTTGTATTATTATGCGCTCGAAGTCTATTTAAAAAATCCATTACTTGTATAGGTTTGTTTTCCAGTTGTACTCATGTGACATTTCATGCTTACCACCATAAAGATTTTCAATTAGCTTATCATAAGTATTGATCATCTCTTTATTTTTAATTGTATATCTATCAATGACTGGTTGATTTTTAGCCTTATATTCTTCAAGGTGATCATCGTGATGTTTTAGGGCATATTCAATCTGATCAGCCGCGGCTTCAATATTAAAGTCTGGATAATAGTAACCAGCGTCTTGAATCATATCGGCATTGTGTACTAGCGGGAATCCCATAAACATTACATCAAGATACGAATAATTAAGTGGATTTTCCCATTGGTGTGAAACCACAATTTCAGTAGTTTCTGCAAGATAGTGTGCAACTGGGTACCTAGGTGTAAATTGAACCTTTGGTGATGCTGGATTGTCAGCTACAATGTCAAGTGTTGTAACCATTGATTTAAAGTAACCATTCTTAAGAAGGCCTTGACCCGACGCACAAAACATCTTATCAAATTCAATACCTCTTCTATAAACTTGCTCCGCTGCTAGAATCGGAACCATAGCAAACTTAACAACATTCATATTTGGCTCAAACACTGAAAGTCTTTTAGTAGCTTGTTCCTTGCCCGGTGTATAAATTGGTAGCTTTCTACCCTTTGCTTTATAGATAGCTAATTCTCTCACTAAGAACATTGGGTCCCATACAAAAGGAACTGGATAAACTTTATCAGTCCTAAAGATTGTTTGGTAATAGTGATGATTTTGGTAACCCTGTTGTGGTACATACCAAATTTCATCAGCACCATAATCCCAGGGTGCAATACCTAACTCATCGCCTGTTTTGAAAATTGAACGCTCCATTTCAATAACATAAGAGTTACCACACATGTACTTAACAATTTTTTTATTAGGTCCTTGTGCTTTGAACTTTTCAATAATCTCTTTAGGAAAAGATGTACCTAAAGTAATCATCAAGTCTGTTGATGCAAATACCTCGTTTAATGGTTTGATAGGAAACTGTTTTGTATCCCATGCAACTTTAGTTAAATCTTTTACTTTATTAGATGTGTCTACAATATAAACGTTGTGTTTTCCAATTTGCATTAAAGCATTTGCAAGTAAGATTGCATTAAGCTTAATGCCATTAATCCACATGCTTTCGTTCTCTTTCTGTAGCCCTATTGTGATACCTATGTTCATTTAATTATTGCGATTTGTTTATATTTGTTTATATATTCGTGTAAATAAAAAGAGGGCCCCGAAGGGCCCTCTAAAGTGTTATGAATTAACCTAAGTTAATATTAACCTTTAACACCAACAACTCTTACGATGTCAGTTGGTTCTAGGTCATAGTTTAGGTTTAGTTCAAATGCATTTGGTCCGCCTTGCGTGAACGCAACTCTTAGACCGTTAACATAAATCTCTGTGTCGTAAACACCACCTTTGAAGTCACCAACAGTGTTAAACGGTACTGCTACACCAGCAGCGCCAGCAACACCTGTTACTGTTTCTTCCTGGTAAGTATCACCAGCAAGTCTTGCAACTTCTTCAGAAGAAACTCTAGTTTCTAGAGAAGTGACGTTGCCATCAATTCTTGTAACATCAGAGTTAGTTGCAGAGATTTCAGCATCTAGAGCAACCTCTAGAGAATCAACTGAACCTTCTAGGTTAGTGTCTCTTAGGTTCATAGAAGCAATTTGACCAGCTAGGAAGTTGTCATCAGCTAAGTCTAGAGAGTCAACGTAAGCAACAACTTCAGCAAATTGATCTAAATCAACTGTTGAACCGTTTAGAATTGCATCGATAGAAGATTGAGCGTTATCAATGTCAGTTCTTAGACCTGCGTCAACACCTTCTAGTGAATCAACAGAAGCATTAAGAGCAGTGATATCTGCACCCGTTAGAGCTTCGATAGAATCGATAGATGCGTTAATTGCAGTAACTTCAGCATCAGTAGTAGCGATTTCTGTAGATAGGTTAGCTTCGATACCTGACATTCTTGTGTCACCAGAAGTCATTCTAGTGTCGTCAGATGCGAATCTTGTATCAACTGAACCGAACTCAGCAAGAGCTAGAGACTCTTCGTTAGAAATTCTAACGTTTAGAGAAGCAACTTCTGAATCTGTTGCAGCGATTTCAGTAGCTAGAGCAGCTTCATCAGTAGTCATTCTAACGTTCATAGAAGCAACTTCTGAATCTGTAGCAGAGATTTCAGCAGATAGGTTACCCTCAACTACTACGAATCTTGCATCTTGAGATACGTTGTTAGCTAGAGCTAGAGACTCTTCAGCAGAAACTCTTGCGTCGATTGAAACGAAGTCAGCATTAGTTGCAGCGATTTCTGTAGAAAGTGCAGCATCAATTCTAGTAACATCAGAATTAGTAGCTGAAATTTCAGCAGCTAGTGCATCTTCAACGTTAGATACTCTTGTATCAATTGAACCGAAGTTAGAAGTAGCTACGTTTTCTAGTGAATCTACAGAGTTGATTAGTTCACCTTCAGCAGCAGTAGCTCTTACGATTTCAGCAGCTAGTGCGTCTTCGTCAAGAGAAACTCTTGTGTTGATAGAAGCAACCTCAGAATCAGTAGCAGCGATTTCAGTAGCTAGGTCACCTTCGATACCAGTCATTCTAGTATCTTGAGAAGCTTGAGTACCTTCTAGAGAATCAACAGATGCTTCTAGTTGAGTATCTCTTAGGTTCATAGATGCGATTTCATTCGCTAGGAAGTTATCGTCAGCTAGGTCTAGAGAGTCTACGTAAGCAACTACCTCAGCGAACTGATCTAGGTCTACGTCAGAACCTGCTAGGATAGCGTCGATTCTACCTTTTTCTGTAACGATTTCTGCAGATAGAGCAGCATCAACACCTTCTAGTGAATCAACAGAATCAGTTAGAGCAGCGTTGTCTAGGTCGTTAGCGTTTAGAGCAACTTCTAAAGAATCAACAGATGCATCTAGGTTACCAGAAGTACCAGCTAATAGGTCTTCGATAGAATCAACAGAAGCAACAAGTTCTGCATCAGCAGCAGCTCTTACAGTTTGCTCAGATAGGATTGCACCTGAAAGTTCAGCAGAGATTTCTGCATCAACACCTTCTAGTGAATCGATTGAACCGTTGATAGCTATAACGTCTGAGTTAGTTGCAGAGATTTCTGCAGCTAGAGCGTCTTCTACGTTAGATACTCTTGTGTCGATAGAACCGAAGTCTACGTCAGTGTCAGAGATCTCAGCAGATAGAGCTGCGATATCAGCAGAAACTCTTGCGTTGATAGAAAGAACTTCTGAATCTGTAGCAGAGATTTCAGCAGATAGAGCTGCGTCAATTCTGTCTACGTCTGAATTAGTTGCTGAAATTTCAGCAGCTAGTTCAGCATCTAATCTAGTTTCTAGAGAAGATACATCATCAGCACCTTTTGTTTCTAGAGAATCAATAGATGCATCGATTTCTACTTTGTTAGTAGAATCTTGTGCGTCAACGTATGCTTTGATATCAGATGCGTTAGCGATATCTGAAGTAGATACGTTTGACCAGTTTACTGACGCTAGGAAGTCAGCAATTTGTTTTGAACGAATTTGAGCCATGTGTATGGTTTTTGTATTTTATTTGTTCGACTAGAAAACTTTAGTGTAATCTAGTATCTTATATATAACAAAAGGAGCCCGTAAAAGAGCTCCTTTTTATATAATATATTGGTATAATTCAGTTTTTTTAAAAAAAACTAAAAAACTTAAACATCATAAGATGATGCGTCATAAATAACGTCTACATCATCAGTTGTATCTAGTTGATATCCTGATGCTGAAAGATTCCAAATAAGAACATCACCAGCTGCAATATCTGCCATTGGCTTTGCAACCATTGGGTCACCGTTTGTATTAAATCCAACATCTGTTGGGTCCGTAAAGTAACAATCTTCTGTATTGTCACCATCGCCAATATTAACTTCAACACCATTAATCTTAACAATAACTTCAGAATCTGCAAACGGAGTGTAGTCGATATCGATACCCGTTACAAAGTGGTCATGTGTTGTTGTTGCAATAACTGTTTGGTTTTTATCAACACCAACTGAAACTCCAGTTTCTTGTTCTTTATCAACTCCTTCAAGCATTAAAAGAATAGGAGCTTGACCAGCTGATGAAGATGCTATGCCGTTTTTATTTACATAAGTACCTTGGCCCGTAATTAAAATATCACCACCGTCCGCTCTAGTTAACTTTAAGTAATAGAATGATTGAGCTGGTGTAGAAGCTGCAATACCAATAGCTCCTATAAATGTATTTCCAAATGCATCTAAATCAGTACCTGAAATATTAATAGATGCGCTAGGGTCAGTAGCTTTAATTGTTAAAATACCATAAACCTCTGGCTCTGTACCATCGCCTGGTAAACTTGCAGAAGCTTCTAGGTTAAGACCAGCATTTGCAAATTCAGTATTTAAAACGGTTGCAATTAAAGCAGCATTATAAGTTAAATACTGTGGAGCTGAAGGATACGGAATTAAAGTAGCGCCTGTGTTTTCATCAAACGTAACTTGTACTGAATTTGTACCATCTGAAAATGTTGCGATCACTGGATTATAAGTAGCACCAGAATCATTAGAAACTACAAGAGCAGATACACCAATATTAGAATTAGCAGCTGTTGAAGACACATTTGCAAAGTCTGCAATGTATGAAGCTACAACTTTATGGGCTGATGTTCCATTATTAATTAAAGTAACTAAATCACCAACTGTATTTGGCACTAAGTGAATAGAACCATCAAATGCTGTTACATTATTAATTATAAGTGAATCAGAAGACGTTGGTAAATAATCAGACTCCGTCGCTGTAATTACAGTTGGGATAGCATCCCTAACTTGTAAGAATAGAGGCAGTGCACCTGGGTATTTTGTAGTTGCCATCGCACCTGGGTTAGATGGATGTGCATAATAAATGTCACCAGCGGAACCTGTGAGAAGTTCAGGTGATGTGTGATTATCTACAATTGTATTAAATGGCTTAACATAAATTACAGTATTGTTCATTATTTTTTCAATAACGACACCTACTGGAATTTCTGAAGCATTAGCTGAACCGTATTTTACAATATTACCATTTGATTTATCAATGGTTACAATATCACCTTTATCTATTAATAAGTTTGGAGCTGCAAATTCAAATCTATATCTTTCCGATTCTTCTTC
>Ga0181572_10001922_pt1 | contig 15072 bp, 6 predicted proteins | sample 101ome_26_FD_133004 | JGI IMG/M metagenome (GOLD analysis project Ga0181572, IMG submission 133004) | Coastal salt marsh microbial communities from the Groves Creek Marsh, Skidaway Island, Georgia - 101408AT metaG (megahit assembly) | ecosystem: Environmental > Aquatic > Marine > Intertidal zone... | reverse complement strand
CGGTGCTGAACCGTCCCTGATGGGGAACCCTGCGTGCGGTGGAGCCATTCATGAAACCCGGTCCGTCATGGGCTCTCAAGCATGCCTCGCCGGACAGTATACGCGGTTTCATTCAGGGCTTTCCCGCATGACAGACCAACTTTCCACGCAGGATCTGGCCGCACAGCTGGATGCCATACGGGTTCAGATCTCCCGTATCCAGCATGATCTGAACAATCCGCTGGCAGTCATATCAGGAAATGTCGAGTTGATTAAGGCGCTGTCGGACGCCTTGGGTGTCGCCCCTGACGTGGAGGCTCCTTTGAGGGACGTGGGCACGGCCGTGGAGCAGCTCGAGGGCCACGTGGATCGGCTGTTGGCTGTCCGTGGACTGCTCGCGGAGCTGACAGCGCAGCTGCAGGACGCCGGTTGATGGTCATGCCCCGTGCCGCAATCGTGATCGATAATACGCCTCGGAATCTGATGGGAGCTTACCAACCAGCCCGCTGCACATCCGGTCCGCTCCGCGGCTTGGGGCGTCAGTTCGCATGCAGGTCGTGGGTTTTAAGCGTCGTGCTCCTCATTTCCATGGCACGTGCCGGAGTAGCGGGGGCGCAGGTCCACGTGACCGAGTCCAACAAGACGGCCGATGGCGCCAGGGTAGCCTTCCAGTTCGACTGGGACGATCCCCTTTCGACGTTTGTTGACTCCTCGGGAGTGACTTCCTGGTCCCATCCTGTGCTGGCGGCTGTCTCGGGAGGCCTGTTGTCCGTTTCGTATCCCCTCGAACTACCCACCAAGGATCTCCCCCTGCTCCAAACGGTGTCCCGGGAATACGATGATCATGAGGTGGATATAGCGCTCGACGACGCAGATCCATGGGTGGACCAACCGGCCGTGTGGGCATCAGGTTTGGGTACCTCGCGCAAGCGCCACGTGGTCAACCTCGTCACGATGCCCTACCGTCTGAATCCGGCTTCGGGCAGGATGGAGCGTCTCCGAACGCTTGTAGTGGATGTCTCCTTCACGGGCGCTGGCGTACCGATGGCGCCTGCGGCGCGGCCAGCGCGCAAGCGGGTTGCTGAGAGTGTGCTGGCCGAGGGATCCCTGTACCGGATTTCGATTGCAGAGGATGGTGTCTATCGCGTTGACCGCGCCCTCCTGACCACGTTGGGTCTGGATCCCGACACCATCGACCCGGATCAGGTTCACCTGTTTTCGAATGGTGGGCGGCCGCTGCCTGCCCTGGTGGGCGCAGACAGGATTGACGATCTGAGGGAGGTGCCAGCCATGCGAAGCGGCGGGGGAGACGGGCGGTTCGACTCCGGGGATCAGGTGCTCTTTTATGCCCGAGGGCCAAGTGGCTGGATGTGGAATGGATCGGGTTTTGAGCACTTCGTGCACCCTTTCTCGACCGACAATGCCGTCTTTCTGAAGATCGGATCGGGTGCGGGCTCTTCCCTGACCATAGCGGCGGATGGCAGTACAGGCTCGGCTGTGCAGTACGCCTCTACCCGCGGGCGCTACGTGGTTGATCTCGAAGAGTCGCTCTGGTCGCGTGAGCACGGAAGTGGCCATGACTGGGTGAGTAACCGCATCCGACCGGGTGCAGACCGGGTCATCTATTCCGAGTTGGCATTACCGGGTCTCATGGCCGGCACGGTGCTTTACGAGGCCCGGGTAGCTATTGCTTCGAATCCGCGGGCTACCGTTGCCATGCTGTCAGAGGGCCAGGTGCTCGCGCAGCAGACCGCGCCCAACATTGTCTCGAATGATCCGGAGGCACCGGCAGCGTCCCCGGCCGTCTTTACCTTCGTGCAGCAGGTGGTCGAAGGGCAGCAGCTCGACCTGTCCATGCGTCTGTTGAACCAGGCGAACGATCCGCAGGCTGCACTGGATTGGGTTCGCCTGGAATACGAACAATCCCTTCGGGCCACGGACGACTACTTGGCTTTTACCTCGCGGCCGGAGTACACGGGCTCGCAGCGCTTCCTGCTCGCTGGGTTTTCCAGTATGCCGCAGGTCTGGGATGTGACGGATGGTCTACTTCACCACGCATATTTCGTCGAGGATTCGGGCGCGGGATTCGTGGCGCATGTTCCTTCGCAGGCCCAAGGCCAACGGCCGCGCGACATGGTAGCCTTTACGCCTGCTGCCATCAAGGATGTGGCTGCGGATCAGGTACGGACCATTAATAATCAGAACCTGCATGGGGTAACCTCGTGGCCTGATCTGATCATTGTAACCACGACGCCCTTCCTGGTGGCAGCTGAACGGTTGGCTGATCACCGTCGCCGTCAGGGTCTGGAGGTCACGGTAGTTACCCAGGATCAGGTGTTCAACGAGTTCTCGGGCGGAGTACCCGATATGCGGGCCGTCCGGGACTACATGGCGTTCCTGTACGAACGCACAGATGACCCCGACCTGATTCCAAGCTACCTGCTTCTCATCGGCGACGGCCACTACGATTATCGGGGGCTCTCTGGACTGCAGAGCCCACAGGCCAATCATATTTTCCCATTCGAGACGGAGGAGTCCTTCCGAACGGTGGCCTCCTACACATCGGATGATTACTTCGGCCTTCTGGATCCGGATGAGGGGGAGTGGACCTTCCTTACCATCCAAAGCAAGTCCAGGGAGCGGTTGGATCTGGGTATAGGTCGGCTTCCCGTCCAGACGGCGTCGGAAGCTGCCATGATGGTGGATAAACTCGTTCGCTATGATGATCCATCCACCTTCGGGGCATGGCGGTCGGTCTACACGGCCATTGCAGATGATGGACCGACGGGACTCTCTGCGCAGCAGAACGATGCCGATCTGCACCTGACCAATATCGATCAGGTGGTGCAATACATCGCCGATGAGGTCTATCCAGCCATCAATCTGAAAAAGATATACGGCGAGACCTACGAGCGTGTCTTCCTCAATGGATTCCGTATCCCGGAAGCCCGGCGGGATATCCTGGAGGCCATCGATCGTGGATCGCTCGTGGTCAATTACAGTGGTCATGGCGGACCGGACGGGTTGGCACAGGAAGCCATTTTCACGCGGGAAGATGCCGCCGCGCTGACCAATCGGGATCAGTTACCGGTCATGATCACGGCCACATGCTCCTTCGGCTGGTGGGACTTGGAGGAAGAGCAGAGCGGAGCCGAGGTCATGTTGCTCAATCCGTCGGGTGGTGCCATCGCGCTGCTGACCTCCGTGCGTCTGGCCTACACATCCCCTGGGCAGAACACCTTGAATGCGGGGCTCAATCGGGTTCTGAGCCGCGAAATGTTCCTGCGTGATGATGGGCTACCCCGTCGCCTCGGCGATGTCCTCCGGATTACGAAGAACACCGAGGTGGGCCTGGAGGGAAACAGTCGCAAATTCAACTTGCTGGGCGATCCGAGCATGCGTCTGGGGCTTCCAGCCGGTCAGGCCGTGGTTGAGGACCTGTCCGGAGTGGATCTTGCTGCGGGTACCGGTCAGATGCGCGCGCTCGACAAGGTGCGCATCTCGGGATCGGTTCGGAATGAACTGGATCAGGTGGATACCTCCTTCGATGGTGTAGTCGAGGTATCCGTGTTCGATGCCGAACGCCAGATAGAAATCCAGGAGCGCAGGTACCATATTGCCCCGTACTTCCGGGAAAGGGAAGATCTCCTGTGGCGGGGCGTCGTCCGGGCACAGTCGGGCCGATACGAAGCAACGTTCGTCGTGCCCAAGGATATCAGCTATACGGACCTGCCGGGTCGGATTGCCGTCTACGCCCGTAATGAATCCGGACAGGCTCTGGGCTACTCCGAAAATTTCCTGGTTGGAGGGACCTCCGATTCACCGCCCCAGGACGCATTGGGACCTGAAATAGAGCTCTACATCGGAGACTCCACCTTCGTATCCGGCGCTACGGTATCGGGCAATCCCGAACTTGTTGTCTCCCTCTACGATGCCTCGGGCATCAACACGGTCGGTACGGGTGTCGGTCACGAAATCCTGCTTACCGTCGATGGCAACGAAGAGACCGCTGTGGACATCGGCTCGGCCTTTGTGGCCGAGCCGGATTCCTATCAGAAAGGTGAAATCCGTTGGCAGCTTCAGGATATCGAACCCGGACCCCATTCGGTCAGTGTACGCGCATGGGATGTGCTCAATAACTCGAATACGGGCGAAATATCCTTCAATGTTGCGGACGACAAGGTATTGGAGGTGCGCAATGTGTATACCTATCCGAACCCCATGAGTCGGGAAACCCGGTTTGTGTTCGAGCATAACCAACAAGCGGGAACGCCGGCCGAGGTCCACGTTCGCATTTTCACCCTCAGTGGGCGTCCGATACGAACCATTCCGACGGAAGAGGCACTTCCCGGTGGCATATTGGGCAGCGGTCCACTGATCATCCCTTGGGATGGAAAAGACGATGATATGGATCGTCCGGCAACCGGGATCTATCTTTACCGTATCAGGGTTGTTGTTGACCTCCCGGGCAGGGCAAGGCAGGTCAGCGAACACGTAGAGAAGCTGGCCATCATCCGCTGACTGCTTCTCGCCATTTGCCCGGACATACCAACTGCACTACACGCTGTACTACAAGCTCCTATCGAAGCACTGCTACCGGAACGCAAAAGCATTCACGATCATTCCTCCGGGAATGTATCCTGACCCGCGTGGCGCGGTAATTGAGCGGGTATCCGCTGGGTGCCCGATGCGTGTCCCCGGCGACCATTCCCTGGATGGTCCCGGCCAATAAATGACACCTTCAGACTATTGATCGATGTACGCAATGACTCGTGAGCCTGTGACCCTTTTCTCCCAGTGGACACGCACTTTCCCGGTGCAGTCGCGCAGAATCCTGGCCGCTACCGTGTGGGCTGCCGTTGTGGCCGTCGCCTTGATGCTTCCCGGCCAGGCTTCGGCCCAGGTGGGAGGATCCGCTGTTGTCTTCCTGAAAATTGAACCCGACAGCCGGGCGTCGGGAATGGGGAACGCTGGTGTAGCGCTGGCAGACAATGCCAGTGCCACCTTCTGGAATCCGGCCGGTCTGGCCTTCCAAAAGGGAACGGAGGCCTCCATCACCCACTCGGCATGGCTTCCTGAATTCCAGGCTGACCTGTTTTACGAATACCTGATTGCCAAGCACAACGTGCCGGGATGGGGGACATTCGGAGCGCACCTGACCTATCTCTTCCTGGGAGAGCATGAAGGCAGGGATGCGCAGAACAATCCGACGGGCACGTTCCGCTCGTACGACATGGCCGCTGGTCTGTCCTACGGTACCAAGCTGAGCGAGCAATTCGGCTTCGGAACGTCGGTTCGCTTCATCTACTCCAACCTGGCCCCCGGACAGGTTGTGGGCGCGCAGGAGACCAAGGCGGGGGTATCCACCGCGTTTGACGTCGCGGGTCTCTACCGCTCCCGCCCCTTCTCCCTGGGACAGACCACAAAAGGTACCTTCTCGGCGGGCTTCAACCTTGCCAACATGGGCCCCAAGATCCAGTACTCGGATAACGCGCAGGCCGATCCGATCCCCACGAACCTGCGATTCGGTTATGCTTTCAAAGTGGACTTTGATGAGTACAACAGCCTGACCTGGGTCACGGATTTCAACAAGGATCTGATCCACTACTCAGGCACGGACTCGACTTCGTACGAGGCGGATCCGTTCTACAAAGCCATTTTCTCTTCCTGGCAGTCGATTGATGTGCGTACGAACGCCCTTGCCGATGACGAGGCTGAGTTTACCAGCCTCTCTGTCATCGATCAGTTGACTATCGGCACGGGGCTCGAGTACTGGTACAACAACCTGTTCGCCCTGCGCGCCGGCTACTTCTACGAGAATCCGGACAACGGAAACCGCAAGTACATGACCCTGGGCGCCGGTGTACGCGTCAACATCATTGGTGTGGACTTCTCCTACATCTATGCTGAGCAGGACTCCCCGCTGGCCAATACCATGCGGTTCTCCATGCTTGTGGACTTCGGCAAGTAGACAGAACGGTCCCGCCCGGGGCGCTCGGCAGGACATCCAGAGCAGCATCCCAGCGGCTGAACCACGCTGCCCATGACTTCACTTCCAACGACCGGACCCCGCGCTGCCGTGGTCCGGTTCGTTTTTGCGGCTCTTCTGGTAATGACGGCCCTGCAATCCGGTATTGCGGCGGCCCAGGCGCCGTCGCGGGTGGACCTCGTGGCCCTCATGGTGGAATTCCAGCCTGACACAACGCGGTATACGACCGGGAATGGCACCTTTGCCGGGCCGCTGTTTGAAGGAGTGGATGCTCCCCGCATCGATCCGCTGCCGCATACCCCGGACTATTTTCGTGCGCACCTCTCGTTTCTTGAGAACTACGTTCATCACGCATCGGATGGTCGGACGCAGCTGACCACGCATCTCCTTCCGGAAGTGATCCGTGTCTCAATGCCCATGGGAACGTACAGCCCCACGGGCTTGGATGCCGACTCGGATGAAGAGCTATCCAAGCTCTCTTCCCTGATTCAGGAAGCGTGGACACGTGCTGATCAATCCGGCATGGCCATCCCCGCCGGATTGGATCCCTCGACTACCTCGTTCCTTGTTTTCCACGCCGGGGTGGGTCGGGACATTGAACTGGTCGGGACGACATTGGACAAGACGCCCGAGGATCTCCCGTCCATTTTCTTTGACGCTGCAACGCTCGAGCGCCTTGGTGCAGGGTCCCTGTCCATGGATGGATTCCCCGTCACCAACAGTATGGTCATTCCCAGAACCGAGAGCCGTCGGGGCGTGGATGTGTTGACGGGTGAACCTTTCCTCATTGAACTCTCCATAAACGGTCTTCTGGCTGCCAGTTTTTTCAATTATCTGGGTGTGCCAGACCTGTTCGATACCACGACGGGGGAATCAGCCATTGGTCCGTTCGGCCTCATGGATGCGCAGGGTATTTTTGCCTACAGCGGTCTCTTTCCGCCAGAGCCCTCAGCGTGGACGAAGCAGTTCCTGGGCTGGGCCGACCCGGTCGTGGCAGCTCCTGATGGACTCGTTCGCCTGAAGGCTTCCGGCCGCGATGATGCCAATGAGACGGCGCGGGTACCCATATCAGACGCTGAATACTTCCTGGTTGAGAACCGACACAGGGATCCGGCGGGAGACGGTTTGCGGATGCAGATCTGGACCCACGATGGGCTGGGCGAAGTCGCCTTCCAGAATGGGGATACGCAATTCAATGATCAGACCGTAGCCGGTTTCCCGGGTGGCGTTGTCCTGGGCGTGGACGACTATGACTTTGCCTTGCCGGGTGGTCTCGACGAGGACGAGAACCCGCTCCTCGGCGGTATCCTGATCTGGCATGTCGATGAGAACCGGCTGGCCGACGGGATGGGAGAGAATGCCGTCAATGCGGACAGGAACGCCCGATCCATCGACCTTGAAGAGGCTGACGGTGCACAGGACATCGGTTTTCCCTCAGCAGCCGGGTTTTTTGGTCCCCGCTTTGACTTGGGTACGCCGTTTGATTTCTGGTTCGAAGGGAATCCCGTAACGGTCCGGACCAGTACTGGTCGGGACATTCAGATCTACGACAACCGCTTCGCAGCGGATACCCATCCCTCAAACATCAGCAATGCCGGTATCGCTCCGGGCTTCGGACTGGTGGACTTTTCCGCTCCGGGACCGTTGATGACCTTCCGCATTGAGGCTGCTGAGACATCGGGCCCCATGCTCCTGGCTGAATGGCAGCTGGACCGATGGGCAACGGAGAATGGGGTCGAGACGCCGACGGATGGCGCTATATGGCCCGTCGCTGATCCCGAGGGCTTCTTTGTATGGTACCGGACCGGAGGTGATGAGGCTACCTGGTTGTGGCAGCCGGTCGATGGCCGGGCATGCAGCGCCATGACACCCGGTCGACGTCCTGTTTTCGACGGTCAACACCTGTATGCGGTCGGCGATGGAGCGCTGCTTCGGATCACACCGCAGCCCGATGAGTGTCTGGTGGAGAGGCTTCGCGAGCTCCCACCGGGCCTGATCTCCCTGACGACCTCGGCAGTCATGGGCCCATCGGGCGGGGCGGCCCCCATGATTCTACTCGGTATGGACCTCGATGCCGGACCCGCACTGTGGGTCGTGCACCCTGGTGATGGGACCGCCGAAGTTCGCCCCATGCCTTCCCAGGTGGATCGAGTCCTGGTGCGGGATGACCAGGGTCAGGATATTGTTCTGCTGTCGGATCGCGGCGTCTTGGACGGGGAAGGAACCGTGCTTATTGCGTTCGAGAATCAGCAATGGTCAGATGCCGTACTGACCTCCTCTTCATCGGGATGGACCCTGGCCTGGGCCTCAGAAAACGAGGAGATTCATCTTCTCAGTATGGATGGAGAGCGCTTTGGGACCACTGCTCCCGGCACATGCCTTCCCCAGAAGCTGCGCTGGTTCGATGTCGACCAAGATGGCGTTGCCGATCTGATCTATCTGTGTGGTGACCGCATGGTGGCCATGCATGCGACGGGTGCCATTCTGGCCGGCTTTCCGGTCCGGTTGCCGTCCACGCCCCTGTCGGAACCCGTGCTGGCTACGACCACGAGTGGTCGTGTACGCATTTTCGTCATGCTGGCAGGTGGTGGATTGGCTTCGCTCGAAGTAGAGGAGGGCGGTGTCCGGATGGTCGATGGCCATCCCCTGCCTGTTGGCGGCCGTTCCGGCGTGGCTCCCCTCTTGACACAAAGGGCCCTTGTTACGCTCTCTGGCGCAGGGACGCTCCGAGTCTGGGAGGCCTCGTTGGATGTGACCTCGCATGTGACCGATGACACCATCATGTATGTCCCGGCGTCTGACGTAGCGGTCGAGCCATCTTCGGGCCTTCTGCGGGCCTCGGAGACCTATAACTGGCCCAATCCCATCACGGACGGGCAGACCCGGATCCGCTTTGCAACGTCCGAACCTTCGGACATCCGGATTGACATCGTGGATATGAACGGTCTTCTGGTTGATCGCATCGACACCACGTCGCCGGGAGCGGGTTTGCCTGCTGAGGCCATCTGGACCACCAATGCCGGTAGTGGAGTCTATCTGGCTCGCGTACGGGCTACCTCGCTTAGTGGCCAGACGGATACCCACCTTGTCCGCATGGCCATCATCCGATGAAGAAGCTGCTTGGCCGCATATCGCCTTTGATGATTGCACTGGTACTCTGGGCCGTTTGGGGTGCCGGGAGTGCCAGGGCACAGGAGCCTCTGGCCTACATCGATTACATCCGGACCGAACTGGACTGGTACACGATCGAGACGGAGCACTTCCTGGTTCATTACCATGGCGAGGAGACGGGCGAAGGCAGCCGTACGGCTCGCGTCGTAGCCCGCATTGCCGAGGATATCTACGGGCCGATTACAGACCTCTATGAGTGGCGGCCTGATACAAAGGTCAGCTTCGTATTGAAGGATTACGAGGACTATTCGAACGGGGCCGCCTATTTCTTCGACAACGTCATTGAAATCTGGGCGCCCGCGCTGCAGACACCCTTCCGAGGCAACCACAACTGGCTGCGCAACGTCATCACGCACGAATTCCTGCACATGGTTCAAGTGCAGAAGACGATGAAGACTACGCGTCGGCTACCGTTCATGTATCTGCAGTACCTGGACTATGAAGCGGCCCGGCGACCGGATGTACTCTACGGCTTCCCCAACATCATCGCCTCGTATCCTGTCCCCATCCTGAACAACCCGGCCTGGCTGGCCGAAGGAACGGCCCAGTTCCAGCGCGCAGAGTTTGACTACGATCGATGGGACAGCCATCGGGACATGCTGCTGCGTACGCAGGTGCTGGCTGGCGAAGAGCTGACCCTCTCTGAAATGGGTGGCTTCTATTCGCACAACAGCCTGGAGCGGGAGTCCGTCTATAACCATGGCTTTGCCTTCTCGCGCTATCTGGCCGATCGCTTCGGTGAGGATGCGCTCCGCGAGCTCAGTGCCGCGCTGGGTACCTGGTCGAACTGGAACATGGAACAGGCAGCCAAAGACGCCTTCGGAATCCGCGGCGATGTGCTGTACCGAGACTGGATGCAGGCTTTGCGGTCGCATTACGGAGCCAACGAGCCGTCGGGAACGCAGGGGATATCGATCCTTGAAGAAGGCGGCTTCCATAATTATTGGCCCGTGATATCTCCGGATGGCATGCACCTGGCCTACGTATCGAACAGGGGAGAGGACTTCTCGCGCAGCAGTATCTGGATCCGGAATCTGGATGAGGGGTCCGAGGCCACGGCACATCTGATTCTGGATTCCGACGAGCTGGCGGTTGGCCTCGGGTATACCTGCTCTCTGGGGCATAAGCTGGTGCCTTCGGTAAGTGGTCCCGTCAGTTGGAGCCCGGACGGAGAGCACCTCTTCTATGCCCGTACCCACGATACGGCCGAGGGCTACCTCGTGCTGGATCTGCACCGTGTACATGTCGAAACGGGTGAGAAAGAGCGATTGTCAGAAGGACTCAGGGCCTCTTCGCCGACGGTCAGTCCCGATGGCGCCGCGTTGGCCATGATCATCCAGCACGATGGGTCGACCAACCTGGCCGTTGCTTCCATGCCGACCAGCAAAGAAGACACGATCACGCCGGAGGACCTCCGCTTTTTGACCGACCATGAGGATGGCAGTCAGGTCACCGATCCGGCCTTCAGTCCCGACGGGGAGTGGGTCTATTACGGATGGCAGCGGGATCATGGCCGGGATATCCGACGCGTGCGGGTATCGGATGGCGCCATGGAAGTGGTTCTGGACGGCCCGGAGGACGAGCGCAATCCGACGTTCGGAGTGGACGGCAGTATGATCTACGCTTCGGACCGCACGGGCATCTTCAATCTCTACCGTCGCACGGAGGAAGGATCCTCTGAAGCGTTGACGGACGTGACAGGAGGGGCGTTCATGCCAGAGGTCACGTCCTCTGGAGCCCTGATCTTCTCTGATTTCACGGCAACCGGGTACCGGATCGTGAAACTCGAGGGGGCAGATCGGGTCGTGGATACGTCCGCCTATCGCGCACCTGAATTCCTTCGGGCATTCGATCGGATACCGGGGACGGATATGGCTCCGGAGTCGGATGCTGACCGGAGCGTCAGGGCGTTCGATGCCGCTGGCCAGGAAGAGGAAGCGAGCGGGTACAGTCCGGTGTTCACCTCGATCAGTTTCCTGCCGGTCATCCGACTGGATCAATATGTCTCGCGCGAGCGCAGCCGAACGGACCAGCGCCTTCGGGATCGAGGTCGGGGAGAGACCATCTGGCGCAATACCAAGGTGGGCATGTACGCATCTACCCGCGAGGTCTTGGGGGGATTGAGTTTCTTCGGGGGCTTGTTGATTGGTCCCGGGTCCACGGACGCCTCTTCACCGGGCGATTTCATCTCGCCATCGAACCTTCTGGACCTGGAACGGGATGGATTCCTGCAGATCGACTACTCGCGGGGGCTGCCCTTCATCTCGGGACGCTGGAATCCGCATCTTTCCGCACAGATCTTCAATATCCGGAGGCAGGTCGAAAATGGGCTCGATATCGAGGAATTCCCCTGCACGGCCTGTTATCCCGAGACGACCTACGGCGACCTGACCTACAATCTGTGGGAAGTCAACCTGCTGGCGCGCAGCAAACTGAGTCGGGTTCTGCTGGGCGAGGTGGGATACCGCTACAGTCCGTATCGCGTCAAGACCAACAGCTTTTTTTCGAAGGAGCTTGCCCAGACCGTACCATCGAGTTCGTCACGTTATTTCATCGGGCGCGCGTGGACGGCGCGGCTGACCTACGAGGGGTTCCATCCCCACATCAATAGCGACGTCATTCCTGATGGCCTGCGCGCCGATGTCGAGATTGAATCGGAGCGTGGTCGTTTGCTCGATTCGTTCGATATTTCCGAGGGGACCCTGCAGCCGGTCTACGAAGCGAACCGGATCAACCGTGTAACCGTTTCGGCCAGAGGAGGGATGCGCTTGCCAGGCTTCGATGGCACGGGGACCCATGGCGTCGGCATTCGCATGCGCGCCAGTACTATCCTGGGAGCTGAGGTGGACGACTTCTACAACGACTTCGTAGGCGGGATGACGGGCGCACGTGGCTACCCCTTCTATGCCCTGGGTGGCAATGAGACGTGGTGGGCCGGGATCTCGTACCTCTTTCCTCTGGCGCCGCGTATCGATCGTCAGGCCGGTTTCCTGTATTTGGACAAGGTTTATGGCCGCATCTATGCAGATGCGGCCATGGCATGGTCCGGTCCCTGGCCGGGCTTCAATGATGTGAGAAAAGACATCGGAGCGGAGATCCGGATCGGGCTTGGATCGTTCTATATCCTTCCCACGGCCCTTTTCGTCAGCGGGACGTACGGCATGGATTCCTTCGACTTCCAATTGGACGAGGGATTCGTAACGCCCGACGGGCGTCAGTCCGTCCGCTACGGAAAGGAGTGGCAGTGGCACGTCGGGCTGCTCTTTGGTTTCGACCAGTTTTGACAGCCGAGCCTCAGACCCCGCTGCCATGTTCCTGTCCATGACACCAAACCAATCGTCGACATGAATTCCACGCTTGTCCTCATCATGGGTATCGTCATGATTGCAGTGGGACTGGTGTTCCTGCGAATGCTTTTTTCCGGCAGGGACACCGGCGCTCCGCGGGACCTCATGGAATGGGCCGGTACGGTGCTCTCCGTCTTGCTGATTGTCTCCGCTATTGCGCTGATCGTGGTCGGGAGGCAGACCCAGGAGGTGGTCGACATTGGCCAGCAGCGTCAGCAGGTGGCAACGGCCGGCAGCTACCAGGATGTCCAGATTGCGGTTGAGGCGCCTGAGTTCACCTTTGCGAACGTAAAAACGGGCGAAGAGGACCGGCTCTCGAATTATGTGGGTAAGGTGGTCATCCTGAACTTCTGGGCCACCTGGTGTGCGCCCTGCCTGGATGAAATCCCGGATCTGAATCGGTTGCAGAATACCTATCCTGACGATCTGGCCATCATATCCATCTCGGATGAAGATCCTGCCCTCTTGCGTGCATTCGAGAATCAGCTTGCCCTCGATACCTACAGCCGTGTGCTGCCCTACGGCACGGATCTGCCGCAGCCCTTCACCGGAGCCTTTGTCATTCGACCCGCTTCGTTTGTCATCGATCGGGAAGGCATCGTTCGGCGGTATCTTCTCGGAGCCCGGGATTACGACTTCTTCCGTGGCTCGGTCGAACCACTCATTACGGCTCAGAACGGATGAAAAAGGGAGTGCTGACAAGGTCCGGGTGTCTTGGCGTGGCCATCATGCTCCTCGTGGCCCCCGCGTTCGGGCAGCGATCAGTCCCGGCGGATGCACTGTCGCCGGGCGCCTTGCGCTCCATGGTCCTCTCTGCCCCTCCGGTTCCGGGCATCCGCGTTATCGATCCGGGTCAGGAGCGTAACGTGGCGCTGGCCTTCGCTTCTTCCGTCGTGCTTCCCGGCGCAGGGCAGTGGCTCAATGGCCAGCGCGTGAAGGCCTTGGCAGCCATTGGCATGGAAGCGGCCATCATCACATCCTACGTGGTCCTTCGAAGGAACGGCCTCGACCAAGAAGATGCCTTCCGGGCGTTTGCCCATGATCGGTGGGATCCCTCGCGCTATGCAAGTTGGCTGAACGATTATCGTGAATACCTCAACGATGAGTATGCCGCGGGTATCACAGCACCGCCGGTGGACCTGGTAGACGGGGTGGACCTGTCCCGTCCTGATGCCTGGTCGGCTGCCGATCGGGACCGGGTACTCCAGATGTTTGATCAGATCCAAGCCATCGAGAGACAAGCTTTCCATCCTGAAACAGGGGCCGCTTTCTCCCACCAGCTTCCCGATTTTGGCGATCAACAGTACTACGAACTGATCGGGAAATACTTCCAGTTTGCACCGGGGTGGGATGACTATCCCGAGTGGAGGGCCGCGGATGATGGCTTTCTGGCACCCATCGATCCTGAATTGACCGGATCAGACGGTTCAAAACCCAACGTATCGACCACGTTCTACTCGTACGCCCGGGATCATGCCGATGCGCAGGATCTGCTCAGGAGGGCCAGTCGCATTTCGACGCTGCTGGTTTTCAATCACCTGCTGGCAGGCATTGATGCAGCCGTGAGCGCCAAGCTTTTCAACGACCGGTTGGCCAGGCGATTGGATACGCACATGGGTCTGGCGTGGGATTCTGGCGGGTCAGCCGTGCCGGTCTTCGGACTCCAGTGGAGGATCACGCGCTGAATCTGTACCTGGCGTGCGTTCCTCCCTTGACATGGCGAAGCCGCGGGGCGTTCTTAGGGCAGCGTTGAAGGTATCTCCATCACAGCACGGAACGACGTGATATGGCACAACCCTGGTACAAGAAACTCCACTGGCAGATCATCACGGGCCTGGTCCTGGGTCTCGTTTTCGGCATCGTTGCGGCTGCGCAGGGTTGGAGTGCCTTTACATCGGCCTGGATTGCACCCTGGGGGCAGATTTTCCTGCGGCTCCTGCTTTTGATTGCCGTTCCATTGGTACTTGCCTCCCTCATTACCGGGGTGGCCTCGCTCTCGGACATGAAGAAGCTTTCCCGCATCGGTGGGAAAACCATTGCCATCTACATGGCAACAACGGTAGTGGCGTTGATCATTGGCTTGGTGCTTGTGAATGTCATGAAGCCGGGCGCAAGCGTGCCGCAGGACATGCGCGAAAAACTGGAGACTACGTTTGCCGAGCAGGCAGAGTCCGGTATGGAGACCGCGGCCCGAGCGGCCGAGCGAGGGCCGCTTGACCCGTTGGTCGACATGGTACCGGGGAACGTCTTCCTTGCCGCCTCGAACAATCGGAACATGCTGCAGATCGTGTTCTTTGCCATCTTTGCCGGTATCGCGCTCTTGATGATCCCGAAAGAGAAGGCCAGGCCGCTGCTGGACTTTTTTGACAGCTTGAATGACATGATCATCAAGATGGTGGAGGTCATCATGCTCGCGGCACCCGTCGGGGTGTTTGCGCTCATGGCTGACACCATTACGAGCATCGCAGGCGATGATCTGGCGCAGATCCTGGAGTTGCTTGGCGCGCTGGGCTTCTACTGCATCGTCGTCCTCCTCGGGCTGATCCTGCACACGACGCTTACCTACGGCTCGATGATACTGCTCCT
>Ga0181572_10001921_pt1 | contig 15073 bp, 27 predicted proteins | sample 101ome_26_FD_133004 | JGI IMG/M metagenome (GOLD analysis project Ga0181572, IMG submission 133004) | Coastal salt marsh microbial communities from the Groves Creek Marsh, Skidaway Island, Georgia - 101408AT metaG (megahit assembly) | ecosystem: Environmental > Aquatic > Marine > Intertidal... | reverse complement strand
GGAAGCATTATATAACGACCTGAGTCTTCAAACTCATGAGTAAGTGTTCTTTCAGAACTTTTACTATAGTACACTAATAGATCTTCATCAAAACTATAACCGAAGTAAAGAGCTGAATCAGAGACTTCTTTCCATTCTTTTTCAGATAATTTGTTTATGTAGTCATCTGCTTTCCAGATCTGATAGTAGTATTCTGTACATTTATCTCTTCTATCTTCAAGTTCAAATTGATAGTATTTACAGTTCTTAGCTCCTATATTGTAGCTGTATCCTAATTTACCAAAGATGGTAATGTCAACATCGATAGTAAAAACTGTGTCACATTTCTCACATTCATTAAAGACATTTAAACGGACCTCGTACTTACCCTTTTGATTAAAAGTAACTCCGGTCCATCCACCATTATTATCTAATTTATACTCTTCTTTATTTGTAAAAGAGTAAGCGGTGAATGTGTAGTACCAACATGAATCCATATGCATGTTAGTCTGAAAATAAAAATTGTTACCTTGCTGCTGAATAGTCTTGAAGGTAATTCCTGAGAAGTCACATCCTGCTTTTGCAGACAGACTTGTAAATAAAACTAATAGTATTAACGATATTTTTTTCATATTCTTAAATTTATAATTCTAAATTGTCAAATGCTGGTTCAACTTCATCATCCCAATAAAACTCATTATCCCAATCTACATCAACTGTAGTTTCAGCCTCGTACCAGGTATCAGGGCCATTGCATTGGAAGATACCAATTGGATCAAATGCTTCATCCCAGTAACGACCTTCAGCGTAAGCATACTTATCATGTTCCTGCAATTGAGCAACCATATTTTTAATCATTGTATCAGGTGGGTACCAAGCTGATTCAAAACCTAATTTGTAGGTATGTTCATCTTCACGTTCCCAATCATCTTTTGTAATCCATTTACAACCAATTCTATCAATATTGGTTTCACCTTCAGATCCAAACTGGCCGATAAAATCCTCATCGGTAAAGTCTTTGATCAATTTTTCAAACCAATCAATAGTAGATTGATCAGCGTGAAATGTAATTCTGTTTGTACAAACGTTTGCCATAGCTATTTTTTATAATTCTTCTATTCTTTTTGCTTTATCATCTATTACTAAATCAAAATGTGGTTTAGGATTTTCAGATGTGCCTGTAATCAAATCGTGGAATTTGCAACCCCATTCCTTTAATTGATTCCAAGTATACTCTGTATAATCTTTTTTAGATACAGATCCTCTAGCTGTCCAATAAACTACTTCCCATCCCTCATCATATAGCTTATTAATTTTATCTATATTTTCTTGAATGGGAATTGATAAGTCGTACCTTCTGTTATTCTGATCTTTATAATAGCAGATTGTTTCATCAATATCTACCAAAACAACTTTTGGTTTACCTTCCTCTGTTAATCTTTTAGCTGAATGAAATTCCATTATATTCCTAAACTAAAAACTAAAGTTATTCCAATACCTGAGGCTAGACTTGCTGTAAAGTTCTGTCTTTTATCTACAGGTGAGTTATTGTATAGTGTGTAAGCAACTGCTGATGTTGCTACTGTAAAAATAGATGAGTATAAAATTGATTTCCACTTTGGATCATTTGGCGATGCTCCTCTAATAATTGAGTAAGAGATCATACCTGTCATTCCTCCGATTACAGATGATACCTGTCTTTGAGGTGGATAGCCGTACCAATGGTCTTTAGTCTGTGCTTGTGCTGCTAATGTAACTGTTGCTAGTATAGCGAATAGAACCTTTTTCATATATCTAAAGATACGAAAAAAGCCCCTGCAAAGCAAGGGCTCTTAGTAAAAAGTTTTTATTTTTTTTTAGTTTCCTAATCTATAGAATGTTACGTTGTAGCCTGTTCTGTAGTCACCTCTAAAAGTGATTTGAGCATCTACATTCTGTCCACCTAGCTCACGATCCATTTGAGCTTTCATATTAGCTGCCATAAAGAAACAAGCTTTATAGTCAGGTTTAGCTTTAAAGAAAACTTCTACTTTTTCAAATCCACGTGGCGGACGGCAAGGTGTTTGTGTAGCTGTTGGTCCTACAGGTCCAACCTGTCCAATGTTGATTGGTCCAGATACAGTGTTTAAAGGTGCTGGAGCGATTGATCCGTTTGAAGATAAAGCTGAACCTACAAGCTGAATATTCTTGATGGTTACTTTACGACCGTTGAAACGTGCTGGATTGTCTCCGAAAACTTCTCCTGGGATTGCCATTTGAGCTACAGCTGATCCTACAACTGCAACTGCTAATACTACTAATGTTACTAATTTTTTCATAATTGTATTTATTTTATATTATTAAATATAAGTACGGATATTAAAAATAGCTACTTTATTAGAAATTTTTTTAAGAAAAGTTCTACTATTTTAGAAACCTATGTAGAACTCTTTTTAGCTTTATTTCTTTCTCTTCTTAGACGATCCCCTTCTAGGATTGCCATATACCTGTCTATAGCTTCTCCGTCTAGGCAATGTTTACATTTTGGTGTTCTTCCGTCTTCGGTGAGTACATTTCTATAAAACTCTCCTAAGTACTTCTCTAACTTACACTCTATGCAAACTTTTTTCATTTTAACAGATAAGCCGGTATCTCCCAGTAGATCTTTCTAATCTTTGCAGCTAGTTCAGAATCGTTAGGAGTTTCTTTAATTGCTTGAATAATCTTTTCCCAGTAAACTTCCTTTATGTTATCAGCCATGATGTATGTAATTATCTAGTGCCTCGATCTGGTCATGGTATCTTGCAATCTCATCTAGTTCATGTTCGATTGCTTCGATAATATCTGAATGCTCTCCAATACCTACTGACTGGTTTAGGTAGATTTCTACATTTGCTGCATGCTTGGCAATATGCCCTTCGGCATGCTTCTTCACTGCATCAATTAATAAGTTTCTCTGATTCATTTCTTTTTCTTTTTATCGTGTTTAAAATTGATATTTCCTTTATTATCTACTGTATGCGGAAATTCATCCTGCACTCTTTTAGAGATTGGTATTGGACTTCCATCTTCATCTATTCTTACAAAGGTAAAATTAGTGTTGAGGATAGTTTCTTCGTTATCGGTATAGACATTTCTAGTTCGTGCTTCAACATAAAAGTCAGCACTTGTATTTCCTATATCTCTTACTTCAGCGTAAATTTTAACTAGGGAACCTTCCTTAGCTGGCTTCTTAAATTCACAGCGGTCGATAGCAATAGTAACCATCCTTCTGTTCCTCATTTTTTCCATAGCATAGGCGGCAATGGCTGCATCGAGCCAGGAAAGTAACTTGCCGCCAAATAAATTGCCATGAAAGCCTAAATCTGATTTTTTAACCGGATGTGTTGTTAGTAAATCCATTAAACTGCTCTCTCTTGATCGAATGCAATAATATGTTCTCTACCGGTGAAGTGGAATCCATTATCAGTACAGAAACGAATAACGTCTGGATATACTCTGATAAGTTCCTCTCTGTTATCACCCGGGGGCATTAACCAAGTCTTGTTCTTAGGAATATCTAATTTAGTTCTTAGTTCCTCAATCTCGGCCCATACTTCCGGCATTTCAACAGGATTACAAACAGGCTTCAAATGATAATCGTTATGGTAGTCGATTGTCATTCTCATTGCATCGTAATTTAATCTAAACTTCTCATGCTGGTCAATCATCTTCTGGTCAACCAATTTACCCATCGGTGTATCCACGTCAATTTTAGGGATAGAATTACTAAACTTAGGGCTAAGAGATATAAGCCCAATTGGGTAATCGGTTTTAATAAAATGAGAGCCTTCTGTTTCAATGGTTATAAATATTCCTCTTTCGTTAGCAAAGTGAGTCAATTCATTAACTAAAGCCGCTTGCATGGTAGGTGAACCTCCTGTTAACATCATCTCGGTAATATCCGGACGCTTGTCATAAGCATCGATAATATCCTGGAAGCAGAATCCTCCTTTTTCTGGATGAATAGAAGTATACCAGCTATCACACCATCCACCGGCTCCAAACCAGCATCTGTGAGTACATCCGGTAGTTCTAACTACTACTGTCGGATACCCGGCTCTTGAACCTTCAGACTGTACTGCATAGTAAATCTCTGCAATAGGTAAAGTCTTATTGTAATCGGCAACCCTGCCCGGGTTATCTTTTAGCCATTGTTTTTCTGTAACCTTTGAATTCATTTTTTATCCTTTATAAATGGCTGAGTTACGTTGATTTTCCATAAACTGTACTTGAACAACTTTCACTCGACCTTCTGTTTCTGTATTAACAAACTCTTGAAGCTTGTTGTAAATATATTCAGCAAATTTCTCTGCTCCTACTGCTGGGAGTATTCTAACCTGAGCTGCTCCTGCCTGGTCCATTAACTTAAAGGACTCAATAAAAGGATCATCCTCGGCAATAATCATGGTATGGTCAAACATATAGTCCATCCATTCTTTAGCACTCATATTATCAATCTGGGTCTTAGCTCTTTTCATTCCACCAAAGTCCCATACCCAGTTTCTTTCGTCTAAGTCTCCTTCAAACCAAACTTTGAAAGACACTCCATAACCGTGAACGTACTTGCAGTGAGTAGTCTCTGCTTTCCATTGACGAAATACACAGCTGAATCCATCAAATATTTTTGTTGATTGAAACTTACCCATAGATTGCTTTTATTTCTGCTTCTGATTTAACTCCGACAAAGCGGCTAATTTCCTTACCCTGCTCATCTGTTAGTACAGTAGTTGGGATACTTTTAACCGTATATGCTGCAGCTACTTGAGGTGCATTATCAACGTTAATTTTTTCTACCGGAATACCGGAATCGGCAATTCTTTGCATTACCGGGCCAAACTGCCGGCAAGGTCCGCACCAGGGTTCACTAAAATATATAAATTTTTTCATACTAATTCTTCAATTACTCCTACTACTTCACTTAAGATAAGAACGATTGCGGCTGTTTCCAAGCTGAATGGAATAAAAAAGTAACCTGCAATTCTTATGGCTGATTTAGCAAAACTAACCAGCTGATGTTTTTTTGGATCTGGATGTTTCATATTTCTAATAATTCTATTTCTTTATGGTACCGCTGTAAAACGGTTGTGTTTTCTTTCTGTAATTTCTTGGCCAGATCCCAATCATGGGTCCAGGAAGGAGAGCCTTTTACCAGACCGGCAAAGGCTTCTCCCTGTTTGTTGACCACAATGTAGTACTTAACCTGCATGTGAGGTTAATACTTCTTGAACGTGACTGACCACAGTCTCCCATTGTACCGGGCCATTCTCATCAGCATACTCAACCGGATCTTTACGTCCTAGTTTTAAGAATGCTTCCACTCTTTCTACTGAAGAGGCTGATTTGTAATCTGAATACCAACTAGATTTAATCTGAATAGGTTTATAAGAGGTATTAGTCTTCTTGTAAACTTCATCAAAGTCAATATTCAAACTGTCACAGGCTTTAACCCCGTCTTCTAAGATAGTGAATTTATCACCATCCAGATAAGGAGTATAATGAGTGACACGATCAGAATCCCAGTTACCGCTAATAAAAGCTTGGTAGTCCAGATCCCTAAACTCCTGGCGACAGTCAGGGTAGATGGCATGATCGCCTGAATGGATTCCCATAGCGATCTTAACTTCTGTATTCTTTTCATTTGCAATAGATAATGCTACTGATTGAATGATGGAACTAAAGATCTTATTTCTGTTAGGAACCACAGTAGCTTTCATATTGTCCTCAGCATAGTGACCTTCAGGAACATCATCCCCTCCTGATACTAGGGCAGAGTTTAGCAACTCAGTCAAGCCGTCTAATTTAATAACCTGGTAAGTTACTTTAGGGTAACCTAATGGTGTAATCTGGTGATTAAGATAGGTAACCAGGGACTGAGCTCGTTCAAGTTCTACTCGGTGCTTTTGACCGTAATCAAAGGATAGTGCTGTTACTTCGTAGCCATCGGCAAGTAGACGAAGCAGCAAGGTGGAGCTATCCATTCCTCCACTTAAAGATAATACTGCTTGTTTCATTTTTGTTTATATATAAAATACGATAATTTTTCTAAGTCTTCAACTTCTATGAAGTGTTTATTTTCCCAGATCTGAACCAGGATCTTTCCTAAGTCTCTTTCTTGACTGGTCAAGGTTGCGTCTTTATCAAGAACGTTCTTAAGGTAGTCAATTATCATCTGCTGGTTTTTCATCTTTTGCATAGTAGTGGTTAAGAACTGTAAATAGACATACACAAACTCCTAGTTCAATAGAACCTATAAGAAGATTACTTACCATCATGTCTAAGGACATTGCTAAAAATAGGCCAATCATGACCATTAGTATATTAAGATTACTTTGACTCATATTGCTAAATTTACGAATTTTTCTTTTTGCGTGCAACTTTTTTCTTAGGAGCTTTCATATATTCTTTCCATTCATCTGAATATTTATGCTCGACCTTAATCGGGTTATGAGGGTTTTTATCTGTATCGAAAGTCCAAATAGACTCTCCATCCTCGTTTTTATAAACGCGTTTTACAATCATACCTTAAAGATATGAACTAAAAAGTAAAAAAGCAAGATTTAGGTGTATTTAATGACTAGATCGTCATCATCGTCTTTATTGTACTTAGTGAGTATGTTACTTAGATTGGCAATTGCTTTATCTAAAACCTGCAACTCTTTATTTTTTTTCCAAGATGAAAAATTGGGATTTTTAATTAAATCACTTTTTCTTTCTTGAAGAGCTCTTATTTTGTTCTCAATCGCTATTCTTTCATCAGTATCAATTTTACCATCTCTATCGGTATCGTAAGTGTCTAGGAGTTCTTTTTCTTCGTCTACTATTTCCCAATCTTTAGTTTCGTTACTAGATCCGGAGACGTAAATTTCATAAGGTTCTTCTGGTAAATCTTGCAGGCTTGCTTCTTCAAAATCAGAAGTATCTTCATAGAACTGCTGAACCTCTTCTTCAGAGAATTCCTCCATTGTATAGTCTTTCGGCTCTTCTTCTTTTTTATAAGCTTGTTTGAAAGCAAAGTTAGCTACTACTACCAAAGAGATTGCCAGAGGATCAAAAACAAATATAATAATTAAAAGTAAAATGTTAATGATCTCATCCATCGGCTTTCCTGTAAGACCGGATAGGTATTTTAACGGTCCTAATTCTGAGGCTAGGTCTGAATTAGATTGAACTTCTACAATTCGGGTTTCTAATTTAATGATTGTGTCGTTGAACGATTGTATTTTCTGTGTTAGTTTTTCGTCTTTTACGATTGCTGTTTCGAGTTGTCTTTCAAAAGCCTTTCTATTAGCAGAAGAAGAGTAAGTAATAACCCTACCGGCAGTATCGACATAAGACTGTGTATTATTTCCAAGAGCATTTCTTAGTGATGATATATTTTTTGTTATTGCTTGTTTTTCGGTGTCGTATTGAGCTTTAATTTTTTGATAAGATACTTTTTTAGTTTCAAGTAATTCTACCTGTTTATCTACTACCCCGGCTTTAGTTGCCGTTTCCTGATATGCTGAGGATAAGAATCCGTAGATACCTGCCGAAGTTATACCTATTAATATAATGGTAGCAAGTGTTAGATAGGCTCTCAGCAATTTATTCATTGTCTTCCAGTATTGATGTAGCAAGGAAGCGATTACCAGCTTAGCTACTTCTAAAGATCCGGCCATAATAATGACAGCAAATGCTGCACCGGCAAACAATTTTGATAATCCTGTTACTGAATAATAAGCAGCTGATCCTGAAACGGATAATGCGGTTACTGCTATTAAGAACGGAAAGAGTCCTTTAGATAGTTTTCTCAACATACACTAAATGTATGATAATAAATAGTTGAAAGCAACTTCTTTCTTTAAAATTTCATAGTTTCTACCATGAGTGCTAAGAACCATTCGATGTACTTTTTAATCTTTTTCAGTCGCATATTTAACTCCCATTATTGTTCCTACTATTGAAAATGAATTGGTTAGTAGTATACCAAATAAATTAGACCAAGTTGATTCTAATATAGGATTCTCTTGACCTGTTATTAATGTATAAGCAAATAAAGCTGTAGTTATTACTCCTACTCCCATTATAACTATTAATGCTATTTTAACTATCCTTCCTACAAGTTCAAACTGTGTTTTTTTCTGGAGAGTTTCTAAATCACTTATTGCATTATCTCTAAGTTTTTCTGCTTCCGCTTTAGCTTGTTCTGCTTCTTCTTTTCTTCTCTCAGTTTCTTCTAAAGCAACTTTAAGATCAAACATTAACTTATTATTTTTAGCAGCTGCTGTTTCCAATTGTTTGTTTTGCTGCTGAACCTGTTTAGTAACTTCTAAACGTTTTCTACGAGTTTCAATATCTTTTTGTTTACATAACTTAAGGTATTCCTCAAATTCCTTATCACCTTTTGGGGCTTTAAGAATTTTAAGAAAATTACCTTCTACGTAGATTTTTTTACTTTTAGCAACTTCTAGTAGAACATTTCTAGTATGTTCTGTTATTTCAACCATTTATAATAATAAAAGAGGTATTAAATCTTCTAAAACTTCTCCAGTTTCAGCTAAATCACTAGTTACCTCTACAACTGTGTCTGTGTCTTCTGATGCTGCAACTTCGTCGTCACCTATATTATTTTGCATTTTATCAAAATAACTTTTTATCTTTTTTCCTCTACTAATAACACCATATATATTTTTAGCTTCTTTTACTTCTTTTAAGATTGAAGGTTGGTGAGCTTGAGGCTGCCATTCTTTAACCTTAGAATGGAGTTCTTTTAATTCTGGGACATCGCTAGGCATATACCCATCGTTATTAATAATTACTTCTGGAATGTCACTCATTAGATCTTAGGTTTTAAATTATCTATAAATTTTAAATGGAGCTGTTTTTGATTTATAAGCATCATAGTCTTCCATAAATTCCTCTAAGCGAGGTTCAATATCATCAGACTTTATAATCCAAAATTGGGCTCCTACTTTTTTAGCTCTTTCTATTTCTTCATCATCTTCTGAAGAGGAAATGATACCAATAACTACTCCATCTCCGTATTCGTAGTTAATTTTTCTGATCATTTCAATTCCATCAAAAGAAGAACCAATTATATTTAAATCTACAAATACACATTCAGGTCTTTCGTGGTCTGGGTCATCTGGGAACCATTTTTTGAACATCTTATTAGCTTCATCAGAACTATCTAAAGCTTCAAATGATAAAGCCATATCCAAAATTGAACATGCATCTTCAAATACTAGATGAAATAGGTTTTCATCATCTATCAACATTAATGTACTAATCATTACAGGTCTGTGTTTATTATAATTTTTGTTCCTTGTTTTTGTTTTTCAGCCCAAATCCCGTAACCATGTTCTTTTAAGATTGAGATACTAATATTTAATCCTAAACCAGTACCTTGTTCTTTCTGTCCCTCTTTTCTAACATAAGGTTTACTAAGTTCTCTAAATTCTTCTCCTGTTAAACCTCTACCGTTATCTTCTATACATATAACCTTTCCAATGGGTGTTATATTTTCTAAATAAATTTTTACCCATTTAGTTTTAGAATCATTATATTTTAATCCATTTCTAATAAAATTATCTATTGCTGTACAAAATAAAGGTTCATTTATTTTTACATCTTTAGGTAAATTATCATCTAATAGTACTTGATGATTGTAAGCTGTTAATTTCAAATAATCTTCTAATACTTCTTTTACATTACATTTAGTCTTAGACATTTGAGCATTTGTCTTAAATAAGTTAGTAAACTCATATACTCCTGAGTATACCTTTCTGGCATGATGTAACCCGTCTTCTATTAGTTTTAATGGAGAAGTTATTTTAAGCTCTTTAATTTGCTCCTCTGTTAATCTTCTTTTTAATGATTTAATACCTCTAGGAATATAAGTGTTAATTCCTGAATGCATGTCGTGTCTAATAATTTTAGCAGCATGTTCTAGATATACATTCTTTTTAGATAAATCATCAGTAACTTTTTTCTTATTTTGTAAAAATTCTACTACAACTTTACCAAAAGGAGGCATAAAGAATACAACACACCCCCAACCAAATTTAGCTAATTCTAAAGAGGGTTCACATAACCCAAATACAATACAAGTTTGTACTGTAAAGAATGTCATCATAATAAACCCAGCTACCCCTAGGGATATTTTAGCATTTAATGATATCCCATTAAACGCACTCATGTTTTAAAGTTCTGATTTTTTAAATCCGCATTTAGCAAAAAACCATTTGCTAGGACAAAAGCCTCTCCATACTCCTACATTTAACATAAATGTTACAAATACTACTACTTCCCAAGATCCTAACAAATACCCAGTTAAGAGTACTAAAGACATTAGTAAGTATACCATTCTTGTATCTGTGATAGTTTTTAATAAATTTTTCATGATCTAAATCCTTTATGTTTGTCAATCTTATCTAAAATATAATTAACTTCTTTTTTATTTAAAAACCCTGCCATTGAAGCATTTTTAAGAGCTGAAATCAGTTGAAAGATCATAAAAGGAATCGTTATTGTTTCTGAAAGCCATCCAGTACCTGGGAAGCCTTTTTCTATCATCAGAATAACTGTGAGAAGTATAGTCCAGTAAACGGTTGTTTTTAGTACTTTGATTGCTTTATAAGTCCTAAATCCCTCTCTTTTAATTCCGGCGATAATGCCAAAAAATCCGTCAACAAAAACCAAAGCTATAATCGCCAGATACTGCTCGGCATTGTCCATAGTTAGTTGTAGGAAGTAACTGCATAAAAAAGCCGCAACTGTTGATACTGATAAGATTATAGCTAAGGTTGATTTCATTTTAGTTGGAAATTTCTTTTAACATTTCTATTAATTTTGGATGAGGGTAGACATCCACTTTGTCTCTTCTTACTGAGTTATGAGTAAATACTCCCTTGCTTCCTTTAAGCGCTCTTGTACTTACTTCCCAGATATCCTCGTTATAGTCTAAAGGAATACCATAGGCATCGTTCCAGAATAATAATAATTCTTTCACGGAAGCAATCTGGGCATCTGTGTAGTTGTGCCAGAATTTGAAGCCTTTATAAGGAGTATCTAATTCTATAACCTGATCGGCTGGAATCTCTGAATTAACATAAGAGTAGAACTTACCATTCTTTTCTGTTAACTGTCCCCAGTTACAAATCTCAATCCCGATTGAAGTCTTATCTAGGTTCTTATAAGGAAGTCCGTGAACACCAAAGTGCCTGTTGCCTAATCCTAAATGGTAGGCCCAGAACCTGGAAGAGAATCCTTGGGTTATTTCTCCTGAATGGTCAATAACGATGCAAGTGGCAATTCTGCCTTTATCGTTCTGCCACCAATTCCAAACCGAAGACGCTTTAGGTCCACCGGCGGTATGGTGAAGAAAGATTTGTCTTTTCTTGAAAGTTGATTGGTAGTATTCCTTGGCCGGAAAGTCTACCATCGTAATAGGAGGTAAAGGATAAGCCATTACTTTTCCTCTTTTTTACCCCAAATCTTATCAATTGATGCTAAACCTAAAGCACCGAAGGCTAAAGCAGCTACTGCATTAACTAAACTAGGTGCAGGAGCGATATGCTCATCAGTGAATTGGTTTGCATACAAAGTGATACACAAGCTAAGTCCGGCAATAATGCCAACAAATCTTTTTGAAGATGGAGTTCCTTTTTCATCTTTAAGCAACCCGCTAATCCAATTAATTAATTTTTTCATACTTTTATTCTATGACTGGTTTGATAATAAATAGTCTGAAGAGCTTGATATTGATGTATTTCCTTTAAGATGTTTAGGTTCATAAGGACAGTGCCGGCATTTATTTCCACAGCACTTACCTCTCTTTAAATGAAAGTAGGCGGTAAATACATACCGCCCGTCTTCAATATAATATTCTTTAGGTTCTAATTTACTCACTTAATCAGTAATGTTATTCTAAATCTAACTGTATTTGAATTATCCCATCCTACTCTATACTTTATTTTTTCTTTAGTTATATCTACAGCAATTGCCATATTATACCACTCTTTATACCAGAACTCCTGCTGCACCCATAAATTAAATTTATTGAACTTATAAATTAATCTTGGTTCAAAAGTTGGAGCATTTTTTTCAATCTTATAGTGTAAAGGAATACTGAGGTATAATTTGTTTTCTTTGTGAATGTTATACCTGTAGGTAAATCGATTTTCTTGAAGATTGGTTCGATGTCTTAATTCAAACCCTTGGTAGCTTGTTGTTAGGTAGGATTTGCCATTTGTTCTCATTTCGTAACCTAGATTCTGTGAGAATAGAGACTTTGAAATCAAAAACAGAAGCAGTAATAGCTTTTTCATTTATAGTAATTACTTATAAATTAAGAAAGCCCGGATAAAAATCCAGGCTCCCGTATTACTAAAGTATTAAGAATTGGCTATTGTACCTCGCAAGCACCGCCGGCACAAGCAACCTCTCCTGCTAAATCAGTTAGATCTTCAGTCTCAACAACTTTTTCTAGATCAATCTCAGTTAGCGTACTCATCAACTTATTATAAGTCTCTTCATCACAGTCTTCAAAAGGAGCCTGCTTGTAAGTATGACCGTCATAAGGAAGTACTGAAAGTCCGTTGTAGAATTTTTTATTCTTCCACATCCATGCTCCTACTTCTTCCCATTCATCTTCTTTGATTGAGATAGTAGCAGAAACGTTATGAGAATTATTTCCTTTTCTATGACCGGGCTTGATCCATTCCTTAGTTACTGTTTTTACTCTTTCTAAAAGTTCCATAGGAGATTCCGTTCTTAGAATTGCACCTTCGGGAGCTTTTTGAGGTAAGGTAATCACGGCAGTATCATGAGGACGGAAGTATTCGTCTTCGATTAATTCTGGATGGTAGATCTTAAGGTAGGTGTAAATTGCTTCATTCTTACCTACTCTCACTCTTCTTAGGTAGTAATTACTATGCCATGCATGGATTCCTGATGAGGTACCAAGTGTTAGAGAGGTTGTCCCTGCAGGTTTTACTGTTGTGCATCTTGCACTACTGTTGATTTCTAACAGCCCGGCAACCCTTGCATTTTCTTCTTTAACGATTCCGGCTGCTTCAGACATATCATAGTTTAGAACCTTACCAGATCCAATACCGGTCATTGATACTCCGATAAGTGCATCCTTTTCAGTAGTACGCTGCCAGATTGCTCTTAAATAATGGAAGTCACTATAAGAAGCCTGAAGTGTTCCTATGAATGCAGCTGCCTTAACTCTGGCATTATAATCTTCCTGAGATTCAATATCGGAAACATTTACCTCACATAAGTTACAGAATTGGAAAGGACGTAAAGCAATCTAACAGCATGGATTAGTTCCCCACTCTAAATTATTAGTAAAGTAGATTCCTGGTTCTCCTGCTCCTGAAGCCTGTATTCTTTTCCAAAGATCTAAGAATTCCTCTTCTTCTGTAGTTGATCTTAACATTACAGCAGAGTTATTTGCTCTACCTCTTTGAGGATTCTTCTCCCACCATGCTCCTGACTTACAAGAGATCATTTCATCGTCATCTGATGAAAACAAGGAAATTAATGCAGCCCTTCTAATACCACCTGCTAGGACAGCATCAGCAATATGACAAACCATATCATGAACTTCGATAGTAGAAAGCTTATCTCCGTCTTCTTTTGCCGAAAGCATACCTTCAAGTTTGGTTAAACACTCTTTTAAAGGAGCTGGACCGGGAGCCTTACCTCCGGCAGTTACCAAGGTAGCACCTTTAGGTCTAATATCTGAATAATCAAAGTCGATTGTAGAAGTTCCTGAGAAGTAAGATTTCATTAGTACCTTAACTGCATCAGCCCATCCTTCGATAGAATCACCGATCAAGAATCTTTTCTTTCTCTTTGGGTTAGGTTTTCTAATTTCAGGAAGTTTTTCTACATGATCAAATTGTACTGAGTAGCCTACACCAGTTCCACCTAAAAGTAAGAACATCACCTCTCCAAAAGCACGGACATCGTCAATAGGTAAATAAGCACAGTTGTAGATACGGGCAGGATTGACCTCAATCGGCTTTCCGGCAAACTGCATTGACCTCATTGAAGGTAAAACCTTTTTGTCATAAACGTACTTGTAGGCATCTTCAATTTCCTCTTTTAAAGCAGGATATTTCTTCTGATGCATTTCTTTGTTTCTGTCGACTAACTCATGCCAAGTTTCTCTTCGGTTGAGATCGGGACGGTACTTGGCGTACTTCATAAAAACCGTCACGTCTGATAAAATTTTTTGACTAATATCCATTGCTTTAATTTGATTTTGTATTTTATAAGTATACCCTAGAACTTTAGTTTGAACAAGAAATTCCGGGAATTTTTAAGAAAAATTAGAAAGTTGGGTAAATTTCTTAGCCAGCTCCTTCTTATCGAAAGAGTCAACTAGTGAGAATGATCCTTGCGTGTTAGAAGTGCCTTCGGATTCGTATGTAGGTATATCTTCCGTAAGTTCAATATGACCGTTGTTAGTATCCATTTTAGCACCGAAAGTCATACCATCCATACCGTATCTGTTCTTCATAACGTGCACCCTACCGGTTCCATTAACCTTATCTTCTTTCTTTCTAGATAGAGATAAACAGAAGTCTGATACCATAATTTTATCATAAGACCCGGCTGCTTTATCACCTTCAATCACATCATCTTTAGCACCCATTCGGTTTACCTGAGAAGGAGAGAAGATTGGAATCTTAAATTCTTTAGCCATTCCCTTACATGCAACATATAGATCATCAATCTCATCCTTTCTTTCGGCAAACTTCTTAGCCGGGGCTCTTAGATAATCAATATAATCTATAATAACAAAGTCAGGCTTGATTTCTGAATCAATGCATTTTTGTAGATGAGACTTCACTGTTGCCACAGTTGCTGCCTTAGGAGGGTATTCTTTAATGATTAGTTTACCGGCTAGATTCTCAACTACTTTCTCTACCTCGTCTCTGTGATGCTGCACATCCTCAATTGACTTACCGGTAAAGTAACAGTCAAATCTTTTACCAACATAGTCTTGACCTAACTCCAAGGTATAATAAACTACGTTATAACCTAACTTAACGGCATGGGCTGCCATTGCAACCAT
>Ga0181572_10001918_pt1 | contig 15095 bp, 15 predicted proteins | sample 101ome_26_FD_133004 | JGI IMG/M metagenome (GOLD analysis project Ga0181572, IMG submission 133004) | Coastal salt marsh microbial communities from the Groves Creek Marsh, Skidaway Island, Georgia - 101408AT metaG (megahit assembly) | ecosystem: Environmental > Aquatic > Marine > Intertidal... | reverse complement strand
CGAAATGGAGAGGGCCCAACGCGTCATCGCGACTAGTGGGTAAATATACCGCCACATTGCACTAGGAATGTGGCGAGACGGGGGAGTATATGCCAAAACACTGATGAGATACTGGTATCTACGACTCATATTGATTGGCTATAAAGGTGGTAATTTTTGGGTACTAAGTCTTCTAATTAGATAATCCTATTTGCTCTATGCTTAATTAAATACTCATTGCGGTGTTCAAGGGGGAATGATGCAAAAGTTAGATACGGTTATCAGTCAGGTTTTGCGAGCATGTCCGGCCTTGGCTCACTACACAGATGTACAAGATTTGGCGGAAATAACACCTCAGCATAAAACCGTTGGCGAAGCGTTAACAGAAATCATTGTGTCCCAAAAGTTGATTTCGCAAGACGCTGAAAAAATATTGCAATGTATGCACCGCAAAGCTGGCGCTAGAAAACTTTGGCGTTTGTCCGAAGAGGAGCTGTTTAACTGTGGCGTGAGCCGATCAAAAGCGCGGACTATTTATCTTATGGGCCGCCATTACGATGCCGATAGCAGAGGCTTTGAGTCATGGAGAAGTGAGCCGCAAAGCATAGTAAGAGCAGAGCTAAAACTTTTGTGGGGGCTTGGAGATGGCACCGTAGATCGATTACTGTTGAACTATTTTGGGCACCTCGATATTTGGCCGCAGCACGATTTATCGATTACCCACGCGATCACTAAATTGCAGCGGGCCTGTCAAAACGATGGTGTGCCATGGCAGTTTGAACCAGATTTGGCCAGACCCTATCGCTCTTATTTAACACGATTATTATGGCAGATAGAGAGTACCCAGCTCAGGCTACAACACCTTAATACCCGTGTGGCATTGCAGCGCAATAGCGGAGCGCAATCTCAAGGGTTGGTGCATTAGTCGTGAAAATCTAAGGCCAGGGTTGGCCACTCTGGTGAAGCCTCACAAAGTGCTACTTCTCGAGTCAAATCTGCTACCAATAGCGGGTAGGGCTCAAAGACTTTTCGTTGTAATCGTACTTGTACCCCGCTTTCATTAAATTCAAGCGCTGGCAACGGGGGTGGGCTGGGATGTCGATTAAGATGCCAGATGACGGCTAATCGTAAAATCATAATCAGTTTCTGCTGAGTGTTAATGTCTACCCATTGCAGTTCCGACAGTAAATCTGGACGAATTCTTTTACGATGCTGGCGGATTAAACTAGCCACGAGTTGTTGTTGTTCAAAACTAAACCCAGGAAGGTTTGAGTGAGTGACAATATAGGCCGAGTGCTTGTGTAATCCGCTGGCGTTTATATTAAGGCCTATCTCGTGAAGTTGAGCAGCAAACTGCAAAAATTTGAGGGAGTCGTTGGGCAGCTGCCACGTGTCACGGGCGGCATGCCAAAACTCACTGGCAGTCGTGGCAACACGTTGGGCCTGTTGCTCGTCGACATGGTAGCGCTGCATAAGGCTATGACAGCTGTTGCCTCGTACACTTAAATTCTCGTCGACCTCAAGGGCTTCATGAAGTAACCCTTCCCTCAGTGCACTGGTCGAAAAACTGCTATCAGTAATGGCGAGGGCTTCATAGATGGCTTCCATGATCGCCAAACCCGCCGCCAAGACACCTAGTCGCTCGGGGGTTAGCTCGTTAAAAATTGCGTGGTCAGGGTTGTTAAATAGTTGTGCTTTAATACTGCAAATATGATCTAAAGTAAGAGACTGAAAAGATTCATCTAACGCTTGGGCAGCACTGACAATGGCCTGAGCTGTGCCAGAAGTTATCCTGACGTGTTGCCAACCGATGTGCTTGAATATTGCCTCAAAGCGCTCAAGCCGCTGTCGAGCTTCCAGTTTGGCAATGGCGTATTGGCTGGAAGATATACCGTTGCTAAAGAACTGGTGAGTGAAGCTCACGCAGCCCATTTGGTGTGAGCGAGCCAAGAGAACATTGGTGCCAGTACCCACCACTATCTCGCTTGATCCACCACCAATATCGATAACTAAGGTATTACCTTCAAGCTGTTCATCATGAGCAACACCGTGATAGATCAGGCGAGCTTCTTCTTGGCCGCTGATAATGTCGATGGGGTAGGGAAAGACGGTGCTCGCGGCACTTAAAAATTCTCTGCGATTAATAGCGACACGCAGGGTATGCGTAGCTACAGCCATCACTCGGCAGTTGGGGAGTGATTTGATTTGCTCTGCAAAAACATTGAGCACCTCAACGCCACGCTTTATGGCCTCTTGGCTGAGGCGGTTGTCATCATTTAAGCCGCTGGCTAGACGCACCCTTTCTTTATGGCGGAATAGCGTTTGCAGGTCGCCTTTAAGCGCGCGAACAATCACTAGGTGGAAACTATTTGAGCCAAGATCTATCGCGGCAAAGTATTCAGGCTGTGACATAGCATCGCGGCTCAATTGCGTGTCTCCCATTGTTTGAGAAAGTCATAAATTTCTTGCTGTGAGCGGAGTTTGCGGCGGTTGCCACGGCGAACATATTGATTCTTTTGTTCCGCATCAATAATTCGAGCTTTGGTAGTATCTCGCCACTGAATTTCGAGGGTTTCCAGCAAGTATTTTTTCAAATTCTCATCGAGAATAGGGCAGCCGACTTCGACGCGGTATTGAATATTACGGGTCATTAAATCCGCAGAACTAATAAATACCTTTTTTTCACCGCCAGCATGAAAACACATAATTCTGGGGTGCTCTAAGAAACGGTCAACCACGCTACGAGCCATAATGTTGTCACTCAATCCTTTGACACCGGGTAGTAAATTACACATGCCGCGCACTAAAAGACGAATTTTAACGCCGGCCTTACTGGCTCGGTAGAGATTATCACAGATATCTTTGTCGACTAGATTATTTACTTTGATAAATATTTCAGCTTTCTGACCCTTCTCTGCCGCAGCAATCTCGCCGCTAATAAGTTGATTGATGCGTTGGCGGGTGTGAATCGGGCTCACGATCAAATGCTTAAAGGTAAATCGTTTAAAGGGGCTAACAATAAAGTCAAAAACCTGAGAAATCTCGGCAGTAATAGCAGAATCTTTGGTAAAGAGTGAAAAGTCGGTATAGATTTTTGCTGTCTTTTCGTTGAAATTACCGGTGCCAATATGCCCATAACTAACGAGTTGATCGCCTTCCATGCGTTGTATTAACGCCAGTTTTGCATGGCATTTAAGCGATGGAACTCCAAACTCAACATCTACCCCTGCATCGGTCAGTTCGCGCGCCCAACCAATATTGGCTTGTTCGTCAAATCGCGCCCGCAATTCCACAATCACCTGAACTTTTTTGCCGTTTTTAACAGCGTCCATCAAGGACTTTAGAATTCGACTATCCTTGGCGACACGATAAATGGCCATGCGAATATTTTTCACGGCAGGGTCATAAGCCGCAACGCGAATAAAATCGGTAGTGTAGTTAAAACGATGGTAGGGGTAGTAAAGTAAAATATCCCCCTGGCTAATAGCATCAAAAGGTGAGGCGTGACGATCAAAAGCCTTATTGCGCAAGGCGATAACTTTAGGGTGCTCTAGATATTTTGTGCCAAAATTTGGGAAGCCGATAAAGTCCCTAAAGTTGCGGTAACGCCCGCTGGGGACCATGGTTTCAATATCGGCCAATGCCAGCTTTTGTTGCAACATTTCAATCATCTCAGTAGGCATGTCTCGGTCGTAAACCATGCGCACCGGCTGATTGGTCAAACGCTGCTTTAACCCCTCGGACATTCGTTCCAACATGGAGTGTTCTATATCTCGTTCAAGGTCGTATTCTGCGTCTCGGGTCACTTTTAATGAATAAAATTCGGCATGGGTATATTCACAGACGGGATCGAAAATTTGCTTTGCGCAGTGGCGGATAGCGTTGTCGAGTACAATGACAGATTTGCGTCGACTGCCTTTAGCTCTGGGCAAGGGAATAAATCGAGAAGTTTGATGAACCGGAATTTCAATGAGCACATAGCGCGTTTCATCCTCATTGTGGAGGGCTCCGACAAGATAGGCCTCCTCGTCATCAATCGCTTGGCGAAGCTCCACGCGAGGTGAAATGAATACGGGGGTAATGTGGCGCAAGACTTTGTCTCTAAAGTATCTGTTTAACCAGTCACTTTCACGGTCTGAAATTTGTTCTTCGTTAATGAGAAATATATTGCGTCGCGCCAGCCCTAGGATAATTTCGTTACTGATTTGATTAAAGCGTTGATTTAGCTCTCCGACTTTTTCGTTAATACTGTGAAGAAGAGACTCTGCAGCCAATTGTTCTTGTTGGTCGCCACTATCAAAACTCAAGTCGATTTGGCGGTGCACATCGGCAACACGGACCCTAAAAAATTCATCCATGTTATTGGAGTAAATGCCCAAGAATCGCACGCGTTCAATAATGGGTACTTCAGCGTCAGCCGCTTCTTGTAGGACGCGCTCGTTAAATGATAGCCAGCTTAACTCTTTGGGAAAATATTTCTTTTGATTCGACATCTACGCCGCCGGTCTATTTTTTATAACCATAGTTTATTTATTCACAAATTCCTATATTCCTAAATGGCTTGATACAGCAAATAGCAGAGAATATTTAAGTAAAATGGTAATATGACAAAAAAATTATAGCGCTCGACAAACATAGGGCGCCAACTTGCTTAGAGGAAGATTATGTTAGAACAATACTACGGCCGAAATGATGCGGGTCAAGTGGTGTTTAGTCGCGCCAATGGTAGTGCTTTTGCCAAAGAAGTCGCCAACGATTTCAATCCTTTACACGACATAGAGGCAAAGCGCTTCGCGGTACCGGGCGATTTACTGTTCGCTGTTTTGCTTGCCAATATGGGGCTGTATCAAAACACCGGCCTTAAATTCACCGCCATGGTCACCGAAGACGTCGAGCTAGAATTCCCGACACAGGCACCTGGTGCGATTGCGGACAGTAACGGTAAAGTCTTTGTTGAAGTGTCGGGAGATGGTCCTCATCAATCTTTCAACGACGGTGTAGAGCAATTGATTCGAGCTTATGTAGCCTACTCGGGCATGGCGTTTCCCCATGTATTAGTGCCCCTGATGGAAAGTGCCAACGTCATGATAAACCCTGCTCGTCCCATGGTGATGTATGAGTCGATGCAAATTAGTTTGGATCGTATGGATTTAGTGGCGCCAGAATTAGTTACCAATACTGAAAAAACAGTCATTGCTAGTCATGGTAAGCGTGGTGAAGTGGTATTGGCGTTCGACATTGTTGATGCTGGAGAAGTGGTAGGTTCAGGCGAAAAACATATGTTGCTGAGTGGTTTGCGGGAGTTCGATAGAGAAGAAATGGCGGCAGTCGTTGATAGCTATGCTCAGTGGAAAGCTGAATACCAATCTGTTAATTGCTAGTGATTGATAGCCATTGCCACATAGATTTTGACGAGTTTGCTCAGCACCTACCAGAGGTGCTGCAGCGAGCTGTGGCTGTGGGGGTGGATCGGTTGATAATTCCCGCTGTTCACCCCGACACCTGGCCGCGAGTTATTGCTCATGTTGACGCTTGTCGGCAATGGGGCGTGAAGGCCTACTACGCGATTGGTTTGCATCCTTGGTGGGCGGATAAGTACCCCCTGGACCAGCTTCCCACCGTATTAAATGAGGCCATACCTGGTGCTGTGGCGGTGGGAGAATGCGGCCTTGATGCCCTGCGAGATATTCCGATGGAGTGGCAGGTTGCCGTTCTACAATGCCATATTGAAGCAGCGAACCATTTTAACTTACCCCTGATATTGCACTGTGTGAAGGCACACGACACTCTGATTAAGGTGTTAAAAGCCACACCTCTCAAAGCCGGTGGTGTAGTGCATGGTTTTGCTGGGAGTTTGGAAATCGCAACGCAGTACCTCGGGCTCGGTTTAAAAATAGGGGTGGGCGGCATGGTAACTCGACCGCATGCTAGTCGTGCGCAGAAAGCGTTTTCAGAATTGCCTCTGTCCGCCATGATATTAGAAACCGATGCGCCAGCCATGCCCCTGTGGAATGAACAATTGCAGCAGTTAGAAACCACTAACGAGCCAGCCAATGTGGTGCGAATAGCTCACGCCCTTGCCGAACTGCGAGGGATTAATTTAGATGATATTGTGAGCACTTGTCAGCGCAATACCGAGGCGCTTTTTGCCCAGATGAGGTAACCCGTGTTTGATCCATTAGCTTTTAAACAGCACTTTCCAGTGTTTCAGCAAGCGTGCAATCAGCGGTTGATCTATCTTGATAACGCCGCCACTACCCAACGCCCACAAGCGCTGTTAGAGGCCACCCAAGATTTTTATCTCAATGCTAATGCCAATGCCCATCGGGGAAGCCACCGCTTAGCTCGATCTGCGACCGATATTCTAGAGCGCTGCCGTTTGCGTGTAGCCGATTTCATTAATGCTTGTGCAGAAGAGTGTATATTTACGCAAGGCGCGACGTCAGCTATGAATACCGTGGCCAACGCAGTGTGTAAGGACTTACAACCTGGCGATGAGATTATTTTGTCGGTACTGGAACACCATGCCAATTTAGTCCCTTGGATGATGCAAGCCGAAGAGAAAAATCTCACCATTCGTTTTTTACCCATCAATGAAAATGGTTTAAACATTGATGCGTTGAGCGATATGCTAAATGAGCGCACCAAGGTGGTCAGTTTATCTGCCGCCTCCAATGTGCTCGGATGCCTGACGGACGTGGCCAGAGTGAAAGACTTATTGTCGGGTGGGCCATGGGTATGGGGTTTTGACTGCGCTCAATATGCCGCTCATGCCAAGCTTGATGTGGTATCTCTAGGGTGTGACTTCGTCGCGTTTTCGGCGCATAAACTTTACGGTCCCACTGGCGTGGGAATTTTATGGGCAAAGCGTGCACGATTAAATCACTGGGCTCCCTTGATCGGAGGGGGTGAAATGATCAGCGAGGTGACACTCAGCGGGGCTAAATTTCGCGAAGCCCCGGGTCGTTTTGAAGCGGGGACTGATAATCTTGCAGGCATCGCAGGTTTCTCGGCAGTGTTAGAGTTTTTGAATGGCTGTGATCTGCAGGCTATGCACCGTTATGAAGCCGATTTGGCTCGCTATGCGATCGAGCAGTTCGACCTTATTCCCGAACTCAAACTCATTAGCACACGCAATAATAATATCGGCGTTATGGCCTATGTGCCCTCCTCCGATAGTGGCTTTGGCGTGAGTGATATCGTCAACTGGCTAGATGAGAGTGATATCGCCGTAAGAGCTGGGCAAATGTGCGCGCAACCCCTAGCCGATGCCATAGGTCACTCGGCCTTCATCCGATTTTCCGTGGCTGCATACAATACTCGTGAAGATATCGATAATACTCTCGTCGCTTTGCAGGAGCTGTTCAGTGGTGCTAAACAGCGTGAGACCATGACTGCTGAGGCGGTATTTGCTGACTTAATGGCGGAAAAAAATTGGCAATCGCGCTATCGCCTAATCATGGCACTTGGAGATCAAATTAAGCCCAACGTGGCGATTCGAGTAGATGAAAACATTGTCCCGGGTTGCGAGGCTAAAGTGTGGCTGCAGCATCGTGAAGAAGGCGGGCGCTATTGGTTTGAACTAGATAGCGAAGCTCGACTAATGAGAGGCCTTAGCGTTATTTTGTTGTCCCTAGTGGACGGCTGCCGCCGCGAAGAAATCAATGAAGACGATATTCACCAGCGTTTGAATGCATTGGGATTACAAAAACACCTTACTCACAGCCGGGTCAATGGCTTTAATGCCATTTTAAAGCGCATTCTGGCGGCGTTCGACGCGCGCTAAATATTTATCAATGGCGCGACTAGCGGCATGAAAACCAAAGCAGCCCGTGATCATTGTCGATGAGCCAAAGCCGCCGCTACAGTTTAGTGCTGTGTCGCCATCGCTAAAGTTTTTCGTGGTGCAAACACCGCCATCGTCATTTGGGTAAACCATATGTTCAGACGAGTAGACGGCCTCGACTTGGAAGCTCCGCTTTGGATTGCGACTATAGTTGTGGAATCGTCGTAATTGACTGCGCACCTTGGCCAATAAGGGATCATTCACCGTCTTATTTAAGTCGTTGCTGGTGATAAGCCGCGGATCACGCTTTCCCCCAGCGGAGCCGACGGTCACAACAATTTGCTTCTGGTATTTAGCCGTGGCAATGATGGCAGTTTTCGAGTGGGCCGTATCTGCACAATCTAGAATGACATCGTAGCGAGAATCAATATACTGACGAACATTCTGAGGATCGATGAAATCTTCGAGTTCGTGGACGCAAATTGCCGGGTTGATATCACGGAGTCGATGGGCCATCGCAGTCGTTTTAGATTGGCCAATGGTCGATTGGAGGGCATGACTTTGGCGATTAATGTTGGTGACACAAATATCGTCCAAATCGGCAAGTGTAATGGTACCCACGCCGCTTCGCGCAAGCGCTTCCGCCGCCCAAGTGCCAACACCACCAATACCAACGACCAGAAAGTGGGCTTGGCTGAGGTGCTGTAAGCCGTCTGTACCGTACAAGCGACCGATGCCGCCAAAGCGATCTATATCCACGAACTCCCCCTAGGTTGAACGCAAATTATACCGTTGTGGAGACCCCGTGGGGAAGCTAGTCGTCAATACCGTCGCAGCTTAATTGATGGTTCATATCCAACGCTGGGTTTTCGCTAATTGGACGCCCGACAATTTTGGCGGGAACCCCTGCAACCGTTGAATGGGCGGGCACCTCATCCAATACCACACTGCCGGCTCCCACTTTCGCACCGTCGCCAATTTTGATGTTACCCAAAATTTTTGCGCCGCAACTTATGAGCACGCCATTGCCCACTTTGGGGTGGCGATCGCCATGTTCTTTACCGGTGCCGCCGAGTGTCACTGACTGCATAATCGAAACGTTGTTGCCAATGACACAGGTTTCACCAATCACCAGTCCAGTCGCGTGGTCGAACATAATGCCTTGCCCGATGCGCGCCGCCGGGTGGACGTCGACACCAAACACCATAGAAATGCGATTTTGAAAGAACAGCGCCAAGCTTTCACGGCCATTACTCCATAGCCAATGGGCAACGCGGTAAGCTTGAAGAGCGTGAAAGCCCTTAAAATAAAGAAGTGGCGTCGACAATTGATCGCACGCCGAGTCGCGGTCTTGAATGGCTTCTAAATCTGCGCGAATAGCGACACCAATAGACGTATCCTGTTCAAAGGCTTGTTCAATCACTTCACGCAACAACATGGCGGGCGCTGTAGGGCTGTCGAGTTTGTTGGCGAGGTGGAAACTGAGCGCACTTTCTAAGCTGGTGTGGTTCAAAATGGTAGCGTGGAGGAAGCTCGCAAGAATGGGTTCACGATTAACTTCTCGCTGAGTCTCTTCGCGGATTAATTGCCAAACGGGATCGCTGTAATGAGTTGACGCCGGGGCTGTCGCAGTCATGGTGACTCCAAAGTAGTATTTGGCTATATTGTAAGCGCCCGTTATCCAGAGCGCAAAGCCCATCTAATATGAAGGTCACTGCCTTCTGGTATTTATCGATTACCACTAGGACGTACTAATGGCGCTTCTTGAAGTTTGGCGAACTGTTCGCGAAGGGACAAGATATGTTCCGCCCAATAGCGTTCGGTATTAAACCAAGGAAAGGCTGGAGGAAAGGCAGGGTCGTTCCAACGCCGTGCAATCCATGCTGCATAGTGCATCATTCGCAAGGCTCGAAGGGGCTCTATCAAAATTAATTCACCTTCGTCAAAATCAAAAAACATCTCGTACCCTTCCAATAGGACCTCGAGCTGATCGGTTTGATCTTGGCGGTCACCGCTTAACAGCATCCATAGATCCTGGACGGCTGGCCCCATTCGGCAGTCATCAAAGTCGACAAAAACGGCGCGCTCATCGCGCCAGAGAATATTGCCAGGGTGGCAGTCGGCGTGAATTCGAATCGGAGTAAAGTCGCACTCACAAAAGCGTTGCTCGACGATGTCTAAGATGTCGCTGCTCAGCGTGGCATAAGCTTCGTGGAGAGATTCTGGTAAACACTGGTGTGACAGTAAATAGTCACGGCTACCCCATCCCAATGCTTTGATATCAATACTGGGGCGAAATTGAAAAGCAGTCTGTGCACCAATGGCGTGTAAGCGTCCAAGCGAACGGCCTAGCAGCTCAATGGTATCCATATTATCCAGTTCGGGCGCGTGCCCACCGTAGCGTGTAAATAGAGCAAAGATAAATTCGCTATCGCGATGCACCGACTGACCACTATCTAAGGCTAGCGGCGCCACTACCGGCCATTCATTGGTCACCAACTCAGCACAAAATTGATGTTCTTCTTCAATCTGCTGCGCTGTCCACCGATCGGGACGATAAAATTTGGCAATCAGTGGGGGGGCATCTTCGATACCGAGTTGAAAAACCCGATTTTCAAAAGAATTTAGCGCCGTAATCCGGCCGTCGCATTCGTAACCGATGGCCTCTACGGCATCGAGAATACGCTCGGGAGTTAGGGTGCTATAGGGGTGCTCGGACATGGGTTTGGCCTGATAATTCTGAGCGGCTAATGCTACGCAAAAATACTGGTTTTGCCTAATGATAACGGTTCTTTCATCCGTTGAACTCGTGTTAACCACGGGTTGGAACGGTTTAACCCATGAGTGCCACAGATTTTACTTGAGCGTATACCTCTTGGCCTTCTTTAAGTGCTAAATCGTGCAGTGACTTATGGGTAATACGGGCCAATAAGTATTGCTCACCCAGAGTCAATCGCAGTAACACGCAGGTCTCATTGTCAGTATCAATGCGCTCTATCGTGACTCTAAGGATATTTAAAATACTGGTGTTTAAGGGTTTTTCTATGCTGATACTGACATCTCGTGCGGCTATTCGGATGCGGATGATGTCGTTAACCGGTGCCTCAATGAGAGGGCAGATCAATGTTTGCTGGCTGATTTCTAAGGTAGAGAGTGGATAGTCTTGTAGCACTCCAGAAACCTTTGCTTGTAAAACCGAACCGGCGTTTTGGCTGGTGGCGATATGATTGTCTAGTTGGCTAAATACTTCAAACACATTGGCGGACTCACTGACGCGTCCGTGTTGGTCTATCAAAATCACTTGGTCGGCAAATTGAGCGACCTCATCGGCGATATGGCTAATGAAAAGCACGCAGGCTTGCTGCTGCTTTTGGTAATCTTTTAGTGCTTGATAAACTTGATGTTTTGCTTGGCTATCAAGCGCAGAGACTGCCTCGTCAAGTAGTAACAGTTTGGGTTTGCTGTAAAGCGCACGGGCGATTGCCACTCTCTGTCGCTGTCCCCCAGAGAGTTTTTGGATGGGGAGCTGGTGCCATTGTGAAGGTATCCCAAGTGCACATAGCATAGTCTTTAACTCTGCTTGGGTCATACAAGTAGCTTTGAAGCGCCAAGCAAAGCATATGTTTTCAATGACGTTTAAGTGGGGAAACAGTTCGCCGTGTTGAAAAACTAAGCCAATTGAACGCTTGTCACAGGGCAGGTTGCACCAGTTTTCATGGCCGAAATGAAGGCGGCTGTGCGCAGGTAGCGGTCTGAGCCCCGCGATTTGTTCTAATAAGTGGGTTTTGCCCGCACCTGAGGGGCCAAAAAGTGCAGTAAATCCGGGAGTAATGTTACATGTAACCGCGGCAAAGGGGGCGGCGGCAGTGCGAATGAAAGTGAGCATTAGCCAATACCTCTTGCTCTAGCCCGTGCTTGCATACTGTATACCGAGATGAGGACCAAGGCTGAAAAACCTAGCAATAGTGCAGCGTATTGATTTGCCGTTTGGTAGTTTAACAGCTCAACTTCTTGGTAGAGCGCGATGGACATGACCTGAGTTTCGCCAGGAATGTTACCACCTATCATGAGTACGACCCCGAACTCACCGACGGTGTGGGCAAAACCCATAATAGCGGCGCTAATTAATGCAGTTTTAGACATAGGAAGGGCTAAAAATATGAATCGCTGCCATGCATTGCATCCAAGGCTTGTGGCAGCATGCAGTTTAGTGTTCTGTATGCTTTGGAAGCTAGTAATCAATGGCTGAATCACAAAGGGCGCGGAGTAGATGACTGAGGCTATAACAAGGGCTTCAAAGCTAAAGGCAAGTTGTTGATCGAATAGCGCTTGCCAGCTATCGCCGATGAGGCTATCGGGAGCGAAGCCGACCAGTAAATAGTATCCCAGAACACTGGGAGGAAGCACTAATGGCATGGCTATCAGCGCTTCAAAAATCGGTTTGAGTCGACTCCGGCTTCGTGCCAATTTCCACGCCAGTGGCGTGCCTAGTACGAGTAAAACTATAGTCGTTGTGGCAGCTAACTGCAGAGTCAGGCTTAGGGTTTGCAGCAAACTTTCATTCATTTGAAATAGCCTCGTATCCCATGGATGCTATAAGTTGACGAGCTTCAGGGCTAAACAGGAACTGCCAAAATGCAAGGGCGGCAGACTTGTCAGGGGTTAATAGGATACCCGCCTGAAAAATCGGCTCATGATCGGCTGGAACGGGTTGCCAAAATATATTGTCCAGCGGCAGTACTTGCGACTTTGAGGCAAAAGCGTAATCGACGGCTCCAGCGGTCAGGTAGTTCAATGCTTGTCCTACGTTTTGTCCCTGAACGGTGGTTATTTTTATGCCGTTTGCATCAAGTACCTGTTGGGCTGCTAATCCATAAGGCGCCATTTTTGGGTTGGCAATCGCAAGCCGAGCATTACCGCTTGCTATGTTTTGCATGGCCGTATCGTATTGAAAGCGTTTTCTACTCGTTAGGACAAGTTTTCCTATGGCGTAGTCTTGTTGTGGGCCGAATTTACCTAATGCTGATAGCTTGCTAGGGTAGTACCGATCAGCACTTAAAAAAATATTAAAGGGCGCGCCTCGCAAAATTTGATGGTAATGCGTACCACTTGCCGCGCTGCTAAATGCTATTTTTATGTCGGGATGCGTTTGAGAAAATACCTTGCCAAGCGCCTGTGCAACGGGTTCGAAATTACTCGCAACCGCGACTAAAACGCGCGTGTCTGCCCACCCTGGCAAAGTGAAAAAGCACAGTAGTAATGTGAGCCATCGTTTAGTCATATTGCTCCAATTAGATGTGTGGCGCGAGATTTGTCAGCACGGTGCTGGCGTTCGGGCTAAGCATACCACGCTAATTTGATCGCTTCCTTGTTGTTTTAGCTCCTCGGCGATGACATTAGCGGTCGTACCTGTCGTCATGACATCGTCGATAATAACGCAGTGCTTTGGTGCCTTACCTTCATAGCGGAATACACCGGCCATGTTCTGCTTACGCTGATAGGCCGAAAGATGTTTTTGAGCCAAATGTCTACGCATGACTTTCAGGTTGTGATCAAGCGAGAGCTTGTATGATTGAGCTAACGCACGGGCTAATTGCTGCGATTGATTAAAGCCACGTTGCCGCAAGTCTTGCGAATGCATGGGCACAGGCACCAACAAGGCATCAGCAAAAGCTTCGGTGGTGTCTACAGGTAATGATTGAATCACTAAACGAATCAAAATGGCTCCGGTAATCTCATCGCTATGTTGCTTATAACGGTTCAACATGTGATTGATAGGTGATGCATACTTACAAGAGGCATGGCAATGATCAAAGGCTGGGGGTGTCGCTGAACAAAGGCGGCAGATCCCACTGTAGCTCTCCGTCATGGGTAGCGCACAGCGATGACAGCTGTTGCTATTCCAGGGCATAGCCGCCAAACATGGCAGGCAAAAATCACTGTGAACTGTGGTCGGGGCGTGGCATAGATAACAGGGTGAATAGGGCATCGAGCCTCCAGTGTCGACATGTCACTAGTGTAGATATTGGTGTTACCTTTGACTGCTGATCCTGCGACCAGTGGAAAACATGAACTAGTTCACAGAATGGTGTTCAAAGGTACTGTAGTGTGATGTTGTCTTCTGAAAACTTATCAAAATAGGTGGTTAGTATGGTGGTAGGTGGTTCTATCCTAAGCACTGGACTGCAAGGTATTCAAAAGGGATTACAACAGGCCAGCAAGGCTGCCGATGAAGTGGCTAAAGCGGCGTCGGTAGACGTTGGAGAAACGGATTTGACCGGAGCAGCAGTGGATTTAGCGCAAGCGAAGCTTCAGGTTCAAGCCTCTATTATGGTGGCAAAACGGGCAGATGAAATGCTGGGAAGTTTGATTGATACCCAAGCGTAATTAATGCACGACTAATTTTTTTGAATGAAAAGTTAACATTTTAGCTTATATTGCCGATCAAAAAGTAAACACTTTAGGCGGCGTGTATGGCAATAAACCCTTCAGGACCGATATCAACACCCATTGTGACATTTGCTTCTCCCGGGCAGCGCAAAGCTGTGGGTCAAGAAAATGAAGAGGATAAGGCTCGCCCATTGCCGCCGGTCGAGGAAGGGCAGCAGAGCGAGGCAAGCGCAAACCGCAAACGAGACCCCAATCGTATTGAGGACGAGTTGCCCGATCAAAAACGACAAAACCAACAATCACCCTCGGATAAATCTACCCGTGATCTTGAGCCGGATGCTGAGCAGGCGCAAGATTCTGAACCATTTCAAGCAGTTCCATCGCAGGTGGCGCTGCCCTTGCAACCTCAGACGCCAATTGCTATTGATGACATGCTTGCTCTGGCAGCTAAAGGCTTGAAATTCAAAGATTCTGATGGCGACAAATGACCCCCTTTAGTCAAAATGTAACCTCAGTAAACCCCTCAAAGTAGATTACTTTTCACCACTGTTTACTTATTTGGAGTTTTACCCATGCCTGATTATCACGCCCCCCTGCGCGACATGCGCTTCGTCATGAACGAAGTCTTGAATGTTGAGCAGGCATTTGCCGATATGGGCTACGAAGATTGTGGTTCCGATACGATTGATGCGGTGCTCGATGAAGCCGCAAAATTTTGTGAAAACGTGTTGTCTCCCTTAAATCAATCGGGTGACCAAGAAGGCTGCCAATGGTCGGAAAGCGGTGTAAAAACACCACAGGGTTTTAAAGAGGCCTATCAGCAGTTTGTTGAAAACGGATGGGGTTCAATTTCTGGCCCGACAGAGTACGGCGGTATGGGGTTACCTAACACCCTGGCGATGGCTGTTTCGGAGATGGCTTCAACAGCTAACTGGTCTTG
>Ga0181572_10001907_pt1 | contig 15140 bp, 15 predicted proteins | sample 101ome_26_FD_133004 | JGI IMG/M metagenome (GOLD analysis project Ga0181572, IMG submission 133004) | Coastal salt marsh microbial communities from the Groves Creek Marsh, Skidaway Island, Georgia - 101408AT metaG (megahit assembly) | ecosystem: Environmental > Aquatic > Marine > Intertidal... | reverse complement strand
CAACAATTAATACCTTCTCTTTCCAAAGAAACTCAATTAACTCAAAGAGATCAATCTCATCATCCATTTGTTCTGCTTCTTTCCTTGACATAAGTGTATTTGTGTATCGATTTAGGTGCCATTATGATACCTGATATTGTAATGGGTTTATAATATCGGAATGCAATTCTATGCAAATATCTGGTACCTCGTTAAGGCCAAACCCCGAATGGAGGAGATGGCGGAGATTAACCATATTTTAAAAGGTCTTCAAAAGCAAGCTAATCTGAATCAAATTGGAGGACTATCAGGCCATTCATTTAGAGTTGGCTCTGCACTTGACCTATTAGACAAAAATATCTCGTTAGAGAAAATCATACTTAGAGGTGGCTGGAAATCAGAAACTAGCGCAATGAGATATCTTCAAAGTTGGAGTAACCAAAATTGGGCAGCAGTATAGACTACTTCTTAATTATTGAAAAAATTGTTTTAAATATAATCACTACATCGCCAAAAAAAGAGCGCTCTTTCACATACTTACGATATAAGGCGATTTTCTTTGGCAGTACTTCATTGATATATGCAGCTTCAGGGTCATCAGAACTAGCCAACAATTTACTCTCATCTCTAAATTCAATAGAGGCATTATCGGTTATGCCTGGCTTGACAGAAAGCACATCATGTTTTTCTTCGTCAGAATAACAGTCAATATATTTTGGCACCTCGGGGCGAGGGCCAACTAGGCTCATATCCCCAACAAGTACATCAATCAATTGCGGAAGTTCGTCTAGCTTATATTTACGCAGAAAACTCCCGGCGGGAGTAATTCTAGAGTCTAAGTCAACTGTTATCTGCTTTCCTTTTTTTTCTGCATCGGAAACCATTGTTCTAAACTTATGAATTCGAAAGACAATACCTTGAAAGCCAACACGCGCTTGACGAAAAAATACAGGACCTCTTGAATCAGCTTTAATCCAAAGTGCTGTTAATACAAAAATAGGAAATAGTAATATTAAGCCACAAAAGGAGGTGATAAAATCAAACAATCGCTTCATCATGTTAGTACTTCTCGTAATACCTGGATAATTCGATCCTGCTGCTCATCAGACATGGAAGTGTACAAAGGAATACTCAACATGGCTTGATATGCTTTATCAGTTATTGGAAACATATCAATCGTCAATTGGTATTTATCACGCCAATAAGGTTGGCGATGCAAAGGAACGTAGTGAACGCTTGAACCAATACCTTGGTCACTCAAAATTTGAATCAATTCATCTCGATTTACTGGCGAGTCATCCTGCACGCGGATCACAAATAAATGCCAAGAGTGGGACCTGCCATCCAAACCATCCATCGGAAGGGTTAAAGGCAGATCAGCTAATGCATCAAAATATCGTTTTGCCAAATATTGCCTTCTGTCTAAAAATCCTGGTAATTTTTTTAACTGATGGATGCCCATTGCCGCAGCAATGTCTGTCATATTATATTTAAAACCTGGCGCAACGACCTCATAATACCATGCAGGCTTTTTAGATTGAAAACGATCAAATGCATCTCTATCAATTCCATGATGGCGCATAACTTTTATCCTTTTAGCCAAATCCGTGTGTCGAGTAACTACCATGCCACCCTCGCCTGTGGTCATTGTTTTATTGGCATAAAAACTAAATACAGTAATATCAGACTTTAAAGACCCAATCATATCGTCTTTATATGTAGCTGGCAGTGCATGTGCAGCATCTTCAACAACTTTCAACTTGAATTCTTTAGCTAGTGACAAAATTTCACTCATATCACAGCTTAAGCCAGCATAGTGCACTGGCATAATCACCTTAGTCCTGGATGTAATAGCATCTCTAACAGACTTAATGTCTATATTTAATGTAACGGGATCAACATCTACTATTTTTACATCAGCCTCCAAATACCTCACAACTTCAGCCGTTGCCGTGAATGTTAAACTTGGAACAATAACCTCGTCACCTTCAGAAACCCCTAATGCCTCAAGAGCCAGATGCAAGCCCGCAGTTGCTGAGTTAACTGAAATCGCTTCCACATTGCCACCAATAAAATTTTGAAAATCAGATTCAAAAATCTTGACTTTTGGCCCTGTAGTAACCCAGCCCGAACGAAGAGTGTCAATCACTTCATTAATCTCTTCGTTTGATATTTCTGGCTCGGAGAAGGGAATAAATTCACTCATTTATCTACTAATAAGTCTTGGTAAATTTTATCGTATGCATTTGCCACAATTGATAGATCAAAATTTTCTTTGATGAATCTTGGATTTTTTCTTCCCATAGAGTTTCTTAATTCAGGGTTATTAATTAATTTTTTAATTGAGTCTGCTAACGCTTCAGAGTCTCGTGAAGGAACCAATAAACCATTCCAGTTGTGCTTCACCACATCTTTACAACCTGGCATATCAGTTGTTATCAAAGGAAGGCCTAGTGCACCAGCCTCAAGAAGTATCCTTGGCACTCCTTCTCTGTAGTATGTCGGTAAAACAAATACATCTGAAATAGACAATAAATCTGAAACATTGTCAGATGGACCAATATAGTCTACATAATCATTATATTCAGAAATAACCCTTTTCGTAACAGCCTGATAACCCTCACTTGAGATCGGGCCTACCAACAGGAACTTAACGTATGGCGACTCAACTAATATCTTTGAAGCTTTTAAAAACTCTAACACGCCCTTATCTTTAACTAATCTTGCAATCAAGGTAATAACAATATCATCTTCTTTAATGTTAAGAGATTCCTTTAACTTTGCAAGACTTACTTTATTGGATACACTTGAAAGAAAGCCACTAACATCCAATCCAGAACTGGCAACTAAATAACTTTTATCTTTTGGAACTAGGTTATATTTTTCGAAATACTCTTTATCATCTGCATTTTGGAAAATTACTGCATCAGTATATCTAATAGCCTGCTTCTGTACCAATCTATAAATTGGCCTTAAAATTTTAATAAAAATAGAGCGTGACGAGAAAATATAACCCATTCCAGTAACAGTCCTAACTACAAACTTAACGCCAGAATGCTTAGCTACTTTTGGCGTTAAGACACCTGGCTTAGTATCAAATAGATGTATTAGATTAGGTTTCTCATTTAAGAAAATCTTTGATAATTCTTTCTTTGAAAACATGTCAGATAGCGGACTTATGGATCGTTTTAAGTGATAATCATGATATTGTATTGTTGTTCCTTTAAAAGGCGACCGATCTCCACATCCAACTGCGGCAACAAAATACCCCTTCTCAATCATTTTGTTTAAAATAGGAATCCGCATGCGAACATCCTCACCACCTATGTACAAAATACTAGACTTTACACTCATCCTCTCTCACAGCCCGTTATGAATCCATTCCCTTCTCCATAAAACATACATAATAATATTCCACACTAAAGCAGGGCTCTTTAACTGACCGTCCTTCAATTCGTCCGCAATTAACTTTAAAGCTTCAGGATGAAAAATATCGTCTTTTTCTAAATCTTTAGACTCAAGACTCTCTATAGCTAAGCCTTTAAGATCTCCTAACAACCAGTTTTTAATCGGCACAGAAAAACCAGTTTTTGGCTTATCAACGATATTTTTTGGGATATATTTGTATAAAACTTGCCTCAATATATACTTCCCCATTCCTTTTTTATATTTCATTACACTTGGAACCCTAGCCATGTACTCAGCAATCCTATGATCCAAAAGTGGTTCCCTGCCTTCAAGGCTTACACTCATTGATGCCCTGTCCACTTTACATAGCACATCATCTGGCAAAAAAGTTTTATAATCTATGGCCATCATTTGATCAAGTTTATCAAGACCTTTTAATTGAGAAAAATTATTAAATTCAGTTTTATCAAAAAATTTATAGCTTCCATTTTTTAAGATGTTTTCTAGGTAGTCCGGGCTCACACTAGAACTAGCACGAATAAAAGCATCTTTCAGATCTTCTGAATTTATTAAACTTTTAAATTTCTGAAATTTCACCTCTATGCCAGTCTGACGGATAGAAGCTGGCAAAATATTATTTAAATAGTAAAGAAACCTAACTGGAATATTAGTTATCATAAATTTTAATACTAAATTTGCAATATGATTTTTTTTAACCTTAAACAGTTTATTTATTGCAAAATATTTACTGTATCCACAAAAAATTTCGTCACCCCCATCAGCAGACAAAGCAACTGTTACATCTTTTTTAGCCAGTCTCGATACAATAACAGTTGGTAACGCCGATTCATCGGCAAAAGGCTCATCCCAAAAAAACGGTAACTTCTTTACAAAATCCAGCATATCATCTTCAGTGCAATAAGATTCAGTGTGATTTGCACTCAAATAATCAGCTATTTTCTTCGCATGGTTTGCCTCATTATATTGCTCGTTATGAAACCCGACAGTAAATGTATTTACGGATTTACCATGCTCTTCTTGGGTTAACGCCAATGCTAAGGAGCTATCAAAGCCCCCGCTTAAGAAAACCCCTGTTTTCACATCTGAAATCATTCTGTATTTACACGAACTTTCTAAAATTTCACTTACTTCTTGAATTATTTGATCTTCACTTTTATCAAATTTATCCATTAGATAAAAATCAGTAATATCCCAATACTTATGAATTGAATAAAAATTATCAACCAAGTCGTATTCAATAAAATGCCCCGGTTTTAATTTAAAACAGTTATTGTAAATCGTATGTGGAGCTGGTATATAAGAAAACTGAAAATAATAAGGTAGTATATCTTTATTAATAACCTGTTTAAAATTATCAAATTTCGTGAATGACTTAAGCTCAGATGAAAATGCAAAATCTTTACCGTTAGAGTAATAATACAAAGGCTTTACACCAGCTCTATCACGACTCAATATAAGCTTACCTTGTGCCTTATCTATTATTACAAATGCAAACATACCAATAAACCTATCCAAACATTTTATACCCCACTCTTTGTAACTATACAGAACAACTTCCGTATCACTACCAGATAAAAAAACATAACCTAATTTTATCAAATCACTTCTAATCTCCTTATAGTTGTATATTTCACCATTAAAGACTAGAATATAATTTTCACAATTTGAAATAAAAGGCTGATGACCATTACTACTTAAATCTTGAATTGATAGTCTATTATGCCCCAGGTGAACACCCGTATCATTATCAATAAAATATCCATTATCATCTGGCCCACGATAAGACTGAATGCTTAGCATTTCATGCAATACACCATCCTTACGTTTTAAAGATACAAATCCAACAAGGCCACACATTATTTAATCTTATTGGTCAGGTGGCGAATATCATTGTCAAATGAATATTGATGGATTAAATATACCTGGAAAGCCATATAAAATGTCATCGCTAAAACCGAGGAAACTACAAACAACATAACTGAGTTAGAAAAAATACTTTCAAAAAAAATTGCTAAAATAAAATAATAATATAGGAACAATTGCATTCTAAATACTTTCAATATTTTGAAATATTTAAAGTATTTAGGAGTCTTTCTTTCGTGAGTAGCAATCTCAATTTTTTCATTTAAATATATTACCTTATGCGCATAAATTCTAAATGATAATAATTGAGCCTCTTCGATATAATTTGCCAAAAAACCAGCAATAGCTGATAAAGCAACTAGTGTGGCATCACCATGCGAGAAATGCACGCCAATACCTAAAAAAAATAAAAATAAACTAATTCGATGATAAACAAAATCGTAGACAGCTCCTTTTGCATTATCCACGCCTTGTAATCTTGCGAGGTCACCATCAACCTTATCAAGCAAAAATGCCAAAATAGATAATGCAAAGCCTGTTACAAAAATAAAATAACTCTCATTTATCATAAATAAAAAACTTATAAATGATAAGAAAATCATAGAAATTGATACGGTATCCGGCTTAACATTCAAGAAAAACAACAGTTTGGTTATTGGCAATGACAACAGTCTGTGATAGTAATATATCTTATAATCTTTTTTCTTAGAAAGGTGACACTTTAAAATTATTTCTTTATAGGTAATACGATGCATTTTTAATCCTTATGTACAACAGCAACAAAGTGCGTTCGTAAAAAAGGGAATAAAAAATTGACCAATGCATATAACTTAGGAATTTTTCTCGATATTGGTGGCGCCAATGTAACATTAGTAAAATCAATTCTCACAGCATCTGTAAATAGTCTTCTTACTTCACTTTTAGAAATTCCTTTTACATCTGCATTAAAGGGGTTGTCATACTTAAAATCATACCAAATAAAACAGCCACCATCAATTAACATAGAGTAAGATTTTCTAGCCAACTTTTCTTTCACACTGTAATCCAATATTGAACTAAACACCGTTGACTGTAGAATTAAGTCAAACTTAACGTTAATTTTTTAATGTGGCAATTGGCTGAATATAGAACCACGGTGAAAACAGTTTTTGTGCATCGAAGTATTCCGCTATCTCTTCGATTGAGTCTGAATTGCATACTATTGATTCTTTAGTATCCTCGAGAATTAAAGAACCCCTTTTATAGAAATATCTGCACGACACTCTATTTGTAAATTTCAGCTTTTTTGAATCTTTCAATCTGTTGATAATTGCACCTATACCATGATCATGTGTATTTAATAAATTATTATTATCAGGCTCATGATTTATACCAATACAAGATGGCACGTCAAATGATCCCGCTAGAATTGTTGGGGTGTTTTTATAGATTCTGACCGAGTTGTGTCGAGTGACAAACTGATCCCTCCCCTCTACTGTCTCTTGATAAATTGAATTGTGTGATACATTCCAAATTAGTTTTGCATCGCCTTTTGAAAGATTATATTGGCTTTGAATTTTCCTAACAGCATCACGAATAGCTGTAAATGTACCCAATTGATACGCATAGCCATAATTAGTTCCAATTTGGATCAATTTATACATATCCTTGCCTAGGCTCGAATTGATGTCAAACGATTGATACTTATCTGGGTTAAAAAAAATTTTTACAGCGTCTGAAAAACTTAAATCTGCCCTTCTTCCCTCTATAAAGTGAAAATAAAGTTTAGCAAAGAAATACAGACCTCTATGCAATGGACCAATTTTTTCTCTATTAGTATAAAGTCGTAATAAATTTCCGGTAAATGGCCCAGGACCTAAATGCGTCATAACCATCACATCGTCTTCTCTAACATTTAACTCCGGCGCATATTTTTTATTGTTGACTTTATCTACATATTGCAATTCCAAGAAGTGATTCCCTCTAAAATTCAAACCAAACTCACCCCTGCCAAATTTTGACGCTAATAACGCTTTAGGAACTAATCTTTGAATATCTTGAAGTGTCAAATCTTTATTCATAACCCCATTCAACTCCATAGATTTTACAATATTACTATCTAAATTGAATTTACCTAGAACAGCAGAAGCACCATGGAGACAAACATCTAGCAATTCATTCTTAGTTAAACTATATTTATTCATATCAAACTTACTTTTTGAAGCGTGCGAATTTATTTCAGAGAAAAAGGATTTTACAACCTCATCTGTTATCTCACTCTTTTTAAATGGTAGTTTAATAATTGACATCCCATCATTTATAGCTGCAGATGCCAATGAAGGGATTATAAAATCTCCGGTTGCAATAGCAGTGCTGGATGGAGCCTCCATTTTGTCCTTATAATGAAGGTCAGGCAATATTATATGTTTTTGATACTCATCAAGAGATTGAATATCTCCAAGAAGGCTGTCTATTTTTATTGTTGTTTTATTAAAGTACATTTATTGTTGATTATATTGGTAAATATCTGTCTTTCTTTTTTTATCTATATCAATTAATTTGAAATCAATATCATTGATAAATAAATCTCTGTGGACAGAGTTGTAGTAAATTACGTAAACTGGATTTTTGTAGTGTATTTTCTTTATATTATTAATTACTTTTTTCATAATATTTGCATTAAACGGATTAAAAAAGAATATAACAGTTGTTGTTAAAGGGGGGGGTACTTCAACAGCGTCTTTGTTGATGGTTGTTATTTTTCTATCTTTTTTTTTAACAGCTTGCTTAAGTTGTTATTTGCAATATCATGCAGTTCTTTCATAAACTCTACGCCAATCACTTTATTAAATTTCATCTTGTAAGCAGTATAAAGCGTAAGACCCTTACCTGATCCGTAGTCTATAAAAGCACCCTCAAAAATTTTACTGTCAATTTTGCTAATTTTATTAATACTACTTTTCAACCCATGGTATGTAGTTGCAGAAAACATTACTCCAAACTCTTTATTATCTACATATTCCTCTATATCTTCCAGTTCCACTCTAGAAAAGTCCACATGTTTTAGTTTGAAATAAATTCTAACTTTTATTCTATCCAAAAACCCCAGTAACCCATACTCTTTATAAGCATTTAAAATTGCATTTGTTTTTCTACTCAGTCTTGCCAAGTTCATTTATCAACCCCTTTAATATTCTCTAAAGTCTCTAATGCACCAATGTTAAACAACATGTCCAGAATGGATAGACCGTTAAGAAACTCTTGTCCCAATTGTTTATATTCAGATATTTTAAAATTTTGGTATGTTAGTTTGATCGAGGCCTGACGATACATCTCGTCATCGTTATACACACGTGCACCAACACCTGATAGATACTCAGTTGCACCAACTGACTTGCATAAGTTAATTATTCTAGTGTTTTTACAAGTTATTTCATTCAATGCAATAGAGGAGGACGTTACAACTTTAGTATTTATATTCAATATGTCTAGTATTAATTTAAGTAGAGCTATATTTAGTTCATGAACATATTTGTATTCCTGGAGAAATATATTACGGAAGTCGCCTGAATACTCATGAAAAAAATCACTTTTAGAGTAATTTTGTTCTATGCTTTTCCAATTTTTTTTTACAGACTTATGGTTTGCAATTAGAGTTTCCGATATAGGTTTTCGCATTGATTGATGAACGACAGGCACAGTTAGTAGCAACTCTTTACCATGAGCCTTAATTTTGCTTCTATTAATTAAACTTCTGTTTGGAAACTCAACATCATCCAATAAAATAAAAATATCAGATTTGTAAATTTTATTAAAGTAGCCAGGCCATGGGATAAAATTTGGCTGGTGTACCCCTGCAACTATTTTATAACCCATCTTACCACCTCAAAACTCTCAGCATAATTACACCCGATCTGAACACCGCGTGTTTTTGCCAATGCAAAAATAAAGTCTTCACTCATGTAATCCCTACCTTTTTGCGTCTCATACTTTTCCAGCGCTTTTACTTTTGACTGAACATGTTTTTTTTCTAACTCTACAAATGAAGTTGTATCAAAGGTCAAATTATTCCAAATTAGCTCATAGCCTAGTATTGTGGTTCCCTTAAAAGCTCTCAACCCTTCTTTTGCAATAGTTGAGTGGTCTTGATGAATATCATTCAATGAAGGCATTAGCACCAAATCTGGTGTCAATGTCTTACGACGATCAATCAAATCTTCCAAAATCTCTTGTCGAGCGTAGTTTAATTTTCGAACTTCGTAATGAAAAATTAAGACATTTTCCCTCTTAATCCCTAACTCTCTTGTTGCATTCATCACTTCGGTTTTAAGGGCATCCTTGGGAAAGCCTTCTGGTATAGATGCCTCAGCCGTTGAAAAGGCAAAATAAAACACATTCGCACCTGCCTCGATTAATTTTGCAATCGTTCCACCTGCACCCAACTCTCCATCATCAGTATGTGGTGCTAAGACATATACATTTTTAAATTTAGTAAGCATTATTATTTGTTATTAGTTGAAGATATTGTTTAAAAATGACATTTTTACTCATATGCTCAGTCACAAATGACTTTGATTCAATAACTGTCTGTTGTTGCATAAGTGAAAAAATAGAGTTTGCAAGGTCGTTAATATTATCAGCCTCATACAGCACCCCAAATGAATTATCTTTAATAAATCTGTATTCATTGACATCTATAGTCACAACAGGCTTATTACAGTACAAATATTCCATTATTTTAAGGGCTGACGACCCTCTGATTTTGTAATCTCTTTCGGTAAAAGGAGCAACACAAATATCAAAATTTCGGATATAAAGTGGCACTTCGTTAGGGGCTACTAGACCAGCCATTGTAATCACATCATTAAGGTTATATTGCTTTATTAGCAATTCACATTGTTTAAAATAATCACCATCACCAACAATCACAACACGGAAATTATTGAAATTATTTTTACTTACCAGGATGTTTATTGCGCTAATTAAATGATGAACACCTTGGTCTTTGTAAATATTACCAATAAAACCAATTGTATTTAATTTAGAAGTGACTTCGTCCTTAAGCTCACAACGAGAAAATATATCATCATTAATCGGGTTAGGAATAACATAAATTTTATTCTTATCAATATTAAAATCAGAAACGATTCTTTGTTTAATGATATCGGTTACACAAATAATCTTATCCGCTCGTCGATAATACAGCCTTAAAATAAATTTAAAAATATTTAGTAGTTTTTTATTTTTAATTTTTCCATATGAGGTCAAATTTTGATATACAGGCCCACTCCTCACAGTCAAACTAACACTTGGTATAAAGCTAAAAATGATAGGCGCTAAATTATATGGCGCCAATCTTGTATATAGAAAAATCTTTTTTTTGGATGTTAAAATCTCCTTCATTAATATAAAAAAAACTCTAAAAATATAAAGAAAATATGAGATGAAAGAATTTTTATTTAATTTTATATTGTATGTGCCATCCTTATAAAAAGTACGGCCAGCTCCAATAGTCAAAAAAACCACTTGCTGATTAGATAAACTTTTCATATAGGAGATGAAGTTTCTTTCAAACGAGCCTTGGCCTGTTGCCTCATCTGGCAAGATACTATTTATGTAAATAATTTTCATTAGTCCAAAGTCCTTTTATCAAAATATTTCCATCTACCTTTAGTCTGCAGCCAAATCAAAATAAAATATAGTAATAATATATTTTTTAAAAATGATAAATTATGACTAAAGAATGACTCAACTATTAAATACACTAGCAAAGTAGAAGTAATGACGTGCCTTGAAGTAAGTCTTGCTCGAATAAATACATATAAAGTTAGTAAATAAAAGGCTACGGCTATTAAAAATCCAACCTCATAAGCTAACTCTATAAATATGTTGTGCGGATATCTATAGCCAATAAATTCATTCTTAAATGTATCAACTCCAGCACCAAAAAATAAATACCTATCAAAAATATTATTTAGCGACTCTATATACAGAAAACTCCTTGTATTAAAACTAAATTCATTGTTTCCATTATTAGCGCCCAAAAGACGTTCAGCCAACAATATATCATTATAAGACAAAATCAATAAAACTGATAAAACACCAACAATGAATATCGCCATTTTAAAAAATACTTTGTATTTATTATTTTCAAAGTGACTATGCAATAATAAAACACTAACAAAATATGCCACCATAGGTCCTTTTGACCCACCAACTAATGACGCCATAAAAAAAATCAATGCCAGTATCGCGTATATCTTTTTATAGGGATTTGACTTATATATACCATAACATAACAAAGAAGATATCAACCCTACAGAGGATATATTTAAAGGGCTTACTAAGTACATCCCTCTCGATCCATTAAATATTGATCTCAACAATAAATCAATATCCAAAAAAATCAATATAAAGAATAAAATTGCTAATAACAATATATATACATAAAAAATATTTAATATTTTTTTAGTAACCAGAGAGTACGCCACTGGTATTGAAAGAATAAAAGGTGATACCTTTAGGAGTTTCTCTTCACCTTGATATGCAACCCCATATATAATATAAACAACTAAAATACTAAGTACTGCAAAGATTGACACAAGCAAATATTTGTCTAGCCTTATTTTAAGGTTAAATATTAAAGTAATTGAATAAAGGGCAACCAGTACAGTTGTAAACTGTGTAATATTTAGACCTATATAAAATAAAGAAACTTTGTTGATATATTGACTGAGAAAAAATACAGCAAATAATAATGCTAACACATGCTTAGATATAGTTGATATTATCAAGACAATACTGCCTTCAAATAATCTTCTACGTTCTGCAGTGAATCAATACTTATTCTGGCATCCATTCCATTATTTAACGCCGCCTTTTCAACCTCATATCCACCCAAATTAGACTCTTTTGCCGTAGGAAGATAGCCTATATTGCCCGATGAGCAACTAGCTGGAATTATATTCTTTCCAGTTTTTTTTAACAATCTATAGTAGTTAGAAAAAACTTCTGCTGAAAGTGACAAAAAGATTGTAGATTGTGAAAATTTTACAATTTGTAACGTTAATATCTTTTGCGTCTTTCCAGTTTCTGATTTCAACACAAACTCTTTGTTAACAACGGAAAATGAGTTAGTATCAATCAAAACACTCTCATTGATAATATTGTCTCTAATATTTTCAGTAATAACCGATACAAAATGTTTTAAGTTTTCCTTGCTATAATTTGCAAATATATTTTTATACAGCAATAGCTTTACCCATGACTTAAAGTTAAATCTTGAAATCTGAAATTTTTCAGTATAGTTAGGCCTTAAATCAGCCCCAAACCCTTGAAAAAACATTCCATCTTTTATAATATTACCCTTCTTTAAGGATGATATTATTTCTCCAGGATAATCGCTACTCAGTTTAGAAGATGTGTTAAATACAGGATGCGAGGCATAAGAAATAGTAATATATTCCAAATCGCCCTTATCATTATAAAAAGCTAAACCATTGATATCATCTTCAACAGGTGATGAATAATTTGGCAATGCCAAGGTATCCTTTTTTAAAAATTTTTTAATATTTCGTAAATATCTGCGCCTATTGACTGTAATACACTGGTCTAATTCAATATTGTAAGAATGCGCTTTAACTGATACACATTTTTTTTCATTAAAACTATCTATATGCTGCTCAAAAATTTTATTAATATGCTTTACATATAAGTCATCTATTATTTCTGATTCAAAAAAACCGTATTGTGGACCTGAGTGCGTATGTGTCGCGGTAAGAATGATATTTTCAGGCTTTATATGTATCTTATTTTCAAGAATCCTAATAAATGTATCTCGAAAAACCAATGGAAAATACAAGGCATCTATCGAAATAAAAGCTACTTGAGTTTCTTCTGCATTTATTATCAAAATACGAAGGTTGCACTCATGAATGCCTAAAGTTTCATTGCTATGCTTTCGATTGCCAAAACCTGATAATTTGCATTCATAGCCATGAGGCATAATATCAATTGTTTTATACCAAATCCTGCTTTTCATTATGATGAAAATATCTTTTTAGTAAAAACCACTACATGTAATAATTTTGACGTGTATTTATTAATATTAAAATATGTCTTTTGTACTGCCCCAAATGACCTGAAGAATCTTTCAATAGGCTCTATCATAGATCCTTCAAAGTTAAATGTTTTGGTGACCGTTGATGAAAATTTAATAGCCTCCCACATGCATAAACTTGTGGCACCACTATTTCTTAGGTTTGGATCACCGCCACCCATTAAATAATAAGCCTCATTTTCATCCCACACAATAAAAACACCAGCATGATTTTCACCGCTCTCATCTTTCGCTATAAATAGTTTCGCTTGGGATCTACTGAGTGCTGACACGTAAACATTTCTAATATTTTCAGCCGAATTTGGAATTTTTCTACCTTGTCTTTTGTAAGTTAATTCCATCAATGCAATAAACTCATCAATTGTAGCATCGTGATTAATAGTTACTTTTTTTTCTGCTTTTCGAATGTCTCCTTTCGCGTTTGACCGCATTCCTGCCCAAACCCTATTCATATCTGTCAAATCTTCGATAACGTATGTATATCTTGTTGTTTGTGAAAATCCAGTCCAATAGAATGGCAACCAATTAGTTATTGAATAATGCCAATTTTGGTTAAAGTAATCATATTTTGGTAGCTGGGAGATAAGCTGTTGATAGATTTTTTTTTGTTGACCTAATTTTTTGCTGTATTTTGTTTGAGAAGACTTTATCCAGGGGCCTAAAGTTTGAGTAAATTGCGGTTGAACTATAGTTATAAACCATTTTTTCTTTTTGCTGTAATAAGGCATACTAGCAACAATCTCTTCACCCTTGGTAACTAGACATACGTCCCAATTATTATCGCAAACAGTATCTAGCCACCACGCCTGACTAAATAAAGGTATATTTTTTTCAATATCACAATGCTCAGCATATAGTTGCTTGTTAGTCTTCATAAGAATCCCAGTCTAAAGCCTGTATTTCTTTTTTAAGTAAGCTTATATCGTTTTTATTTAGCGTTTCATGTTCGTTAATTATTATTGATAATTCCCTACCCTCTTCTTTGTCTGATGCACCGATAAACTTCTTAATATTTTCAAACACCAACTGTTGGTTCTCTAAATCAACATATTCTAATTCCAAGAAATTATCAACTGGAAATAATTTTTGATCCCGTACAATCTGTCTTTCAAGATAATAAACCTGCTTTACTATCTGCTCTGGCCACTTCATAGTTTTCAATTTAAGAATATTTTTAGGCTTGACAGACCAATAGTCTTCATCTTTCAAGCCTAATTTTCTCTTGGATTCTAGAATATCCTGCGCTGTAAAGTAAGGGTTTCTTTTTATAAAAATAAACTTAGCCTCAGGAAAGCAAGCTTGAATCAGCCTTAACCTCTGCCCAGCATTCAAATTTTTAAATATTATGGGCTTGTTAAAATAATTGATGACCGCCGTAATTTCTTGACGTATTTCTTCAGCTGTTTTTTTTGAAAAATCATTAAAATCTATAAAATGCCGATCAGTTGGCAGCCATCTATACCAAAAAAAACCACATTCACTTGGCGCTCTTAATCCAGATGCCGATGTGTTTCCAAATGACGATATAGAACTATTATGCGGTCGATTTTTAAATAGTTTATTGCTTAACCACATTCCAAAAAAAATATTTCTATGGAAATTACAAGCTATATTGTCAATATATTGCACGTCAAGTCTGTTTGTAATCATCTGGTACAAGATTGTTGATCCTGTTCTTGGTGCGCCAATAATAAAAATTGGCTGATGCTTTAGATTTCTATTTCCATATTTTATTAGAAAATTATTCTCCCAAATTCTTATAAACCGGGAT
>Ga0181572_10001888_pt1 | contig 15221 bp, 12 predicted proteins | sample 101ome_26_FD_133004 | JGI IMG/M metagenome (GOLD analysis project Ga0181572, IMG submission 133004) | Coastal salt marsh microbial communities from the Groves Creek Marsh, Skidaway Island, Georgia - 101408AT metaG (megahit assembly) | ecosystem: Environmental > Aquatic > Marine > Intertidal... | reverse complement strand
ATCTACGCTCATTTTTTGCACACCCCCGCTTCTGTTGCCCGTTATGCGGCGGCCTTACGCAAGCTCCCCTGGTCTTTTTCGGCACACGCCAAAGATATTTGGACTATCCCGCAATGGGAGAAGCGGGAAAAGTTAGCCGACTGCGCCTGGGGTGTGACCTGCACCGAGATGGGTTTTTCGCATCTTTCTGCTCTTTGTCATGACGGTGTCTCGCTTACCCGGGTTTACCATGGACTTGACGAAACTCGCTTTCCAGATCCCGGACCACGATCTATGGACCCCGGCGAGGATAGTCCGCAGGAGATCAAGATCCTTAGCGTGGGACGGGCTGTCGACAAAAAGGGGTTTGATGTTCTGCTTGAGGCGCTCGCACAACTGCCCGCCACGTTACGCTGGCACTGGCAACACGTGGGCGGTGGAGACCGCCTTCAGATTCTGAAGACGAAGGCCAAAAGACTCCAAATTGACTCGCGTATCTCATGGATGGGTCCCCTGCCCCAGAACGTGATTCTTGAGCTTTACCAAAAAAATGAGCTTTTTATTTTGCCCAGTCGCGTTACCGCCGGCGGTGACCGTGATGGCCTGCCGAATGTACTGATGGAGGCCGCAAGTCAGCGCCTGTGCATCATCGCCACCAACCTGCCCGGAATAAGCGAGTTTATCGAGTCAGGTAAAGACGGGATCTTGCTCTCCCCAAATGATCCTCAAAGCCTCGCCGACGCTATCGTCAGGCTCTCTGGCGACGTTGAGGAGCGGCGGCGCTATGCCAATTCTGCCGTCCAAAAATTAAAGTCTGAATTTGGGCATGCCAAGGCCATGCAGCCGCTGCTGGCCTTGTTGCAACCCCACGCCGAGCAATAAAGATGCGGATCGGCTTTTACGCGCCCCTGAAATCGCCGAATGATTTGGCGCCCTCGGGCGATCGAACTATTGCCCGCCTGATGTTGGATGCCATGACCGAACAAGGGCACAGCGTCCAGATCATGAGCGATTTTCGAGCCCTGGATATCGTGGGCGATCCAGAACGCCAAGAGCAGATCAGAAAAAGCGCCGATCAAGAATACGATCGGATAAAGCGCCTGTTTGAATCGCAAAAAAGTCCTCCGATAGATCTCTGGTTTACCTATCATCTGTACCACAAGGCGCCGGACTGGCTGGGCCCGAGAGTTTGTGACGAGTTCAACATGCCTTATGTGCTGGCCGAAGCCTCCCATGCACCGAAGCAAAAGCAAGGACCTTGGCACCTGGGTCTTACGCAAGTTGAGCACGCGCTTAATCAAGCTGCCGGTATCCTATCTCTTAATCCAAGGGATCTCGCTTGCATTCAGCCTTTTCTGTCGAATCAAGCCCAGCAACTTATGCTCCCCCCTTTCATTAAGGATGTGCCTGCCCGAGCCGAGCCTAAACAACTGCATAAAAACGCGCTCGCCGCAAAAACCGGATTTGAGGCAGACGTGCCCTGGCTTATTACCGTGGCAATGATGCGGCCTGGAGACAAGCTGCGTTCCTATACGCTGCTCGCTGAAGGATTAAAGCCTTTACGCGAGCAGCCTTGGGGCCTAATTGTCATCGGCGATGGAGACGCGGCCCAAGATGTTCGCAAAGCCTTCGAGCCACTCAATGACCGGGTCTTCTTCGCTGGCGCCCTTGAACCCGATGACATGTGCTCCTTTCTTGATGCCGCGGACCTGTTTGTGTGGCCCGCGATCAACGAGGCTTTCGGCATGGCACTGCTGGAGGCGCACCGCCAGGGGCTGGCCGTTGTGGCGGGTCGTACCGACGGCGTGGCGACTGTCGTTCAGAGCGGTCTTACCGGCGAGCTCGTGGATTCCGGTGATGTCGCTTCGTTCTCGCAGGCAATCGCCGCATTCCTGCGGGATCCCGCCCGTCAGAAGCGCGCCGGCCAACAGGCCCGGGAGAAGTTTCTGCGCGATCACGGATTCGAAACCGCCTCCAAGCGAATACACTCGTTCCTGGAGGCTTTGATCTAAGTTGAGTCATCTTCTATTTATCCGCCACGGGCCTACACGCTGGAACGAAACCGGTCGAATTCAAGGCCGAACGGACATGTCCTTGAGCGAGGCGGGTCGAAAAGCCGTTTCCTCCTGGCGATTGGATGCCCGCTTCGATGGATGGCGCTGTTTTTGCAGCCCCTTAGGGCGGGCGCGTGAAACGGCCGCGCTGATGCAATTAGAGCCCGATGCGGAGATAGAGGCCCTACAGGAGATGCAGTGGGGTCAATGGGAGGGACACACGCTCCGCTCCTTGCGTGCGATGGATCCGATGGCGTTTACGCGAAACGAAGATCGAGGCCTGGACTTCAGACCCCCGGGCGGGGAAAGCCCCCGCGAGGTACGATCCCGACTCCATGCATGGATCACGACCCTGACTGAGAGCCAGTTACCCGCTATCGCTGTCTGTCACAAAGGCGTGCTTCGTGCAGCACTGAGCCTCGCCACGCAGTGGGATATGAAGAACGATCCACCTGAAAAACTGCGGGACGCTACCGCGCACCTTTACCGAATCGACCAGGGTCATCTGTCCGTAGAAGAACTCAACATTCCATTGACCGCTACGCCCCAGCCAAGCCATGACTAGAACACGGGCCCGCGATCTTGGCCTGAGACTTCCGGGAAAACCAGGCAAACATAACGCGATTACCGATGTGCCGGGCGTCGAGGTGGGTTTTACTACCCTCATCAAGGGTAATGGTCCTCTCAAGGTAGGCGAGGGCCCTATCCGGACCGGCGTCACAGCCGTATTGCCTCGTGGTCACCATCCGGTTCCGCAACCGGTATGGGCCGGGGCACACCGATTCAATGGCAACGGCGAGATGACCGGCACCCATTGGATTAGCGATGGCGGTTACTTTCTCGGACCCATTCTCATTACGAACACCCATAGCGTCGGCCGGGTGCATCAGGCCGCTGTGCAGTGGATGATCGATACCTACCCAACACATTGGGGAAATGAGCATCTTTGGGCTATGCCCGTGGTGGCGGAAACGTATGACGGTATGCTCAACGACATTAACGGGCTACACGTGACTGAAGCCGATGCACGTGACGCATTGGACCGGGCATCCACCGGGCCGATAGAAGAAGGCAACGTGGGTGGCGGTACTGGCATGATCTGCTACGAGTTCAAAGGCGGCACCGGCACCGCATCAAGGCAGGTGCAGATCGGACGCTCAACCTATCATCTCGGTGCTTTGGTTCAGGCCAATCATGGCAGGCGTCAAGACCTGCGCATCCTGGGCGTGCCGGTGGGACAGCATCTTGTAGAGAACACCATGCCGCGTGACGGAGAGTCCGGATCCATAATTGGGCTCATTGGCACCGATGCGCCGTTGATGCCTCATCAACTGCAACGCCTTGCCCGGCGAGGCGCACTCGGTATGGGCCGCGGCGGCACCAGCGGCGGAAACGGATCCGGCGATATTTTTCTCGCTTTCAGTACCGCCAATGCGACTCCCATATCTGCCATGGGTGCCGAGAATGAGCACTTCAAGTGGGTAGGGGATGACCTTTGTGATGGCCTGTATCAAGCGGTCGTTGAATCGATAGAAGAAGCGGTCATAAACGCGCTGCTCGCGGCGCAATCCATGCGCACCGTTAGACCTGCCGGCTTTTCGTGCGAGGCCATCGACCAAGAGGCGTTGCTCACACTCCTGCGGCAATACGGCCAGACCCTAGACTAGTTCACTCTGTCTCATCCGGAGCCTGTGTCGGCGAGGCATAGGGCCTTATCCACTTTTGAACGAGTCGAACATCCCCGTCTTCGTAGGACAGGCGGCGGTAAAAATCATGAACCGAGACGTTTTCTGATCGAATCATGGCTTGGATCTTACGCCCGCCCTTTTCAAGAACCCAGGCTTCCGCCCGTTTCATGAGAGCTCGGCCCAACCCTCTATGGCGTTTTTGAGAATCCACCGCCAGGTAATACACCCAACCTCGATGGCCGTCGTATCCCACCATAACTGTGCCATCCACCGTCTCGCCCTCGCTGGCAATGAACAATGTTGCGGATTCGCTACCGAGGCATTGAGCAATATCACTGGCCGGATCGTTCCAGGGTCGGATCAGGCCGCACCTACCCCAAAGCGCGATCACCGAGACCTCATCTTGCTGCGTGAACACTCTGATGACCATGAGCGATAGAAATAGATGAATGGTTTCTTGCTTAATGAATCAGATTTTTCAACATCTCAGCGCTGCGCGTTGCGCCGTCACAGCAAACAGGGTCAAATCGAGGCGGCCCCCCATCCAGCAGTCTATCGATCGTCTCGGCGAGGTGCTGCGCACCAAGATTCGATTCATTGATCAGGCTTACCCGGCCGCTCTCGGCTAATCGAGAAGCCCGAACAGGCTGCTCGGTCTCTCCCCCTTCACCCGTAAACGGGACCATAATCGCGGGCGCACCCGAAGACAGAATATCCACCGTGCTGTTGTAGCCGGCCTGCGAGATCGACAAACGACAGGTTGTCATGAGTCCTCGGTAATCATTGCGATTGGGCTCAACAACAAGCCCATCCCCGCCAGTAGCGCGAAGCGCCTGCATGAGCGATTCCGATGGGTTCACCCCCACCAACATTCGCCAGCGAACCTCATGGTGTCGGGTGAGACGACGGGCGTTGGCAACCGCTTCGTATAACACCTCCCCCGCTGCCCCGCCGCCGGCCGCTATGAGCACTTCCGGATTCGACGATGAGCCGCCGGGCACGGTCGCCATCGCTGTATCAACGAATCCGGTGTAGCTCAGATCATCCACCTCTATCGCGCGCCGGAACGACGCGTCAAACGGTAAAAAGCCTTCTTCGCCATGAACGAGTACGCCATCGTAGTAGCGTTGCAGAAAGGATAACGTTTCGGCTTCACGCTCTTCTGAGCGATGCTGGACACAGTCGCGCACGGAGCAGATGATCTTTGCCCCTTGCTTTTGAGCTTGGTCAAGCAGCGGTTCGATCTCAAACCGAAAACGCCTCCTGCCGAATGGGAATAGCTCGGTGACCACGATGCGCGGTGAGACGCGATGGAAAATCTTTATTAACTGATCTGCACGCTCGCTCTCCAGGGCCGCGTTCACAGGTTGCCCGTGTTCATCGACTAACGACGAAAAGCGTAAATCAGCGCTCTGGATGGGAGGCAATTGATGGATAGGCAAGTGCGAAAACGGGCCAAGGTCAAAGGCCGGGCCTCCGCTAATGACGCAGACCTCGAGCCCGTTCTGGTCGCAGGCGTCGGCGATCGCGAGCGTCCTGCGGAGATGACCAATCCCCAGAAGGTGCTGAACATAAAACAGAATCACAACGAGTCGGTTCGACTGGCTTTATGCCCGCTCGACGTTGTCCCGGGCGTTACCTGACAGCAACGCTTTCGTTCGCGAGCAAATCACGTCCAAACCATTGAGCACTTTATCAGCACCGGCTTTAGACGGCAGCGGCTGCCGCTCAAGCTCCCGCAGTGCCCTGGCCATGGCGTCAGCTGAACGATCGCCATCACCACTAAGCATGGAGACAAAACCCAGCGCCTGTGCCCGCCGCGCGCGAATGGTTTGCTCTAGTCGGGGGGTCGAGCGTGGAATTAACAACGCCGGTTTGTCCAGTGACAGGACTTCACAGAATGTGTTGTAACCGCCCATCGCCACCACGCCCTCTGCCCGGGCGATCAACAACTCCATGTTGGCGTTGAAGGTAATGGTATGCACGCCCGTGAGCGCCGCCGCACGCCGTTGGAACTGATGACGCACCGCCTGTGGCATGAAAGGACCCAACACGATCACGACCGATCGAGAGGGTCGGGGTTTTTGCTCCAGGGCGCACAGCACCCAATCGACCAGCGTTTCGCCATCGCCACCGCCTCCCGGCGTCACCAGCAGAAACGGGTCGTCTGGCAGACCCACGGGCGGCTGGGCAATTTCGGGGATCGAGCGCTTCAGGTAGCCGGTGAATACGAGACGATCGAGCGCCGCGGGCGAGACCCCCAACTCAGACAAGGGGTTACCCATGGAGGGTGACCCAAATACCCAGATCTCGTCGTACCAGGATTCAAGATCCCGGGGCGTGCCGCGCTTGTCCCACTCCTTACGGAGAATCACGGGATCATCAAGAATATCCCTCAAACCCAGCACGGTGTACACCTGTTTACTGCGAAGCATTTTTAGAGTGGTGGTCACTTCTCCTCTGAGACCCAGAGGCTCTTTGTCCACCAGAAAAATATCCGGCGCGAAGGTCTTTGCCGTCTGCGCAAGAATCGAGCTGCGCAATTGCAGTGTCTGCGAAAGATCGATGTGATCTGACAAGGATGTGTAATCGCCGCCGCGCAGTTTCACGACACCCGGGATCCGAACAAAATCCACACGACTCTTGAAGTCAAAGCTGCCGATGATGGGCGATCCTGAGACAATCAGCACGCGCAGCCCGGCAAACCGATCAACCAGTGCGTGTGCAATCGTGCGACAACGCCGCAGGTGTCCCAAGCCAAACGAATCATGGCTGTAAATCAGTACTCTCTTACCGGCGAGTGACGAGTCCATAGCGACGCCTTCAGTCAAGTCCCGATCTTGAGGCCACCATAATCTTGCCTTGCGCCGTGGCAACCTCTTCGTCACGCTGATTGATGCAGGAGCAGGAGAGTCCGACTACGCCACCCTTGAATTTAGACTTATCCACTTTCTCCGTAATCTCCCAGCGCGCCTGTAGCGTATCGCCCGGTTTGACCGGCGCCAGAAATCGGCAACTGTGTTCGAGATAGGCGATCGCGGTTCCTGAAAAATAGATACCCACCGGAGCCGCCACAAAGGCGCTGGTAAAAGGGCCGTGCAGAATTCGTCCGCCAAACCGGGATCGGGACGCGAAAGTCTCATCCACGTGGAGTGGATTGAAGTCTCCGAACAATCCCGCTGCGGTAACCAGGTGGGTTTCGGTGATGGTCAGGACGTAATCGAAACGGTCGCCCACAGCGACCTCATCATAGGATCGTCCCGCGGGAATCCGCATCCTGGGCACCCTGTCTGTCTAGTGGGAGTGCGATTATATGCGCCGATGCGACTTGGCTTTGATAAAGCCTCTCAAAAACCTGATTTTGCGAAGAAAATGGATCGCCAGTAACCTGTCAGCGTCTGACACGCGCAAATAAAGCCGGTAGGATTCAGCCATCGCTTTCTGGAGGATCTCTCTTGTCTATTTTCGAAGCCGGTCTACCCAAGGTAGACGCCAATTTTGAGCCGCTCTCGCCGGTAAGTTTTTTGCGTCGGGCCGCGCAAATCGCGCCAAACCACACCGCCATCATTCATGGTGCCCGTCGGTATAGCTATGCGCAATTTCTCGAGCGCTCCTGTCGGCTCGCCAACGCGCTTGCCTCACGAGGCGTTGGCGTGGGGGATTGCGTCGCCATTATGGGTGCAAACACACCGGAAATGCTCGAGGCGCACAACGCGGTTCCCATGATGGGGGCCGTCCTGAATTCTCTCAATATCCGACTGGACGCCAAAACGATTGCCTTCATTCTGAACCACGGGGAAGCCAAAGCGCTTCTGACCGATACCGCTTTCTCGGTCGTCATAAAAGAAGCGTTAACGATGGTGGAGCGGCCTATTCTCGTGATTGATATTGATGACTCCGAGGGCGACGGAGGCGAATGTCTGGGCGAGACGGATTACGAGACATTCATCGCCGCAGCGGAACCAAGCTTCTCGGGCGATCAACCCTCTGATGAGTGGCAGGCGTTGTCGTTGCTATACACATCGGGTACCACGGGCGATCCAAAAGGTTGTGTCTACCATCATCGCGGTGCCTACCTGAATGCGATGGGCAACATGCAGACCATGAATCTTGGTCGAGATTCGGTCTATTTATGGACACTGCCCATGTTTCACTGCGACGGTTGGACATTTACCTGGGCGGTGACAGCAGCGGTTGCCACCCATGTTTGTCTTCGGGCCGTGGAACCACGGGCCGTGTTTGCGTCTATTGCAGAAAACAATGTCACTCACATGTGCGGCGCGCCAATCGTGATGAATATGCTCGCCAACGCGCCAGCTGACGCAAAAACCCGCTTTTCGCAGATCGTTGAGATCGCCACTGGCGGCGCCGCTCCGCCGTCGGCGGTCATCGAAGCCATGGAGCGCGATGGCTTCCATGTCACCCACCTGTACGGTTTGACCGAAACCTATGGGCCAGCCACCGTCTGCCTGCCCCAGGAGGACTGGCCCGCGCTCGAGCTTTCCCAACGCTCGGCCCGAATGTCTCGCCAAGGCGTTCATTACGGCACCTTGGAAAATGCCAGCGTTAAAAATCCCGAGACGATGCAGGATGTCCCCTGGGACGGTAAAACCTATGGCGAATTGATGCTTCGAGGCAACACCGTCATGAAGGGTTATCTTAAAAATCCAGCGGCTACCGACAGCGCGTTTTCCGGTGGCTGGTTCCATAGCGGCGACATCGCGGTGCGCCACCCGGACGGCTATATTGAAATCAAGGACCGCTCAAAAGACATTATCATTTCGGGCGGGGAAAATATTTCAAGCCTCGAAGTAGAGGAAACCCTTTATCGTCACCCCAGCATCCTCGAAGCGGCAGTCGTGGCTCGACCTGACGAGAAATGGGGGGAAACTCCATGCGCCTTTGTCACCCTGCGGGCAGGCCAACACGCCTCACCCGAAGACGTGATCAGCTTCTGTCGGGATCACATGGCGCATTACAAGGTGCCCAAAACAATTATCTTCGGCGATCTACCAAAGACCTCTACGGGGAAAATCCAGAAGTTTGTCCTTCGCGAAACCGCCAAGACCTTAAGGTCCGACGACTAGACGGGCTGAATCGTATCGCCCACCCGAAGCGTGCCGCTGGAGAGGATTTCGCAGCGCAACCCGCCGCGATGGGTCAGGGTCTTCACCAGCTCCGGAACCTCAAGAAGATTTTGAAGGTAGGCGCAAGGTTCACACAGTTCAATACCCCGTAGCTGGACATCCCCCACGGAAAACGCCCGTCCCACCAGATCATTAAGACGAACCGAATGCGTAACCAGATTTCGGCGAAACAGCCCCGGGGCAAGATCAAGGTCGAGCGCCGCATTAAAGGCGTCTATCTCCTCGCCTTCAATCAGGGTGAGCTGAGTTCCGGGATCCGCTGTTGAAGAACAATACCGGTCCCCTTCGAGCCCGGCACCAGCCGTTGCCCTCACCTCGTTAACGGCATGGGTCTTACCACCCTCGGTAGCGGCAATCCAAATTGCCAGAAGGTTCCCGTGATTCATGTTGGCTCCCGTCTCACAGAGGAATATTGCCGTGCTTTCGCCACGGATTCTCAAGATGCTTGTTTCTTAGCATCTTAAGAGATCGGCAGATCCGCCGGCGCGTCTCGCGTGGGAGAATCACGTCATCGATAAAGCCCCGATGTCCGGCGATAAATGGATTGGCAAACTTGCGCCGGTACTCTTCAGTGCGCGCAGCAATTTTTTCCTCGTCGCCAATATCGTCGCGGAAGATGATCTCTACTGCCCCCTTCGGGCCCATCACGGCGATCTCAGCCGAAGGCCACGCCAGATTGACATCACCCCGCAGATGTTTTGAGGCCATCACGTCGTAAGCACCGCCGTACGCCTTCCGGGTAATGACGGTCACTTTAGGTACGGTGCATTCCGCATAGGCATAAAGTAGTTTGGCCCCGTGACGGATAATTCCGCCGTATTCCTGTGCGGTCCCGGGCAGAAATCCGGGCACGTCGACAAAGGTAATAATCGGAATAGAAAACGCGTCACAGAATCGAACAAATCGGGCAGCTTTGGTAGACGACTGAATATCCAGACACCCGGCCAGCACCAAGGGTTGATTAGCAACAACCCCGACGGTGCGCCCATCCATCCTTCCAAAACCGGTCAGGATATTGCCGGCATAGTCCGGCTTGATCTCAAAAAAATCGCCGTCATCGAGTACTTTTTCGATGAGTTCGTGCATGTCATATGGCTTGTTTGGATTCGCCGGTACCAGCGTATCGAGAGCCGGTTCCAGCCGGTCCGCCGGATCCACAGGTACCCGCTCAGGTAGCTCATCCGCATTACTTGATGGCAGGAAGTCAAAAAATTCCCTCACCGCAAGTAAGGCGTCAATATCATTATCGAACGCGCCGTCTGCCACGCCAGACTTGCTGGTATGCGTGGACGCCCCGCCGAGCTCCTCATGGGAAACCACCTCGTGGGTGACGGTTTTCACTACTTCCGGCCCCGTGACATACATGTAGGACGTATCACGGACCATAAAAATAAAATCAGTCATCGCCGGCGAATACACAGCGCCGCCCGCGCAGGGGCCCATAATCATTGAAATTTGCGGAATCACTCCAGATGCAAGCACATTACGCTGGAACACTTCCGCATAGCCGGCTAGCGAGTCCACGCCCTCTTGGATGCGAGCGCCGCCCGAATCGTTAAGACCGATGACGGGTGCTCCCACCCTCATGGCATGGTCCATCACTTTGCAGATCTTTTGCGCGTGCGCCTCGGAGAGCGACCCCCCAAGCACTGTGAAATCTTGACTGAAAACAAAAACGGTCCGGCCGTTGATCGTCCCATGGCCAGTCACTACCCCATCGCCTGGAATGGTCTTATCGGCCATGTTGAAATCACCGCAGCGATGCTCGACGAACACATCCCATTCTTCGAAACTGTCTTTATCCAGCAGGACATCCAGGCGCTCACGAGCAGTCAGTTTGCCTTTGGCATGCTGCGCTTCAATCCGCTTCTCCCCTCCTCCCAAGCGAGCAGCTAGACGGCGACGCTCCAGTTCCTCAATAATTTCACGCATGTCGGTTCACTCCCGCTCTAGTCTTTAATCACCGCGAGCACATCGCGCGCCGCCTGTAAAATGGGTGTCCCCGGGCCAAAAAAGGCTGCTACGCCCAGCGCGGCGAGGGCCTCACTGTCCGCCTTTGGAATCACCCCTCCCAGAACCACCCGAATATGCGACGCCTGGCGATCACGCAGCAAAGTGAGCACCTGAGGAACAAGCGTTGAGTGTCCTGCCGCCTGGGACGAGATTCCGACGACATGAACATCGTTGTCAATCGCCTGCTGCACCACTTCTTCAGGCGTCTGAAATAAAGGCCCGATATCGACATCAAAGCCTACATCGGCGAACCCGGTCGCGATAATACGCGCGCCACGATCATGTCCGTCCTGCCCCAGCTTGGCCACCAGGATTCTCGGCCGACGGCCCGCGCTTGAGGCGAACGCGTCTACCTCCCGCTTGAGCGCGATGAACTCCGCGTCCTGCTGGTAGGCATCCCCATACACGCCTGAAATCGTCCTCACTTGTGCCTGATGCCGGCCGAAAACATCTTCGAGCACCTGGGAAATCTCTCCAACCGTTGCACGAACGCGAGCAGCATCGATCGCGTACTGTAGCAAGTTGGCGCCTGGAGTTCCGGCGGCCTCTCGAAGCGCAGCAAGTGATGCATCACAGGCCGCTTGATCACGACTGGCCTTGACGTTTGACAGTCGGGTCAACTGATTGGCCCTCACCTCCGAGTTGTCGATACTCAGAATATCCACCTCCGCCTGATTTGAGGCTTGATATCTATTTACGCCGACAACGACTTCGTCACCTTTATCAATACGCGCCTGCTTCCGAGCCGCAGACTCCTCGATACGCAGTTTCGGAATGCCGCTGATAACCGCTTGGGTCATGCCGCCCATTTCTTCAATCTCGTCGATAATCTTTCGAGCATGGCTGACCAGACTCGCCGTTAAGCTCTCGACATAGTAAGAACCGCCCAGCGGGTCGACCACATGCTGCAGTCCAGCCTCTTCCCTCAGGATCAATTGCGTATTACGGGCAATATGAGCCGAAAAGTCTGAAGGCAGGGCCAGGGCCTCATCGAAACTGTTGGTGTGCAGCGACTGGGTACCGCCTAAAACAGCCGCTAGGGCTTCGATGGTCGTGCGCACCACGTTGTTATAAGGGTCCTCGCTGGTAAGACTGACCCCCGAGGTCTGGCAGTGCGTTCGCAACATTAACGACCGCGGATCCTTCGGCGAGAATTTCTCTTCAATCAGCTGCGCCCAAAGCAGCCGCGCGGCCCGGAGTTTTGCAACCTCCATGAAGAAATTCATCCCGATGCCAAAGAAGAATGACAATCGGGGCGCAAACGCATCAATAGCTAAGCCACTTGCCACCGCCGTGCGCGCATATTCCACGCCGTCCGCCAACGTATAGGCAAGCTCTTGGACGGCGGTCGCGCCCGCCTCCTGGATGTGGTACCCGGAGATGGAAATGGGATTAAACCTGGGCATATGGGCCGCGGTATAGGCGATGATGTCGGAGACAATCCGCATGGACGCCTGTGGCGGATAAATATAGGTGTTGCGGACCATAAACTCTTTCAGAACATCATTCTGAAGCGTCCCAGAAAGTGCAGCAGGATCCACCCCTTGCTCTTCGCCCGCCACAATAAACATGGCGAGCACCGGAATCACCGCGCCGTTCATCGTCATGGACACCGACATTTTGTCCAGCGGGATCTCGTCAAAAAGGATGCGCATATCCTCCACCGAATCGATCGCCACCCCAGCCATTCCGACATCGCCCGAAACGCGCGGATGGTCGGAGTCGTAACCCCTGTGGGTCGCGAGATCAAAAGCCACTGAGAGACCGCTCTGGCCCGCGGCAAGATTGCGTTTATAGAACGCGTTGGAGGCTTCGGCGGTGGAAAAACCCGAATACTGTCGGATGGTCCAGGCCCGACCGGCATACATCGTCGCCTTGGGTCCGCGTACATAGGGGGCAAAACCGGGCAGTCCGGTGTGGTGCTCGAGCGCCTCAAGATCCTCAGCGGTATATAGCGGCTTTATTGTGATGCCTTCTGGCGTCGACCATGACAACGTGTCGGGGTCGGCACCCTTCAGCTCATCCTGAGCGCGTCGTTGCCACTCCCTGAGATCGGGTTTTTTGGATAAATCAGTCATGCAAATGCTCAGTCCCGCGGATAGCCAATGGCTGCAAGCGATTCAGTAATCTCATCAAGAATCGCAGGGTCATCAATCGTCGCCGGCATCTTCCAGTCCTGGCCGTCGGCTATCGCCCGCATCGTTCCTCGTAAGACCTTTCCCGAGCGCGTCTTCGGCAGGCGTTTCACGACCAGAGCCTGTTTAAAGGCCGCAACCGGACCGATACGATCGCGGACCAAGGCCACCACCTCCGCACAGATATCCGCATGCGCTCGGTCACACCCGGCACTGAGGACCAGAAACCCAAGAGGCACTTGCCCTTTTAATGCATCAGCAACTCCGGTCACCGCGCACTCCGCCACATCAGGGTGATCCGACAACACTTCCTCCATCGCGCCCGTCGACAACCGATGGCCAGCCACGTTAATGATGTCATCGGTTCGCGACATCACATAGACATAACCATCGGCATCAATGATGCCCGCGTCGGAGGTGTTGTAGTAGCCGGGAAAAGTCGTCATATACGAGTCGAGATATCGTTGCCGTGCGTTCCATAATGTGGGAAAGGCTCCAGGCGGTAACGGCAATTTCACGGCCAAAGTACCAATCTGCCCCCGATCCGCCTCTTTGCCGTTTTCATCAAGCACGCAAAGATCCCATCCGGGCGCTGCGAACGATGGTGAGCCATCTCGGATCGGCAATCGTTCAATACCTACACAGTTTGCCGCAATGGACCATCCGGTCTCGGTTTGCCACCAATGGTCAATGACCGGCACACCAAGCTTGTCCTCGGCCCAGTGCAGGGTATCAGGGTCTGTGCGCTCGCCCGCCAGAAAAAGCGTCCGAAGGGAATCGAGATCGTATCGCTCGATATGTTCACCTTTAGGATCTTCCTTTTTGATTGCCCGAAACGCGGTCGGGGCGGTAAACAGGACACTCACTTTGTGTTCATTGATCACCCGCCAGAAGGCGCCCGGGTCCGGGGTCCCTACCGGTTTACCCTCATAAAGAACGGTTGCATTACCCGCAAGCAAGGGCGCGTAGACAATGTAGGAGTGGCCGACAACCCAACCCACATCCGAGGCGGCCCAGAACGTCTCGCCGGGACTTACCCCGTAAATGTTCTGCATGGTCCACTTGAGCGCTACCGCGTGTCCGCCGTTATCCCGTACCACCCCTTTAGGTTGGCCGGTCGTGCCTGAGGTATAAAGAATATAGAGCGGATCGGTCGCCTTCACAGAGACGCAATCATGCGGTTTGGCAACCGCTCGGGCTTCGACCCAGTCAACGTCTCGGTCCGCGACCATCGCTGCCTGCGCCTGCTCGCGCTGCAAGATCACGCAGCGCTCAGGCTTGTGCTGCGCGAGCCGTATCGCCTCATCAAGAAGGGGTTTGTACTCCACCACCCGGCCTGGCTCGATTCCGCATGATGCGCTGACCATCACACGCGGTGTCGCGTCGTCAATTCGGACCGCGAGTTCGTTCGCCGCAAATCCGCCAAATACCACCGAGTGCACCGCGCCCAAACGTGCACACGCGAGCATCGCGATCACCGCTTCTGGCACCATCGGCATGTAGATAATGACCCGGTCGCCCTTGCGAACACCCTGATCGGCCAGGACGCCCGCAAACAACGCCACCTCGTCTCGCAGAGTTTTAAACGTGAACGTCTTTTTTCTACCGGTCACCGCCGAATCGTAAATAAGCGCCGCCTGCTCGCCGCGGCCTGATTCCACGTGCACGTCCAGCGCGTTCCGACAGGTATTAAGCTCCCCGCCAACAAACCAGCGATAATCCGGCGGGTTCGAGTCATCCAGAACCCGCTCCCACGGTTTATCCCATTGAATCGCCTCCGCAGCACTTGCCCAAAATGTCTCTCGGTCATGTAGTGAGCGTCGATAGAGCGTTTGATAGCGTCCGTCTTGTGCCTCAACCATTGTCGTCTCCGATTTAAGATTCCCCGGATCTACGGGCGCTGTCTGACTATCCGCTCACCAACCAATCCGAGCGGAGCGCTCTGATAAAATTCGGTTCCTTTCTCCACCCCAGCGCCAAGGCCTCAAGTGCCACGTCAGCCCGGCACGGCACGCTGGACCATTGTAGCGGGTTGTATATTTTTCCAAAAGGAATCACCATGAGTTATCAATACATAATCAACGCGACACGCGAAAATGTAGGCCTGATTACCCTCAATCGACCAGAAGCCCTGAACGCATTATCCGACGATCTGATGGATGAGCTGGGCCAGGCTCTCGATGACTTCGAGACCGATGATGCCGT
>Ga0181572_10001874_pt1 | contig 15285 bp, 13 predicted proteins | sample 101ome_26_FD_133004 | JGI IMG/M metagenome (GOLD analysis project Ga0181572, IMG submission 133004) | Coastal salt marsh microbial communities from the Groves Creek Marsh, Skidaway Island, Georgia - 101408AT metaG (megahit assembly) | ecosystem: Environmental > Aquatic > Marine > Intertidal... | reverse complement strand
GCATGAATATGGATTTGCAAGCGTTAATGTTGAGTATTCTTCAAGTAAATTACTCGGACATATTATTAAAGACAACAATAAATCTCTTGATGTATGGATGAGCCACGGAATTGAGGTTTCAAAAGTTCCAGATGGTTTTGATATAGTAGCTTCTAGTTCAAACTGTGCAATCGCAGTAATAGAAAACAGTGAAAAGAATTTTTTTGGTTTACAGTTTCATCCTGAGGTTACACATACTACCAGAGGCAAAGAAATTCTAGAAAGATTTGTAGATATTTGTAACTGTCAGAAAGAGTGGACTGTTAAGAATATTGTTAAAAATACTATTTCTAACCTAAAGAACACATTAGGCGATAAGAAAGTACTTTTAGGATTGTCAGGAGGTGTTGATTCTTCAGTTGTTGCTGCATTACTTCATAAGGCTGTCGGAGATCAGTTAACTTGTATTTTTGTTGATAATGGCCTTCTTAGACTTAATGAAGGTGATCAAGTGATGGAGACTTTTTCAAAAAATATGGGTGTGCAAGTAATTAGAGCTAATGCCCAAGAAAAATTCTACTCAGCCCTATCTGAAGAGTCCGATCCTGAAATAAAAAGAAAAATCATTGGAAGGTGTTTTATTGAGGTTTTTGATGATGAGGCAAAGAAACTTAAGGATATTAATTTTTTGGCACAGGGAACTATATATCCTGATGTAATTGAATCTGCCGGATCAAAAACCGCAAAAGCTAAAGTTATTAAGTCACACCATAATGTTGGCGGACTTCCTGAAGATTTAAATTTCGAATTAGTAGAACCTTTAAGAGAGCTTTTTAAAGATGAGGTTAGGGAAATAGGGGTTGAATTAGGCATCCCTCATGAAATGTTATTCCGACACCCATTTCCAGGACCTGGGCTTGGTGTACGAATCTTAGGTCATGTAAAAAAAGAATATGCCGATATTTTAAGACTTGCAGATAATATCTTCATGGAGGAGTTATATAAAGCAGACTTATATCATCAGGTTAATCAAGCATTCGCTGTCTTTCTCCCAATTAAGTCAGTTGGCGTTACTGGCGATGAAAGACGATATGACTTTGTTATTTCTCTTAGAGCAGTAGAGACAATTGATTTTATGACTGCAAGATGGGCAAGACTTTCTTATGACTTTTTGGATACTGTCTCAAATAGGATAATCAATGAAATCAATAGAGTTTCAAGGGTTGTTTATGACATTTCGGGAAAACCTCCAGCTACAATTGAGTGGGAGTGACTTAAATTAGTTATTTTTAACTAAAAATATGTAATATATGAATCATCTATTTGCCAAACTTTTTGGGTTTTTATTAAATATTTTGCACTTAATTTTTCTAGTGTTTATGTTCTTATGGTTCTTTAAGGGATTTGCTAATGAATATGCAAAAGGTGGAGATATAGTTCTTATAGGAGTAGTAATATTTATAATATATATCATTGTGATGGGCGTAATAACCACCTTTGTATCTATAAGACAAAATCTATCAGAAATTAATAAGAAAATCTCTAATTCAGAAAGAAGTTAAATTAGAGTTAGAAACTAGTTAGGAACTAAAAAAAATGTATATAAAATCATTAACTTGCAGTTCTGAAACTATTGAGTGGTAGTCATAAGTTATTGATTTTTATTATCAATTTCAAGGATTAAGATTGTGAGCAAAACTAGAATAATAGCTAGAATTGATGTAAAAAATGACTACGCTATAAAAAGTATTCATCTTGAGGGGTTGAGAAAGGTTGGTAAACCAAATGATCTTGCATTAAAGTACTATTATGAAGGTGCTGATGAGATTATTTTTATGGATGCTGTTGCTGCATATTATGACCGTAATAGCTTGCATGAAATAATTAAGGCTGCATGTAAGGATATTTTTATTCCTGTAACTGTCGGTGGTGGCATTCGTTCACTAGATGATATAAGAAAAGCTCTAAATTCTGGAGCCGATAAAGTTGCTATAAATAGTCAAGCTATTAAAAATCCAAATTTAATTAAAGAGGCATCAAAAGTTTTTGGCTCACAATGCATAGTTATATCTATAGATGCAAAAAAGATCTCTGATAATAAATGGGAGGCATATACTGATAATGGAAGAGAAAAATCAACTTTGGACGTTGTAAAATGGGCCCAAAAATCCCAACAATTAGGTGCTGGAGAAATTTTACTTACTTCAATTGACGCAGAAGGGACTAAAAAGGGATTTGATCAAGAACTTAATGTAGCAGTAGCTAATTCAGTATCGATACCTGTTATTTCCAGCGGTGGTGCAGGAAATGCAGAGCATGTCCATACATTATTAAATAATTCTGATGTTAGTGCTGTAGCATTAGCTTCTATCTTTCACTATAACCTAATAGGTATTAAAGAATTAAAACAAAAGCTATTAGAAAATGATCATGAGGTTAGACCTTGAAAGAAATTGCAATTATTGATTATGATATTGGTAATATTAGAAGTGTCTCTGCATGTATTGAAAAGGTTGGCGCTAAAGCAAAGTTAACAAGAAATTTTGAGGAAATAATGAACTCTGATGGAGTTATATTGCCTGGTGTCGGCGCCTTTTCTTATGGAATGGCTAAACTAGAGCAATATTCTTTGGACCATGTAATTAAAAATTTTATCGCTACTGGTAAACCTCTTCTTGGCATATGTCTAGGAATGCAGCTTTTATTTTCAGAAAGTTATGAATTTGGATATACTCATGGTCTTAACTTGATAACAGGGTCTGTGAAGAAGCTTAAACTCCTAAATTCAGAAGTACAAAAACTTCCTCACATAGGTTGGAGTAATATTGAGCCTTCGGCTAATAATTCTTGGGGTGATTCTATTCTTGAAAATATCAGTTCTAAAGAACATATGTACTTTTGTCATAGTTTTATAGCTATTCCAGAAAATAAAAGTGATATTTTGTCATATACAAATTACTCAGATAATAAATTTTGTTCTGCAGTTAAACATGGAAATGTATACGGTGTCCAGTTTCACCCGGAGAGAAGTTCTACAGAAGGTTTAAAAATTATAGAAAACTTTACTTCAATATAAAAAAATGAGAAGACAAATGAAAAAAAATGAAAATTTATATGGCCTCCCGACAGAAGTAAAATTTTGTAAGAAATGTGTTATATCAAATCAACGCCCTAATTCTACAATAGAATTTAAAAATAAAAAAACAGAAAAAAAACAGGTTATTAGCTTTAATGAGGATGGTATTTGCTCGGCATGTTTGTACCATGAAGAAAAAGAATTAGGGATTGACTGGCCTGAAAGAGAAAAAAAGCTTCTTGAGTTATTAGACAAGTATAGAAGTAATGACGGTTCTTATGATGTAATTGTTCCTGGAAGTGGCGGTAAAGATAGTGCATTTACTTCGCATATACTGAAATATAAATATGGAATGAACCCCCTTACTGTAACTTGGGCGCCACACTTATACACTGCAATTGGTCAAAAAAATTTCCAAGAATGGATGCACACTGGAGGCTTGGATAATATTCTCTATACTCCAAATGGGAAATTACATCGTGAAATGACAAGAAATGCATTCTTGAATTTACTTCATCCCTTTCAGCCTTTCATCGTTGGCCAAAGAATTATTGGACCGGCAATGGCGAAAAAGTTTGGCGTTAAATTAGTAATGTATGGAGAAAATCAGGCCGAATATGGAAATGCTATTGAGGAAAACACTAATCCAATTATGAATGACAACTTTTTTTCAATAGACAATCCTTTAGAAATGAAATTTGGCGGTATCAGTATGCAAGAATATATACAGTCCGGTCGATTTTCCAGAAGTGACTTTGCCCCATATATTCCTCCTAGTAGACAAGAACTTATCGATTCAGGTATTGAGGTTCATTATTTAGGATACTATTTAAAATGGGACCCTCAGGAATGTTATTACTATTCAGTTGATAACACAGGCTTTCAAGCAAATCCAGTGCGTACGGAAGGAACATATTCTAAATACAGTAGTATAGATGACAAGATTGATCCTTTTCACTACTATACTACTCTAATCAAGTTTGGCATTGGTAGATGCACCTATGACGCTGCCCAAGAGGTGAGAAATGACAAAATAACTAGACAGGAAGCAGCGTACTTAGTTGAAAAATATGATTGTGAATTTCCCGAAATATATTTTAAAGAGTTTTTAGAATATATTGATATTGATAAACAAAAGTTTTATGAAACAATTGATAAATTTCGTTCTCCGCATATTTGGAAAAACATAAATGGAGAATGGAAGTTACGTCATACGGTTAACAAAAATGGCACAGATGATTAAATAATTCTTGCAGTATTCCTTTAAGTGGATTCCAAAAGTCTATTTGTGAAGTTAATATGAATTACATCGAAAAAATAAGCCTATTGTTAGATAAGAAAGATAAGAAACGTCTTTCATGGTTAGTTTTATTCTCTATTTTTATATCCGTTATAGAAACAATTGGCATTTCAGCAATTATGCCATTTATCGATATTGCAACTAACTTTGACAATATACACAGCAATAAATATTATCAATGGGCATTTGGTTTCTTTGACTTTCATAGAGAAATTGATTTTGTAATAACTTTTGGCTGGACTTTATTATGTTTCTATCTTTTAAGAGGTGGAATAAATCTTATATTTACCTTTTCAATGGTGAGTTTCACAGAAAATCTCTATGCGCGTATTACGAACAAATTATTTAAAACTTATTCTGCAATGCCTTATCAGATATTTGCTATCAAGAATAGCAGTTATTTGACCAAAACTATTGTTACTGAAGTAACACTTTTTTCTAAGGTTATAAGTTCTGTTTTGCTGATGATATCTGAAGTTTTTGTGGTTATTTTTTTGTATGCCGTGATGTTGATTGTAAGTTGGAAGATAACACTTACATTTACAATTATCTTGTTCTTAAAATTACTATTTTTAACCCAAATAATCTTTAAGAAATCAGAGTCAGTTGGAAAAATTAGGGAGAAAACTGAGGCACAATACTATGAAATTATTAATAAATTTTTTGGCAATTTTAAACAATCGAAACTACAAGATAATTCCATAATAGAGGCAACTAAAAATGAGTTTTCCAAGGTAGTACATAAATATACAAGTGCAAATGTAATAGGGAGTTTTCTAAGTGCTTTCCCAAGGTTATTTATAGAGACAATTGGTTTTTCTTTAGTTATTCTCCTAATAATCACTTTTCTATTTTTAAATCAAAGTGATGCTTCATATATTTTGCCGGTTCTTAGCTTATTTGCAATAGCTCTTTATCGCATACTGCCATCAATAAATCGTATTGTGCAAGGTTACAATACCCTGCTTTTTTATCACAGATCTATTGATGTTATTGATCAGGAACTAAAGACTAGAAAGGAGGACCTAGGCGATAAAGTTTTGGAGTTTAAAGATAAGATTGAGTTGAAAAATGTTAATTTTTCTTATCAAGATAAAGAAGTTTTACATGACATAAATCTAACTATTAGAAAAGGTGAAAAAGTAGCATTTATAGGTGAGAGTGGATCAGGTAAAAGTACTTTGGTTGATTTAATTATTGGTTTAAATAGATTTAATCAAGGTGAGATGAGAATTGATAATATCTTAGTTGGTAAGTCCAATTTGCAAAGTTGGCGATCACAGGTGGGGTATATACCACAACAAGTCTATTTATTTGATGGTACAGTTGCTGAAAATGTTTGTTTTGGAAGAGTTTTAGACAAAAAACAATTAGAGTACATTCTTAAGCAGGTGCAGATGTTTGATTTTTTACAAACTAAGAATGGGATAAACACTTTTGTTGGAGAGAATGGTATTCAACTAAGTGGTGGACAGAAACAACGTATTGCAATAGCTAGAGCGATATATGGAGAGCCAGAGGTATTAGTATTAGATGAGGCAACAAGTGCTTTAGACGAAGAAACTGAAAGTGGAATTATGAAAGAAATTTATCAGATTAGTCAAGATAAGACTTTGATTATTATTGCTCATCGCCTTACTACAATTAAAGATTGTGATAAGGTTTATCAAATAAAAGATGGTGTCATTGATGTCTAATGAAATTAATATTTCAGGAAGAAAGGTAGGCTTAAATTATCCACCATTAGTGATAGTTGAAATTGGCATAAACCATAAAGGTAATTTAGCCACCGCCTTTAAAATGGTAGATGCAGCACACAGTTCTGGAGCTGAAATTATCAAACATCAAACTCATGTGGTTGAGGATGAGATGAGCGGTGAGGCTAAAAAAGTCATACCTGGCAACGCAAATATCTCAATTTATGAGATTATGGAACAATGTGCTTTGAATGAAGAAGATGAAACCAAGCTAAAAAAATATGTTGAATCAAAAGGAATGATATTTATTTCAACACCTTTTTCAAGAGCAGCAGTAGATAGACTTGAAAGAATGGGTGTGTGTGCCTATAAAGTTGGTTCAGGTGAATGTAATAATTATCCTTTAATTGAGTATATTGCCTCTAAAGGAAAGCCTATGATTGTTAGTACTGGTATGAATAATATTTCTTCTATTAGAAAGATGGTTAACATTCTTAAAGTTAATGCTGTTCAATATGCATTACTTCATACGACTAATCTATATCCTACCCCTTCTTATCTTGTGCGTTTAGGTGCAATGCAGCAGTTACAAGAGGAGTTTCCAAATACAGTCATTGGATTATCAGATCACACCACATCTAATCTTGCATGTTTTGGCGCTGTAGCATTAGGGGCATCAATAGTTGAAAGACACTTTACTGATTCTATGGATAGGGATGGGCCTGATATCATTAATTCAATGGATCCTGAAGCATTAAGTGAATTGATTGGAGGAAGTTTTGAAATTTCTAAAATGCGAGGAGGAAAGAAAGAGGCATCCAAGGAAGAGCAAGTAACTATTAACTTTGCTTTTGCAACTGTTGTAACTATTGCTCCTATTAAAAAAGGAGAGACTTTTACTAAAGAGAATATTTGGGTAAAGAGGCCGGGTACAGGTGAAATTAAAGCAAAAAATTACAAAGATATTTTAGGAAAGACATCTTTGGTAGATATTCAGTTTGATACACACATTAAATGGTCTGACATCAATGAATAGAAAGAAAATTTTGTTTCTTACTGGCACCCGTGCTGATTTTGGAAAATTAAAGTCATTGATTTCTATTACTCAGCAGTCAAAAGATTACGAAGTGCATATATTTGTGACAGGTATGCACTTGAATTCTCTTTATGGATCAACTATTGATGAGATAAGGAAATGTGGATTCAACAATTTACATCCATTTATAAACCATGAAGCAGTTGATAACATGGATAGAACCTTATCTAGAACAATTGATGGATTTTCACATTTTGTTGGTGAATTAAGACCTGATTTAATTGTTGTTCATGGAGATAGAGTGGAGGCTCTGGCAGGGGCAATAACCGGAAGTTTAAATAACATCTTAGTTGCTCATATTGAGGGCGGTGAAATTTCAGGAACAATTGATGAACTTATTCGACATGCGATAAGCAAGTTGTCACATATTCATCTAGTTGCAAATGCTACCGCCAAAAGAAGACTAATCCAACTTGGTGAATTACCGATTTCAATATTTATCTTAGGATCTCCGGATTTAGATTTAATGAATCCAAGGAAGTTGCCAAGATTATCTGATGTGAAAAAATACTATGATATTGAATTTGAGAATTTTGCAATTGCAATCTTTCATCCTGTTACTACAGAATTTAATAGTACTAAGAAACATATTAAAGAGTTTGTTAACTGTCTGATTGACAGTAAAGAAAATTATATTGTTATATATCCCAACAATGATTCAGGCTCGTCCGAAATTCTGAGTGAATATAAACGATTTGAAGGCAATAAAAAAATAAAGTTGTTTCCTTCAATAAGATTTGAATACTTTCTTGCGCTTCTTAAAAATTCAAAGTTTATACTAGGCAACTCAAGCTCTGGAATTCGAGAAGCGCCATATTATGGTGTACCTGCAGTTGATATAGGCAGTAGACAAAATAATCGCTCAAAAAATCCATTTATCATTCATACGGATAATGATAGCGGGTCCATTCTTGAAGCAATAAAATCGACTAAAAATTTTCAAACATCCAAAGTTCTTAGTAATAGTGATTTTGGTCAGGGTAATAGCGATAAGCTCTTTAAAGAACTTCTTGATGGTGATGAAATATGGAAAATAAATTGTCAGAAACAATTTCAAGATATCGATGAATAAAAAAATATTGTCAATTATTCCTGCACGTGCTGGATCAAAAGGGCTGCCTAGAAAAAACATTATAGATTTTGCAGGCAAGCCACTTATTGCTTGGACCATTGAGGCTAGTATAAATTCAAAATATATTACTAAGACTATCGTTAGTAGTGACAGCTATGAAATACTTGAAATTGCTAAGGATTATGGTGCAAATATTATAAAAAGACCTCTTGATCTAGCAACTGATACAGCCTCTAGTGAGAGCGTGGTTGCTCACGCACTGGAGAATATAGATGAGGATTTTAATTTTGTAGTTTTACTTCAGCCGACTTCACCACTGCGTGATAATGAAGATATAGATAATTCCTTTAAAAAGCTATTTCGAGAGAATGTAACTGCACTAATTAGTGTTTGTGAAACTGATAATAAAATTTTGAAAGCTTTTACAGAAAATGAACAAGGATACATTGAAGGCATATCAAATAATATATACCCATTTATGAGAAGACAAGATTTACCAAGAACATATTTAAGTAATGGCGCTATCTATATTGTTAAAGTTAGCGAATTTATAAAGAATCATAGTTTCTATACAGATAGAACTATTTCTTACGTAATGAGTACGGATAGAAGTTTGGATATAGATAAGAAGGAAGATCTCAAGAAGATTAGAGGATTTCTAAAGTAGTAGAAATAAAATATTTAATTTGTTCTAATGAAAATTTTAGCTAATAAAAATGTATGCACTCATTTACAAGAATAAGAATAACCGAAATTTTAAATAAATTTTCATGAAAAAAAATATAGTACTTATAGATACAGATCTGTCATTGATTAAATCTATTTCTGAATCTAAAAAAATAAATGTTGAACTTTTAATTACTGATGCTGACGATAAAAAAATAGCGGAAATCAAGAATTTATATCGTGTGAATAACATTATTACACGAGATTTTTTTAATAATTACTTAGCTCAAAAAGAGATTGATCTAGACTATAAAGTTATTGAAAAATTTAGATACTCTCAATTAAATTCTGAGCATGATCAGGATCGATGGTCAACTGACAATAATTTGAAGCAATATTTTTATTTCAATGCCTTATTTTTTTGGTTTAGTTTCTTTTCTAATAATAGTATCTCAGCAGTGGTTAATAATGGTCTTTTTCATGGCGCAAATTATGACAGTTTGGCTTTAGATGTAGCTAAGTATTTTGGTATTTCTGGATATGTAATTGATATCCACATGGAGCGATATACCGAAGAGGGAATCGTTTCTGTACGATCAGTTATAAATTACAACAAAAAAAAGCGTATTCCATTAGATATTAATGAACTAAATCTTAAACCAATTATTGTTGATGATTTTTTATTTTCCGTCGAGAAAATAAGTAAATTTCTGAAGAAAAAGCGTAAGAGCCTTAAAGATAGAATTAAATATTTATTACCTTCTTACTCATCTTCTATAATTCATATCTTAGGATATGTTATTTCCTCTAGGTTAATTCGTCATCATGGTCTAAATACCAGCCCATTAATTCCGTTGAAAAATATATTCTATGTAAGAAAATTGAGAAAGTTTTACGATTCTATCGCAGTAGAGCTTGATACATCAAAGAAGAGTATTTTTTATGCTCTTCATTTTGAGCCTGAAGCCAGCATTATGGCCAGAGCAAAGCTTAGTAATCAACTATATATTATTAAACAATTGTCCCAGAATCTTCCCTCAGGATGGATTTTGTATGTCAAAGAACACCCACATCAATTTAAACTATACATGCCAGGATGGTGGTATTACCTTACTTCAATATATAAATATCGAACAAAGGAATTTTATAAAGAAATTCTAAAATTTGACAATGTTAAGTTATTAAAATTAAGTATGAAAAGTCAAGACATAATTAAGTCTACAGATGCCATATCTACTATTAATGGAAGTATCGCCTCAGAAGCGATATCTTATAATAAGCCTTTAATATTGTTTGGACATCAGAGTACACCATTTGGGTTATGCAAAGATACTTTTAAAATTACATCAAAAAAGCAATGTAAAAATGCCATAGAAAAGATAGCTGACGGCTTTATTCCAGAATATTCTGACTTTAGCGAAATTTGTGAAAATTATCTTTTTGAACATAAGGAACTTGCAGCAAACAATGTCCAACTACTGATTGAATACTTGGTATTTGAATATGAAAATCCATCTAATGATTAGTTATAACTATACAAGGATTAGATAATATTATTTATGTTATCAAAGCTCAATACATAGACTAATAGAATGAAGATTAAAAGATTAAAAGGATGGTCAAGGTATTTAAAGAAAAAGAACCTCGGAGAACTACTTAGAAAAATAGCCTCTGGCAAGCCAAATGAATCTAGCTATTTACCACCTCTAAGAAACGAATTTGTAAATCTTCAGCTAGGATCTCATGGAATACAAAAACTTATAGATGGATATGAATTTAAGACAATCCTTGATATAGGTTGCGGCAATGGGGAGCATTCAGATATTTTTGTTAAATATAACAAAAAAGTTACCTCGATTGACTATGGGGACTCAATATATTTTAAGGAAAATAAAAACAACTTATCAGTTGTGATTGCTGATTTTAATCTTTGGGAGACTAAAGAAAAATTTGATGCTGTTTGGTGTTCGCATGTATTAGAGCATCAATTGAATGTAAATATATTTTTAACTCAAATATTTCATAAATTGAAAGCTGAAGGCGTATTAGCGATTACTGTCCCTCCAGGTGAGAGTCTTGTTATTGGCGGACACCTCACAAATTGGAATGCTGGATTATTATTACACAACCTTGTTTTAGCAGGCTTTGATTGCAGCAATGCTAGTGTGCTTCAGTATGGATATAACATTACTATTATTGTGAAAAAGCTTCAAGGTTGTGAGGATGATCTATCTAACTTAAGCTATGATTGTGGTGATTTAAGGAAGATATCTAAATATTTACCAGATGTTGAATATCGAAGTACTGACTTAGATGACCCTTTCAATGGTGATATATATCAGTTGAATTGGTGATTTAAATTATGAAAAAATTAGTAATAGGTGGTGCAGGTTTTATTGGCAGCTCTTTGATTGACAAAATGTTGCAAGACAACATAGATGTTATTGTGATTGACAAATTATCATTAGGTTCTACTGACTTCATTGATACCACTAGAGTTGATTTTCATCAGGTTGATGTCAATAACACTGAAAAAGTTTTAAAAGTGCTTCAGGGTAATGAGATAGATGAGGTATGGCATCTCGCAGCTAACTCCGACATACCTGCAGGTGTGGAAAATTTGAGTGTTGATCTTTATGATACTTTCATGTCAACAGTTTCAACATTGGAAATTATGAGAAAAATAAACTGCAAAAAGCTTTATTTTGCTTCAAGTTCAGCTGTATATGGTTTTAATAAAAATAGGCTACATGAAGATATTGGTCCACTTATGCCAATATCTAATTATGGTGCGATGAAATTATCATCTGAGGCATTAATTAGTGCTTGTCTGGAGTCTTTTTTAGACAAGGTGTGTATTTATAGATTTCCAAATGTGGTAGGAGTTCCCGCAACACATGGCGTTATTTTAGATTTTATTAAGAAGCTTAAAAAAGATATGTCTAGACTTAATGTGCTAGGCAATGGCACTCAACAAAAGACCTACTTGCATGTCAGTGAACTAGTTGAGGCAATGCTATTTATTGATAAAAACACTAATAATGGCATGAACTATTTCAACATTGGAGCAATGGATGATGGAGTATTTGTCAAGCAGATTGCAGAAGAAACAACTAAAGCGATTTCTCCAGGTGCAATAATTAACTATCAGAAAACTGATAGAGGGTGGGTTGGCGATGTACCTCGTTTTTATTATTCAGTTGAAAAATTAAAAAATTTAGGTTGGTCTCCAAAAATGTCTTCACTAGAAGCTATCCAAAGAGCTGTGAGAGAAATCGCATTACAAGAAGGTGTATAAAGCAAAACAAGCAGTGATCCTTGCTGGTGGTGAGGGTACTAGACTTAAAGAGGTGTCTGGCGATTTGCCTAAGCCTATGGTTCCTGTTTTGGGAAAGCCATTATTACAATACTTAATCGAACAATGTGTTGAATACGGCATATCTAACATTAAATTATTAGTCTCTTACAAGAAAGAAGTTATTGAAAATTACTTTGGTGATGGAAGTAAATATGGTGCATCTATTCAATATCTTGTAGAAGATATACCTAGAGGTACTGCTGGTGCCTTAATAGATGCATTGCCAGAATTGGATGAGCAATTCATAGTTATCTATGGAGATACTTTTTTTGACATAGATTTAGGTGCTTTTTGGGCATTCCATCAAAAAAGAGCAGGCGATGCTTCTATTTTCATACATCCAAATGATCATCCGTATGATTCGGATATAGTTGAGATTGATCCAAATTTGCAAGTGCAGCAAATTCATCTTTATCCTCATGATAATCAATGGCGTCAAAACCTTGTGAATGCTGCTGTTTACATAATGAATAAAAATGCACTGCAAGGTATTAACCTTTTATCTAGAAAACCCGACATTGCAAAAGAGTTATTTCCAATGATGTTGGAATCTAAAAAGAAATTATATGGCTACATATCCACAGAATATATTAAAGACATGGGGACGCCAGAACGTCTATCTAAAGTAGAAATGGAAATTAATTCAGGCAAGGTTATGTCTTTAAAGAAACATGTGCCTAAGGCGGCAATTTTTTTAGATAGGGACGGCACTATAAATAAAGAGGTAGGGCATTTGTCTAATCAAGAACAGTTTGAACTTATTGAAGGTGTGGATGAAGCAATTAGTAAAATCAATAAGGCAGGATTTTTAGTTGTGGTCGTCACCAACCAACCAGTGATTGCCAGAGGTGAATTAAAAGATTCTGAATTAAAGGTAATTCACAACAAAATGGATACCCTGCTTGGCCAAAAAGGTGCTTATATTGATCGATTATATTATTGCCCTCACCACACAGACATGGGTTTTAAGGGTGAAGTTAAAGCGTTGAAATTTGATTGTGACTGCAGAAAGCCAAAAATTGGAATGTTTATAAAGGCAAAAAAAGATTTAAATATTGCTCTAGAAAAATCATGGGTTATAGGTGATAGCACCAGAGATATCTTGGCGGCAAAAAATGCTGGTATTAAAAGCATTTTGGTTAAGACTGGATATGCTGGAGAAGATAGAAGTTATGAAGTAACTTCAGACTTTGTTGCAGAGAATTTAAACAAAGCGGTTGAATTAATATTGAAAGAGGACAAAAGAGTTGATTGTCATGAAGGATGCTTTTTACAAACCCTGGATTAAATTAAATGGTTAGTATTCGATTATCATCAAAAGCAAAAACACTTGAAGATATAGAACAGCATATTTCTAAACATTTTAAGGTGCTACCAGTATTCAGATTTGCTGCTGCAGACTATGTTCAAAAAAAATCTTTCATACATAGAAAAATAAAATCAAAATTTAATACGAATCTAATTATAAGATCTTCCTCTTCAAATTAGGATAATTTGCAAACTTCCAATGCTGGTGGTTTTGCTAGCATATTAAATGTAGACTATAAATCTGGACATAATATAAACACCGCAATAGAGCAGGTGATATCGTCTTATGGAAGTGCTTTAAATAAAAGCGATGAGGTTTTTATCCAACCGATGCTTAAACAAGTCAATATGGCTGGTTAGAAATTGATACTGTTAAAGATTTGGACTCCTTTAAAATAACCAATATTATCTAGCGGTATTAAAAATCAATATTTAATGCATATATATCGGAAAAACTATCTTTCATTAATCTCAACTGTATTAAAAAGACCTGGCTGCAAAACTTTAAGAATCTTATTTTTAATACCTCTTTTGTATTTTTCTTCAACACCAGTAATGGCTTATTTAGATCCTGGTTCAGGAAGTATTCTTTTGTACTTTCTATTAGGTATCTTTGCAACATTGATTTATTCAATTAAAAGTTTGTTTTTTACTTTATCAATGTGGTTTAGTCATTTTTTTACCAAAGACGGGATTAATAAGAATGTTAAAAAAAATATTGTCTTTTATTCTGAAGGTGGAAAATATTGGTATGTTTTCAAACCGGTAATTGAAGCATTAAATAATTTAAATATTGAGTGCAGTTATTACACAAGTGATAAGTTTGATGAAGGTCTTAAATTTCAAGCAACTAAATTTGACAGTTTTTTTATTGGTAATAGCAGTTTTTCTTTAATATCACTCAATTATCTGCAGGCTAAAGTATTAGTAACAACAACACCTCAGATAGAAGTTATGCAGTTTAAGCGTTCTAAAAAAACCGATTATTTTGTTTATTTGATGCATTCCCCAATAGATGCACTTTTCTATAATAAATTTGCTTTTGATTATTTTGACGCCGTTATGTGCACAGGTAGATACCAAATAGATAGCATAAGAGCTTTAGAGGAAAAACGAGGCACAAAGAAAAAAGAATTATTAGAAACGGGCCTAACTTATTATGATGTGATGAAGGAAAGCAAGAACAATGTGAAGCAAAAATTAACAACAGTTTTAATTGCGCCCAGTTGGTCGAATAAGAGTGTTTTAACAAATAATATTTCAAAGCTAGTTGAAGTTATTGAGGTTCTTTTAGAACAGAATTATGCTGTTATTTTAAGGCCACACCCTCAAATGTTAAAGATCAAGGAAAAAGAAATGATTAATTTAGAGAAAAGATTATCTTCCTATGAATCTTTAAAAATTGATAAGTTGCCCTCTGGGATTAATTCAATGAATAGAGCTGACGTTATGATAAGTGACTTGTCAGGCATTATTTTTGATTTCTTTTTTGTCTTCAAGAAGAACATTCTTGTCTTTGATGCAGAAGTAAATAAAGCTGGATTTGAAGCTGAAGATATTAATAAAACTCCCTGGGAATTAGAACTAATTAATGACATTGCAACCAAAGTTAGCTTAGAAAATATAGATAAAATTCCATCAATTATTGACAGAGTTATTAAAGTAAGTAACACTCAGAAAAGTAATAAGATAATTAGAGATTCTATTTTCAATTATGGCTCTACAGGAAAAGT
>Ga0181572_10001865_pt1 | contig 15313 bp, 16 predicted proteins | sample 101ome_26_FD_133004 | JGI IMG/M metagenome (GOLD analysis project Ga0181572, IMG submission 133004) | Coastal salt marsh microbial communities from the Groves Creek Marsh, Skidaway Island, Georgia - 101408AT metaG (megahit assembly) | ecosystem: Environmental > Aquatic > Marine > Intertidal... | reverse complement strand
TGAAATTCATTGTGCGTTGCTCGCCTTTTTGAGTAGTAAATGTTCCAGTGTAGACTGTTACGTTGATTGTGTTATTAGTGTTACTCATGTTTCCTCCATGGTTTAATTGAGTATTTATATTATAACATGTTTTTTCATGCTTGTCAAGTTTTATTTTAAACTTTTTTCTAAAATTTCTTGAAGATCGTTTTTATTTTTTGCTCCCATGAATTCTCCGACTTGTTCGCCGTTCTTCATTAGGATTACCCTTGGAATGCTTCGCACTCCAAATTGTTGTGCCAACTCTCTATTTGAGTCAACATCTACTTTTAAAAAAGTAATATCAGATTCTGTCTCTTCAATGTCTTCAACGGTGCGAGCAAGCATTTTGCATGGGCCGCACCAGTTTGCCGAGAATTGAACATAAACAGAGCCTTGTTGTGTGAGTTGGTTAAACTCATCAGTTCCATTAACGTTTTTCATCTTTCATCCAACGTTATGTATTTATTATAACATATCCAAAAGGGTTTGTCAAGTCAAATCACAAACTTTTTTTAAAAAAATTGATTCTGCTTGAATTTGCTCGAGTCTTGCGAGGTAGATGTCATTATCAATGTGGCCGCCACTCTTTCCTTGTTGAAGCCATTTCATTTGTTCTGCGATGTAATGAGCGACTTCTTGTTCTGTGTCGAAAAGATATTCAGAATAATCCATACCTTCTTTGATTGATTTTTCGTATTGAGGCCATAACTCAATTGCTGTCTTATAAGTTTGTCGATAATGCTTTGCATCCTCAAGATGACTTTCTTCGGAGAATTGAACATAGACTCTCGGAGATCCAAACTTTTCTTTTGTTTGTAATACTGCAATGTTTGATAGTGGCATGTACTCTCCAGTAAATGGATTTGTTCTCGGCCCAATAAGAGCATAGCCGATCCAGTCTGCTATCAAACTTATTTGTTTAAAATAATCTTTGTGTTCTTCTTTTTGGTTTCCCCAAAATGAATAGTAAATTTGTTCTGTCATTTGTCCTCCAATAAATTTATTCTTCTTCTCGAAGAATTATTTCGAGCCTTAAAATCATGTTGCTTACTTCGAAAAGTTTCTCCGTAACAAACTTAAGCTCGAGTTCATCTAAATTATCATAAGCAATTGAATCTATCGCCATTCTTTCAAAATGTAATAATCGATCCAGTTCCACCTTTATTTTCTTTAGCATTATATTCATCCTCCATTTTTTGAAGGTATTTCTCATCAACAACGATGGGCATACCCGATACCATAATTATCGAGCAACCCCACCCAAGTCTCTTTCTGTTCTTTAGTCCTTCAAGTGTTATTTTATTTAAAAATTGAAACAAGTTATCCTCCCTGTATAAAGTGAGTGTAGTGGACGGAATAGTAATGATTCTCTTCAGAAGATCTCCAAATCGCAAAAGAAGTGTTTCTGTCTTTTTCTTTATTTTCTCGAACAAGTTTTTGGCACCTTGGAATTACTTCCGGATCATTATCTAAGTCCTCTTCCTCTATGTTTATAATATAACATGTTTCAGTCACGTTGTCAAGTGAAAAAAGCAACTTTTCTTCATCTTCAAACGTTCCCGTTCCAATTGTCGAAATTCTAGAGATTTCTTTTTTTTCGTGAAGTCTTCCAAAGTCTGGTTTGATGTGTTTGCAATACATCAAGTTTTGAATCGTAGAGTAAATAAAATAATTTACTTTATCATAATATTTTAACGCAGTACCTGTGCCTGCATGAGAAAACATTTTTTTATTATCTAAAATTATCATCTCGCGCACAAGGCCCGAGCGGGTGTACTCCTGTAGTACCCCAAAGTGAACCTTGTGTCTTTTTTGTTCTCGATCAGATGCGAACTCAAGATCAGGAACAATGTAAACAATAGTTGTTTTAAAGGGCTTGAGGGCCTCAAGAACACGCAGAGAAGCTCCAGCTATCTTACCAGACCCACAAACAAATAGAAAGGCTTCATCGTGCGATTTAAGGCCTTTCTGTGTGAGTTTAAAATCTATGCTGTCATATTCTTCTACTGAGTTTCTTTTTGGTATTCCTTGGTCCTCGTCGAGAACGATAATTTTATAATTTTTTGTATGTGGCTTAAAAAGCTCAACAATATTCTTTCCGGCTTCGCCGAGTCCGATCATTAACATTTTTTCTCCAGTTTCATCATGTATGTGTGTGGTATGTGGTATTCTTTCATGTTTCGCAAAATCAAAACTACAAAAATGTCAAAGTGTCCATAGTCCCCCTTTAAAACTTCTTTTATTAAGCCTAAATCGCCGTTAACATAGCCGAAAATACTTCCCCCTTGAAAAGGTGAGTTATTTAAAACTATCAAATCTCCTACTTCCATTCTTCTAACCTCACTAAAAAACAGCAAGGCACACTTTCTACCCTCTGTGTTCTAAATAAAAATACTCTTGCGATTTTATATTCATATCCATAATCTTTTACGTCTCTTATGTAACCGACGTCTTCATTTTTATACGAAAGCCAACCCCAAGTCAAGCTTCGATGATTAATAATAACAATTTCACCTTTTTTCAGTTTGTCTTCCACTTAATAGCCTTATTTCTTCTGCCCAAAACGGAGCATGTCCTTCATAATTACCCAGAAGAGTCCAATAAATGGTTATTTCTTTTGTTATTTGTTCAATTTTTACGATTAATCCAACTTCTCCATTTTTGAAACCAGTTGATTGGGTATTGCATACTTCGATTAAGTCTCCGACAACAAACATTCAGATTGCCTCACCATTTTTAGAGCAAATTTTTAAAACATCTCTTGTTACTTCACCGCTTCTTTTATAAAATTCCCATAAAAATCTATTGTTGACTTGGTCTAAACAAATAAAAGAGTTATCATGCTCTCTATAGCAATCCATACCCTCTTTTGTAAACTTTTCTACAATTTGTCTTTTGTCTCTGTTTATTTCAAATAAATTATCATGAATAATTAATTGAATTGGCTCTCGAGAATAAAAAGTTGAAACATAATCATTTACAAACTCTTGATTTCTTTCATTCCAAATTTGTTTTTTATGCACACAAACTTCATAAACATCTGACGCCCAGGCTGTTGATAATAAAAATAATAAATTTACCATGTGAACTCCTTCATATCTCCTAAATTTTTTCCAAGCGAACAGTTTACCTTGAATCGTCCTAATTTTGTGTCTCCGAACATCTCAACGAGTTGTGGGATTAACAGTCTGTCTTCTCGATGCAAGTCGATGACAACGCTGTCATGAACAACAAAAGCAACATGGGATCTCGTTGCCCTAAGGAAGTTAGAAATTCTGCAAAACCGGTCAAGGGTGTTATCCGAGGAACTTGATTGCAATAGATAGTTGAGGGCTTTGCGAACGGGAGCAGCAATTGATCGTCCGAATGGCGTTTCAACTTTTCCATCGTGGTAAAATGTTTCTCCAAGACTTTCTCTATTGTAGAAATCCGATTGGATAGTTTTTGAGTCTGGGTTGTATAACCATGCGAATAGCTTTGTTTTAGCTTCTTCTCGGCTAAGATCTTTTTTAAATACGTTTTGAATGTTCCACTCATGAATGTCCTCCTCAGGTTGTTTGTGGCCTTGCAGCGCAAGCATAGTTCTGACTTCAGCAGCGTTAAAGTCAAGCTCAAGAAATACATCGTTTGTTGGATGTACGTGAACCTTTAATTCTTTCTTGAGATTTAAAATTGGAAACGAGTTCTTTTTTGTTGTTAAACGCCCAGTAACTGTTCCGAAGATGTCATAATCAACATAAGGAGTTGAGTCTCCGAATTGATCATAAAGATGTTTTGCTTTTAAGTCTTCTGCCGCTATGCAATATAAAGCAAATGAGTTTAGTTTTACGGGATGCTGCTTAAGTTCTCGAGTTGCTGCTTGGATTCTTTGCAAGAAAGAATAGTTTTTTGGCTTCTCGACATTATTGAATACCCACTCGGTTATTTCGTTTTTTGTCTCAAAGTAGTGTTGCAAGTGCTTTTGTGGCACAACATCATAGAAACAAACATCATCGAGGTTTATTTTGGCAGCCGTAAAAGCCTTAAAATGGCTCTTTAGAAGACCTTTGATTGAATCCCAGCGTTCTCTTAGGTGTTCAGGGCAAACCTCATCAATCGGCTTACCAGACACCATTAAATTAGCGTACTGAATGTCTCTGCCGTATAGGTGGTCGGAATACGACCAAGTTTTTGTGATTCCGTCTGGGATTCTGTCCCAAACGAATTGACCGCTGAGATAAGTCCCAGCACAATCGGTCTTGTTGTCCATTAATTGGAATAGCATTTGTCCTCCGTTAGTAAGACGAACCTCCCGATGTCGGACCTCCTCCAGTCTGTTGTCGTTGAGCTTCCGTCTGTGTTTGTCCTTTGATCTTAGCAAGAGCATCATGGAAACCATAATTTTTGTTCCACACCTGATCTTTGAACATGTTATTAATATAACTCATAGCAGAAGGTTTGTCAACTTTTTTTAGAAAATATTTTGCTTTTTTATAAATGTTTTTGAGCTTTTGGGAATTAAATGGATCTCCTTCTTCCTTGTTCCTGATTAAGATATAGTACCAAATCTCTTCCATGTCATTATAAGGGCGATGTGTTAATTGCACTGGTTGCAGCCTTATGTATTCTGAGATCGTTTTGCAATTTTGCACAGAAACAACTTTGATTTGTGGGTTTTTGAAAACATATTTATTATAATATAAATTAATATTATTATATAGTAATGAATTATCTATAGTATATGTTTTAATAAATCTATTGTTGAATAATAAAGGTAAAGTATGTAAACTATATGATTGTCTTATACTATCTCCAGCTGGAGAGGTCATATCATAAAGTATTATATTTGGGTTGTGGTGAAGAATGCTGAAACCCATGTTTAAAGAAATGTTCTCAACATACTTAAAACATGGATGATCTATGATATCATCAATCTTTATTTGGTCTGCGTCATAATCAATATCAGCATAAGAAAAAGCAAGACCAGTATCTAGAATAGAAGAAAATATTGAAGTATTCCATCTTGTCATGGTTAGAGGTATGTTTTTGCCCTCTTCGAAAAAAAGTTTAAAAAAGTTCTTGACATAGTCTTCATAAGATGCTATACTGGTTATACCAAGATCAAATGGTATGTGTGTTTCGTTGTAAAATTGGAAGATATCCTCAAGGTATCTTCCATATTTTAACTTAGGATTTGTGTATGATGAAACCATGTCAAGATTTCCAAACAAAGAACCTTCATTGGAGACAAGACCTTTTCGTAAGGCTGTTTTGAAATTTAGTCTCATGAGAGAGTAAGAGTCAGCAACAAAATCAAACACTCTTCCGTTGTCAGTATTGACAAGGAATTGCTCGTTTGGAATAATTGAATTATTTTTATCATCAATTAGGCCATAGTGTATTCTTTCATAAAAATTGACGTCCTTAATGGCGTTGGATCCTAGGCCGCTGTTTTCTGAATAGGCTTCTGTATCCCACTTGTGTCTGTAAAATATTCTATTAACCAAGAATTGAAAATTATTTGTTGAATTAAAATCTCTAGACATTATAAATTGTCTCCTTAGTTAACTGATAAATGTGTGGTTTGCGATCTTCCATCTGATGTTGTTATTGTCAGTCGTGCTTGATCTGTCACTGTTGACGGGATTGCAGTTGCCGTAGCGCCATATTGATTCGCAAAGGCTACACCTGTTTTAACATATCCTTCCATTTTAACAGATATTAATACATCATTAACTTGATACGATTTAGTCGTGCCAACAGCAAGATTGGATTTTCTATTTATAAATTGCATAGCCGCCAACAACATATCTCCTGTTCCTAGGTTGGCTTTTTGTGATGCCGCCGTCGTTATTCTTTGAGATTGTGGTGGAGTTGAAATTACCGGCAATGTGTTTATTGGAGCAGTGGCAGCACTTGTCGTCACCCCGACAGAAAATCCACTGGCAATCTTTGGATCGATCACTCTTAATCTATCTAATTGATCATTGTAAGCGTCAACACATTCTTGAGGTTCATCTATGAATATATCATCAACAACATTATTGTTTGTCAGACTTAAGTTCGCATCAGTCCCCAAAAATTTACATGTGATTGTTATTATTGCTGAACCTACAGACTGAACATCCTCGAGGTGGTATGAAACCTTTGTTATTATATAGTAACCTCCATATCCTAAAATATTTGCTCTTGTATTAGGTGTGTGAGGATCTGACTCCCCCAAAGATGTTGGGTCTACAAAAGCCGAAGGGCCAAAATCTGTTACAATAAAATTTATAATATTTCCGGGATAAAAACATGTATTCATTTTTTTTGTTTGTATTTTAAAAGATAAGTCATAAACATTTGATATCAAAGCCAAAACTCCAAAATTATTATTAAAATATCTAGCTTCTCTGAGGTAGGAATTGGGATTTGCTTTTGTAAAAGTTGTATAGGAACAAAAATTGTTATATTTATTATTGTATCCATCATATATATCAACTGTTGTTGGTTGATTTCTTAAAGGTCTTGAGCCGTTTCTAATTTGCCTAAAGTATGAAGGAAATTGTTGATATATTACACAGTAATTTCTGGAGTCTGCAATCGGAGCATTGATGTCTTTTTTCATTAATATTCTTTCCGTCTGTCCTGTAGCGTAGGGATCTTTCGGATCGAACCAAGCATCCGTATTACCTATCAGGTTATTCCCAGCTGCATTTATTTGCATAAGTGTTCCAGCTTTGTTCGAGTTGGACCAGTCAAACCATTTTCCTGAATGATCAGAAAAATAGCAAGATCTTATTTGTGGGGGATTTTCATCTACAGTCAAAGCGGAAAAACATGAATCATATATAACATCATTTACTAGTCTCTCCAGCAAATCTTTGATGAAAGGTCCAATGGCATAACTAGTGATTCCTTTTTTTATAATTGTATCATGATACCAAGATGAGAAGAAACGTATATCGATTGGTATTTGAAGAGGGTTTATTGTTAATGATTTTGTTGGATCTTTTGGATGTGGAACTTTAATTGTTCCAACAATAAATCTCATGTTCATATCTTTAGTGTGTGAATAGTGTGTATTTGTCCCTGGTTTATATAAAGAGTCAAGAGCAAAATTTATTAAATCCCCAAGCATTACAAACATATTAATTGGTGACTTTGATATATCTTTATAAAATGCTTCACCTTTTGCACCTGAAAGAATATTGCTTAAGGTGCCTGTTCTTTGTACATTTATGCCTTGAACCTGAACACCTCTCATCCTACTATTTGTTGACGAAGGAAGATTTGGGAGGCCTGCATTAGGATTGCTGGCTACGTAAGCACTCAAAGATTTAATCGAATTCAAATCAACATATTGATAATCTGTCAATAAATAATTTCCAATTTTCCCAGCACTAAACAAATTTTGATCAATATCGTATACATATACCTTATTCGCGTCCATTAAAGCTGCTATTATACCTCCGCTGTCTATATATTGTTGAGTTTCTACTCTGTTTTGTTCAACCACTAATCTCTGCATTTCTCTTAATAATTTGTCGCCACACTTTCTTTTTGCTGCTTCGTTTAAAGCGTTTTCTCTATCTGCCCTGTTTTGTATTATTGTGCTGGTAACTAGAGCATCGTTGTACGGAGCATTCATTGACTCCTCAAAGTAGCCTCTATATGTTATTGTTAGTGTTGTCTTATTTTGAGCGTCGTCGTGTCTTTTAATTTCATGATCTACCAAAGCCAAGTCAAGAATTAAAGCTGTTTCTGTAGCGTAGGTTGCGGATTGGTTTTTCCTGACTGCTTCTTCGTCATACCAAACTTTAAGTCTTATTCTCGATGTCTCTGGGGTGAAAGTGTTTTTATGATAACCTTGTCCTCCTGGCGTGGTGACATCAACGGTTTTTACCTGAGGTATGGTTATAAGGTCAACAAGTCGCACTTGAGCTGCTCCGCCTTTTTTTTCCAAATTTGGTGGGGCGCCATACCGAAAATGGGGAATTGGATTCTTAATGTTGCTTGATTCTATCACATCGCCATAAGCACAAACTGTGTCTAGAGAGCTTATGTGGTCCATTTCAATTGTCATTGTCACTTTAACATCGCTCCTGGCTGTTGAAGGATTGGTTCCGTCATAATCAACTTGAATTTCTTTAAAAGTATATCCTTTTAATTTTCTATCTTTGTTCCATTTTTTAAGCTGTGCTTGCGAAAGAAGGCCTTGATTTACGAGATCTCTAACTGGGTCATAGTCGTTATTAGGGTCATCAGATTTAAGATATATTTCAGTGTCTTTCAAGCCCTCCGAATCCCTATAGACCCAATGAAGTGACCACCAAAGATTATCTGAGTTTTTTGTTTTGTCGTTAAAGAAAGTTTTTATATCATTTGGTACAGTACAAAGATTTATTAATTCATTAGGATCTATTCTGTTTTCTGTTGTCACTGGATAAATTCTACCATCGAAGGCTTGACCGGAGGTGCTGGTCCAAGTTGATGGGTATACACTATAGGACCAGCCTTCGTGCAACAAATCAGACATTAATGCACATTGGTTAAGGGCATTTAATTGTTCTACTGTAGGGGCGGGAGCGTTGGCTTGATTTCCTTTTACAGCATTTAGCAAAGCTGCTTTCGCCCTTTCTTTTTGTTGCTGATCTAAGACAGTTAGGAAGCCAATGTTGGCAAGTGGGCTTCCAACATTTTCGTTAGAATTGGCAAATTCGCTCCAACCAAAGACCAGGCTCAAGTTCTCGACATCCGTCATCCCACGCCCTCCACCACCGTTTATGTAATATGCTTCTATGTCATAAAAATCAATGTGAATATGTGGGGAGTGTCTCAATTGTTTGAAACCTTCCGATGAATCTAATTGCCTTTCCCATGCATCATATAGATTTTTTTCAAGTGTTAAATTTGGATCACTGAGATTTTCGATTCCCCAAATTCTGAATACCTTTCTAGCTAATTGAAAAATATGTTTGTCAAAAAAATCTTGAGCCGTTTTTTCATCGGCAGTTATAAAGTCATGCGCGAAGTGACTTTGTGGTGAGAGTGGGTTTTGGCTATTTATCTCATTATGTATAAAACTCCATACACTTGTATAATTTCCCATTGCGACCGGTCCGGGCATGCTACTGAGATAATTTGCCCACTCTCCGTTAACTAGTTTTTTAATCCTTTCATCCGCAGTTAATCGCCGCTGGGTGTTCGTATCTAAAGACCAATCAAAATATTCATTTCCTTGTGCCATTTATCTTAATGCCTCCACTATAAGCGATGGATTTCTTGGTATCAATACGATATCTCCTATTTTAAAATGAGCATCTGTAGGTTTATTATTAACAAACCCGATTGTCCACCAGTAATCTCTAGCTCCATAGTATGTTTGTGCTAATTTAATTAAATTATCCCCATAGGACCATACATGCTCTGCATCTACTTCGAGCTCTAGATCAACTGTCTTTTCAAAAGTTTTGGTCCTTTGTATTCTTATAATGTTTAAGCCACGCTTTTGAAGATATTCGAAATATACATCAGACTGCAATAATGCTATGTTTGTATTCGGATATGTTGGCATTATACTCTCCTTTTTATGGTGCCTTACCTATTCTTACAGTTTTCTTATCCATTGGGAAAAGTCTGGCTGCATTACTACTAGCGACTATGGATGAATTAGGGTTCTGCTTGAAGTAATATTGATCTTCGTTTTGAATATCAGAGCCTTTTTTGACACTGTAATTTAATATTAAATCGCTATCTGGATATAAAAACTTGAATGTTATTGAAAATGCCTTAGCATACAAATGATTTCCCTCTTGAAAAAAGCCATGGCTTAGATCTATGTCATATGAGAGTTCTTCCAAGTACAAAGGGATGCTAGATTCTTGCATGTCCAATAATGAAGTTTTTTTCTTTCCTGTGTTTGGTTTCTCTATCATGTTTGGGATGTAAACAAAGAGTTTTTGAAGATATTCTGATTTTTTCTCTCCCTCCGGAACACTAAGAGGATCTTTGCCATTCCAAGTTGTTTTATAAAACATCCTTGTCAACAATTGTAGTTTACCTAGGTCTTTTTTTGCCTTTTCCAAGTTGTCTGCCACGCAATTGATTTTTATATTGTAATTAATGTTGTTAAATTTTGTTGAGTCCCCGACGACTTTCGAATATATACTAGCCGCACCGGCAGGAGATTTGGAATACTCATAAGAAATATCTCTAGAGAAAGATTCTAAAAATAGATCAAAAATAACATATTTAGGGCAAGCAGCATCTGTAAGTTTAAGTCCGCCTTTGTTGATAGTAAAGGATCCCACAGAGCCTCCAACATTCGCGGCGTCAATGATCTCTACGTCCTGACCTATGCCAACTATACTTGTTCTTTTTGAAATAAATAAGTATGAATCTTTTTTAGTGTAAACTTTGTCGCTGTTAATATCGTTCATCTTTTTAATTTCCATGTCGATATGAAAAGGAAACAAGCCTGTATCGTCTTTGTCTTTAATACCAAGTGTATCATATGAATTTATGGTCTTATTTTTCAATAATTCTACGTCTTCATTGTACATAGATTGATTTTCATAATTTAAAGTTAGTGATAGTTTTATATTTTTAGGAAAAAGGTAGTTGTCAAATTCAAAGAAACCGGCTTCGATATCTGGTTCGTAATTTACTTTGTCAATATAGCAAGGGAACCCATGTTTCACTAATTGTTCAAAAGATGAGATTTTAGACGTTGTTATTTTTCTTCCTCCGTTTATAATATTTCTAAAATAAACCCAGAAGAGAGGTAGTCTAGTTTCACACAGGGGTGAGAATCCTGTGTTTTCCTCTAAATCCTGATTTGTCCCGTCAGACTGTTGACTAGCGATTTCATTTGTTGACCAGTCTAAACCAGTTCCTATCAGTTTTTGAAACTCTTCGATTTTTGCTAAATTATTTCTTGCCTCATTGACACTGTGGGCCGGCATGTTTAAAGTTATGCTATAGCTTAGTGAACCCTCTTTTTCTTTAATTTTTTGAACATGTTGATTGGCAAATTTAATTATCTCTTTTTCTTTTTGAAGATTAAGTTTGAATGAATCTAGAAAAGCTTTAACGGCGATTATTCTCTGCAGAGGAGCTGAACCAAAGTAAATGACATACTCTGTTTCACTAGTGTCAGACCCTGTTCCTCTGTTTCCTCCCTTTGTAGAGTTTATGAAAACATCGCTAAGGTGATAATCTGGCCTGTTTTTAGATGGATAGAAGCTTGGAAATTTAGACATTATAGCTCCTCTTTTCAACTCTTGCATCAATCACACCGGCTAAGTTAGCATCATTTACTTTTACGACAACGTTAATTGGAGGAAGAGCTATCTCAGGCATGTTCACATCAATTGTCAGCCTACCTTCGCTCAGACTCTTAATGACTCCTTGAGAACCCATCACAATTGAAGACTTCGCTCCGTCTGTAGACATTGCTAAAAATCCATCAATTTTTAGAGTAGAAAGCTCCATCATAGCAGACTTAACTTTTGTTAGACCAGCGGCAATTTTCTCAGTATCTAATTTTGCCATTGCTTCAATGCTGAATGACTTTCCTCCAGCTTTGTGAAAAGAATCATGAACTTTTTTCATAGATGCACTAGTTGCATTGGCAGCTTGAGCAGCAACACCCATTGAGTTTGCCATGTTTTCATAGCCTTTTCCAGCGTGTTCTGGTAATTCCCAAAGTTCTGGAGATCCTTTTAAGTGAAACGCTCCAAATAGTAACGTTAATCCTGCAATAATTAGCCCAATTGGTCCAAGAGCAGCAAGCATTGACGCACCAAACGCGTAGAAAGCAATCGAGACCAACGTAACGACACCAATTAAATACTCGATTATTTTCCCACCTGCATCAACTTTGGGGAAAAAAGAAGCTATACCTGTTATAAGCCAAGAAATCAAATTGATAATCCCGCTGAATACAGTAATGATTGGCTTAAAAATCATGAGAATTTGAGTACCAGCTAGTTTTAGTTGTTGCATCATTGGAACCAACTCTTCAGTTGCTTCTGCCAATTCTTTTTGGATGTCTGCAGATTTTTGTTGTCCCGCGACGTATTTCTGATATTCTGCTGTTGACATATTTAATAGTCTTTGAGCCTCAGCGACGTCGCTCACTCCCATTGCTTGTGCAACATACATTTTGGTAAACTTGTCTAAGTTTTCAAAGTTTCCAACTGACATTTGAACTTGTTGTTTTATCATCATGATCCTTTCAGAGTCTGATGCCTGAAGAAGCTCCAAGGTTGAAAGTTGCGTTCCCAATACCGCGTTTAATTGTGATGCCTGTTGTGCTGCTCCTTCAAAAGTGTCAAACTTTTTTGTAATTCCCAGCAAGGTTGTCATTTCAATACCTGCAGCTTTTGAAGCAGCAGCTAATTCTTTGAAGACTTGGGTTCCTCTCTGGCCATAGATTGCCAAACGACCAGCAGCAGAATTAAATTGTTCTATCATTTTTGTTCCGGTAATGCCGATGTTTTTTCCCATTCTTGCAATTTCAGCAGTCATGTTTGCAGCTGCTTCGGCGCCCATCCCCATCGCTCTTTGAAGGTGATCAATCATTTTTACAGAACTAGCAGTTGAGACTCCTAGCTTTTGCAATCTAGCTACGGTCATACCTAAATTAATATTAGTTTTTTCGGCTTTAGGGTTGAAAGAAGATAAATTGCCGGTTAGAGATTTCAAAGCTTCTCCGGATTCTCGGAAACTGATCCCTGCCATGTTTCCTCTTTGAGCCATAACGGCCAATTCATTATTAAATTGGTCCCCAAAACCAGTGGCGGCTCCAAGTTCTCGAGAAGCATTGCTGATTTCAAGAGCCATCTTTGCTGTTGTTTCTAGAATATTGATGAAAACGTTTTTAAGACTTAACGATTGTCCAAACAAGTTTTTTTGAATTAGTTCGGACAGTTTCATATTCTCCCCAATTGCAGCAGAAGATGTTAGGATGTCAAGCTGGGATCCCAAAAACGTATCAGATGATTTTGCTGATAGGCCTACGTGTTGTGCTATTTTTGAGGTTACTCCATTTACTTTTCTATTAACTTCTAAAACATTTTCATTAATACCCCTTGCTTTTTCCAACAGATCTTTTCTTTTTTGTTCGTTGTCTTTGTTTTCTTCAAATAATTGTGCAAGTGTTTTTCCATCTTCAATTATCAGATCCATCGTGCTCTTGGACATTCCCATTTCACCAAGAATGTCTTCAAAACTTTTAACACCAGATTCGATTATTCTATTAAATTCTGCTTGTTGCGCGGTGAGATCTTTTATGTAATCTCCAAGCAATTCTCTATTTTTTATGGATTCTTCGTCGTTTTTCAGTGAAGCCTCGCCGTATTCTTGTATAGCTCTGGTTAAATCTTCTTGGATTATGATTGCTTTTTGATTTGCTTCGTCTAGCATCTGCTGCGTTACGATTTGTTTGTCCAAAGCATCTTGGTTGTTTTGTAGGTTCAACAAGATTTTATTCTGAAAATTTAACTCTGCTTCATAAAGTTCGCTTTGAAGTCCAAGTGCCTCTGCTCTTTTTCTTTCAATTTCTAAAAGCTGCTTTTCTTTCTCTGTCGATCGTACGAGAAGTTCATAAAACTCTGATTGGTTTTTTACGTCTTCTGCTGATGCTCTTCCGGAGCCTTGTGTTGGATCTGTCATTTGTTAACCCTCTCGTATTAACCTAAATAGTTTATAAAAAAAATGCTCGGGAGTTCCCGAGCATCTTGTTAGCGTTTCTTCATTGCTTCAGCTTCTTTCTTGTATTCATCAATGGTTCTTTTTAACCACCACTCACGAAGTCCAATTGGGAGATTATATAACTCAAACAGGGACCACCCGCCGTAATGTTTTAAAACAAAGAAAGCCTCATACACCTCCTCCATGTATTCATGACTCAGGCCAAAAAAAGTCCGTTCCGAATGGAACGCTCATGACCTCCTTGTGTTCGCAGTGTTTACAGACAAAATCTTGATTCATTATTATGTCAGGCGATATAAGCCTAAAGCAATCTCGTAGATACTTCGAATCAATGGCAACCATGTTTTCACAAACATAATTAACAGTTTTTTGATCTTCATAGCCATTAAAGTCGACCACAAAGTGTTTCATTTGCTTTGTAATGATGTCGCTAGTTACGTCTTTTGCATTGCCATTTGAGACTAGCTCAAGCTCGTCTTGGCCCACCAGGGGGCGAATGCGAGCCGCAATTGTTGATAGTGGAAGAGTCGTTGTAAATGTGCCATCTCCCATATACTTAATGTTTGTGTCTTCAATGTCGTTGCCGTCAAACATTTCATAATTTGCAAGATCAAACTGAAACTTTGATTGCTCTCCACATGCTGGACATTGAACTTTGGCTTTATAATCTGCGCCATAAGCTGATGCTCTTGCAAAAACAATTATAGCGTTTCTATCTCCGACATATAGACTTTTAGAATTAATGCTTTTGTCGACAATCAGGTTTTGAATCAATCTGTCAATTGCAAGACCTTTTTTCAACAAAGACCTGTTTGTTAAAATATCTTCGTCTTTCGCTGTCATGTATCGAATTTCAATTGATTCCTTGCCCTGAAGAGGGTGTCCTTCTGGGTATCTCCCTTTTGATGGCAAATCAACAAATTGAGTTGGTGTCACAAAGTCCATTGGGTTTGGCATTTGTGGTGCATCTTCCGATGGTGTTGGTTTATGACCGCCCATCAATCGGTCTTCATTATTTCTTCTCATTTAAACTCCGAGTTTAATTAGTTTTTCCATCTGATTCTATAGTGGTGCCTCTATCATTATTAGAATCTTTATCAGCATCATAAAGAGTAGCCCAATCATATTTTACATCTATAGAATATTCCGTCAAAGAATCTTCGCTATAGTTTAAATCACCCCACGAAATCTTTGTTATTATTGGATTGTGAAGCTCCCAACTTTCTACCTTTTTTCCATTTGAATCTAGTTGAAAAATTCTAAGAGCTGACCCGAAAGAATTATCAATCGTAGAAGCCTTCTCTGGACTTGAAATAGATTTGGCCCTCTGAGAAATTCCAGATCTTCCATTTGGTGTAGAGTACCCTGATGCCAATAGCATTTCCCATAATGCATCGCTGGTATTTGCATGATTTGTGCTTACGATTGTTCCGCCATTTCTGTCTTTATATTCTTGGGAAAAGTTTCCATTATCAACAAATGTAATTGTTATTGGATCCCATTTTACCAATCCGGGATAAGAATAATAGTGGTTAATCATCCTGTATTCTTTCGGTTCAATATTGAGTTTTGGTTTAGAGACAGATTTGGCATCAAGAATGTATCCTGACCC
>Ga0181572_10001860_pt1 | contig 15338 bp, 19 predicted proteins | sample 101ome_26_FD_133004 | JGI IMG/M metagenome (GOLD analysis project Ga0181572, IMG submission 133004) | Coastal salt marsh microbial communities from the Groves Creek Marsh, Skidaway Island, Georgia - 101408AT metaG (megahit assembly) | ecosystem: Environmental > Aquatic > Marine > Intertidal... | reverse complement strand
TCTTCCGATTGACTAAGGTCTTCCGATTGACTAAGGTCTTCCGATTGACTAGTGATTGACTAATAACATGTAATATGTGACATTTGGAATATCATATATTACCAATGGTGTTGTAACAATGTAGGATTTGTGTAGGATATATGTAGGATACATGTAGAATTTATGCACTAATGCGTTTTGTTGGAATACCGGTATCTACGATATAAATAGAATTCTCTGTAATTACGATGTATTCATTGGCAACTTTAAATAATTTAGAAATTGGACTGGTATATTCTTCTTTATTTTTAACTAACAACTTTTCACCTTCTTGGCGAACTCCAATTAAAACGGTTTTTTCAAGAGATTCCATCCAATAATCAAACATGATTGGTTTGTCTTCAATGATGGATAATCTGCTAGCATTTTGAAGTGTGCTATTATCAGGAAGTTTGTATTCCTGTGTGGATTCTGTAAATGTACTCATTATTCTATAATTTGAATATATGTTTTATACTTTAAATAGAAATTACAATAAATAATTTATTTAATAAAAAATGAGACAATATATAAATGCATAAATATCTACAATCCATTGTAAAATTATATTCATCATTATTGTTGGAATTAATAAATCGTCTTTACAAAGGAGAAATATATTATAAACTGAATGAACCTCAAAAGATAATATCAAATGGGTTTAATGTAGTTCAGCATGTCTTTGAATACGCCAATAATAAAACAAACAATCTGGAAAAAAGTTATTATATCGCCCAACAGGCTTGTAATTATTATTGTGAATATATCGAGCAAATACATGAATCAAATTTGATTAATACATTAAATCATAATGATGCTATTATATTTGTCTACAAAAAGACGATTTTTGAATTATATAATAAAAACCAGGATACAAATCTTTCCAATTCAATATATTTACTTCAAGAAACTACCGCTGATAAAAGTGGAGACATTAGCTCTAAAATAGTCCGTTTATGTCATGAAGTGATGTATTGGTCGAATAATTTTACAATCGATCAACGTAAGTTCATATGCGAATATTATTTACCAAAGATATTATGCAACCTCAAAAAAATAGACTTGTTTATAGAGAATCTACAATTATTGAAAAATAAATTCATGTTCTCCTATGATTCATACATACAATTGTTGGATGAAATGTTAAAATATTCCAAACACAACAAGAATTCCAAAATAGACTCCGATGAAATTATCTTACATTTCTATTATCACCATGATACAATAGAAAAAAGTTTCCATAATAATGATATGACAAATATTGTAAAATTATTAGTTTTGCATGGATTGTAATAATGAGTTGTAATAATTCAAATCTAATGTATGTTTAATTTTTTTTACTTTTTCTTTTTTTTCTTTGATAAACTTACCTTCATTTGGTATACGAATGGTTTTATATTCATCCTGTAACACCTTTCTTATGAAGCGATACACTGTATATAATATTTGTTCGCTACAATTTCCTACAATAAGACAACTCCCAGTTCGGAAAACCATAAAACTAACTTCACGATATTTATGATTTTCTTCAAGCTCACTTCTTTTCATATCTTTATCCACATCATCAATCGTACCAGTTTGTTCGTTTTCACTCAATGCGGAATTGTAGTAATATTTACTCTTGATACCAGGATAACTACAAGGGTCAAACGATGTTTCAATGTGATATTTAGTTTTCAATAGATTATGCAATGTCTCGCGTTTGACATGGAAGCCACAATTGAAGTTAGAATTGATTAATACATTATTGTCTTGTTCGGATACAACAAATTCTAATGATTTTGGTAATAATGGGGATAAGATACGTACAATATTCGCTTTAATCAACTCTAATAAACTTCCATCTACAATACCAGGAATCTCAAGTTTTCCAGTATTGAAGACTTTGACATGAATCTCATGATGTTGCTCCTTCAAAAACCGAATTGTCATAGCGAAGCAGTTGTAAAAGGCATTCTTGACTTTGGCTTTGGATGTAAGTATATCCTTTTTGGCAAAACCAACAGTCAATTTACGTTCATCTTTAAATTTATTACGACGAGCTTCAGGGTTATTTATACGTTTCAAAATCACTTCAGTATAATATTGTTTGATATTTTGAAGTCGCTCTTGGTATCTTTCGTATTCTTCTGGTGTATGATTGACAATTTTTATTTGTTTTTTAATAACACAATCGCTAAGAGTTTGATAATTAGATACTTGTAAATTCCAAAATACGTTCTCAATATCAACTTCTTGATTTAAGTATAATACTTTTGTGTTTGTTGATATACTTAAATCCTCACATTCTGGTATATCGTTTTCTTCTTCATTTGACTGTGTTGGAAGTTCTACTGGGTCAAATACAGTTTCAATACCCTTGTGTTGGTCGTTGACAAATAATTCCCATTCTTGATCGATATTCATTTTTCTTTATATGATATAGAATGTTTTTCTTTATATGTTTCAATTTTATTGATAATTCGTCTTAAACTGAAAGAAAAATAGATTAAAATATTTTCAATATCCAATTGTGGATTATGCATTATTTGTGATATGGCAGACATATATTCTTTTGTGGCAAATTTAGGTTCTGACAATAAGTGATAACAATAATCTTTAATAATTTCAATTTTGCTGGTATTAAATTGGATACTGAGATTGTGTATATACTGAATTATTTTTTTATAGGAGTCTTGAGATACAATATATTGATGAAATTGCTGCAATACGACTTTGTCAATTACACCATCATGCATACGCACGGGGTCTTTATTGAGTTGGATATAGTTAATCATTGACCGTATATCCGAAGAAAAATGCTTTTGAATTCGTTCTACCTCTATATCATTTATTTTTAATCCCTCTGCATGGATAATATCTTTCAAAAATTGTTGGATATTTTCAGATGGTAATTGGTTAAAGCGGATACATAGAAATTCATTCTTCAAGGAATATTCAATCTTACTAATGTAATTACAGATCAAACAGAACCGTACGTTTTCAATACACGATTGTAATAGATTTTTCAGAGCGTTTTGAGCGGATTTCGTCATATAATCCACTTCATCGAGAATAACAAATTTGATTCCTTTGACATATATACTTTTAGAATTCACAAATTGAAAGATTTGGTGTCGTATGGTGTCAATACCACGTTCGTCAGATGCATTCAAATGAATAACATTAGAATTGTATTTTTGAACTCCAATGTCTTTATAATAATTGTCAATCAAATTAATAATGGTGGTGGTCTTACCAGTTCCAGGGGGTCCATAAAATAACATGTGAGGAAAATATTGTTTTTTAATAATATTTGAAAAAATTGATTGATTTATTTCATTTAGAATAATATTATCAAAACACCGAGGTCTATATTTCTCTACCCAAGGAATATCGCTCATTTGAAGAATATAAATTGTTAGGTTTAAGTATATTTGATGATTGTTAATATGAATGGATATTTAGAAGTCATTTTCGGACCAATGTTTTCCGGAAAGACTACCCATTTGATTCAAAAGTATAAGCAACACAAACTGTTAGGTCATAAGATTGCAGTTGTGAATTACATGGACGATAAACGTTATAGTAAAACAGAATTAAGTACTCATGATAATGTTACTATTGAATGTATGTTTACCTATAAACTAAATGATTTACTAAATGATAATACGGTGAAAGAATCTCGTGTTATCATCATCAATGAAGGACAGTTCTTCGACGACTTATTAGATTTTGTATTACAAATGGTGGAAAAAGAACAAAAAGTTGTATATGTTTGTGGATTAGATTCAGATTTTCAAAGAAATAAATTCGGTCAAATATTAGACTTGGTTCCATACAGTGATAACGTTGTGAAATTAAAGTCATTATGTATGCAATGTAGAGATGGAACGACTGCTATATTTTCAAAAAGGATTACCAAAGATGAATCTCAGATTGTAATTGGTTCTGATAATTATATTCCTCTGTGTAGAAAATGTTATTTAACTCTTTGAAAACGATTGCGTAGATAATTGCCATGCGAATATATACGCCATTTTTTACTTGTTGAAAATACTTTGCACGATGATTTCCGTCAACTTCATATGATATTTCCTGATTTCGTGGCAATGGATGTAAAATGATAGCAGATGATTTCATTCTCTCAATATTTTTTGCGTTGATTTGATACTTGGATATATCAAAATCGGCATTTTTGGTTTCTTCACTTCGTTCTAATTGACGACGTGTGGAATATATAACATCGTATTTTTCAATACTGCCCTCTATATTGTCTATTATGGTTATTTCTTTGCCGACAAACATTGTTTTAATTTCATTCATATATAATTCGTCTGGCTCACATTCTGGATAGCACAAAAAAGTTATGTTACAATGTAATTCATATATTTGTATGATTTTTAAGAGAGAATGTATAGTTCGACTATAACGGATGTCTCCAATAATACATAACTCAAACGCGTGTGCTTGTGCGTGTGCTTGTGCGTGTGTTTGTGCGTGTGTTTGCGCTTGTCCTTTTGACACAGATGGCGATTGCAATATGGAAAATAGATCTAAGAGGGCTTGAGATGGATGTTCGTCATTGCCATTTCCACCGTTGATGATAGGCACATCTAGATAATATTGAGACGATTTAATGACATCCTTGTCTGGATGGCGTAAAACCATTATGTCAGAGAATTGTTCCAATGTTTTTAATGTATCACGAATAGATTCACCTTTTTTCAAACTGGAATTATCGGGATTAAAATTTATCACCTTACCCCCTAAACGCAACATGGCAGATTCAAAAGATAATGCGGTTCTTGTACTTGGTTCAAAAAATGCGTTACATAGCATTTTGTTTTTGCAAGGTGTACCCGAAATTCCATTGGTTTGAAATTGTTTGGCAATATTGAACAAGACATTAATATTTGTTTTAGAGAGATTATCAATAGAGTTCATTACTTATAATATAGATACTCTATATTATAATATATTTTTAACCCATTTAAATATGAATTGAATTAAATCTTATAAAGCAAAATGGTAAAAAAAAGCAATGAGGATGGGAATAAACTACCTGCAAAAAAGGTAGAAGAAGAAGCAGCCGTTCCAAAAAAAAGAGGGCGCAAACCACGTGGTGGTAAACTCGTATCTAGAGATATGATTGACATAGATACACGACAAATGCAAACCAATATTATCCTGAATTTAAAATGTTCTATGAAAGATTTAGAAACATCAGATAATTTAACCAACACAATGTCCAACAATTTAGTATATGTTCCGGATGTACCACCCACTGTAAAATCATATGATACAACCGCTATAGAATATAGCATTTACGATGAAAACGTACAAAAGAGCGATGACTTAAATAAACCAAATCTTGCTGATGGTAATATCAATGATACAGATAACGAATGTGTTAGTAATAAGCAGATTAATGCAAAATTACACGAGCTTAAGATCCAATATTACAAAAAAAATGTTTCTAAAAAATCTGCTTGCTTTTGGTGTACTTGTGAATTTGATAATCCAACTTGTTATATCCCAATGGAGTTGACTGATAATAAGATTGTTGGTTATGGTTCGTTTTGTCGTCCAGAATGCGCGGTATCTCATTTATTCCGTGAAAATATCGACGATGCCCTGAAGTTTGAACGATATCATTTATTGAATTCCGTGTACTCAAGCGTGTTCGGTTATTTAAAGAATATTAAACCAGCCCCTGATCCACATTATTTATTGGATAAATTCTATGGAAATTTATCAATTCAGGAATATCGTAAATTATTGGGAACCGAACATATGTTACTTGTATTGGATAAACCAATCACACGGCATTTACCTGAATTACACGATGACAACGATCAGTTTACCAATGAAATATTTAGCTTATCTTCTAGTGACAATTCGCGAGTCTCTAATACAGGTACTGGTAAATATAAAGTGAAACGAGAAAGCGAAAAGAAGAAAGGTCCATCCAAGAAATCATTGATTGCGGAACACTTTGGTTTGTAAAAGATATAAAAATCTATGATGGGATATTATAATGAAAGTAGTAAGTAGCTATCTTATGGGTGGATTGGGAAATCAATTATTCCAAATTTGCGTCGCAATTGCTTATGGAATTGAGTACAAAAGAAAAATATTGTTCCCGTATTCTACCACAACTCCTGGGATGGTGTTGCGTTATACATTTTGGGACTCTTTTTTAAAAACTTTAAATGTGATGACCACTCGTCATGGTAGAATTACCGTAGATGAATTGATGAGATATCCGAAGATTGCAGAACAAGACGAGAATTATCATGCTGTTCCTAATGTTTCCAATGATGGCATTATGCTTTACGGATACTTTCAATCATATCGTTATTTTGAGAAGCATTTCGATACCATATGTTCTTTAATTCGTTTGAAACAGCAACAAGAAGAATTAAAAATGGAGAATATTGGGTTTTTTCAGGAAACGAATAATGATATTTGTTCGCTTCACTTTCGAATCGGTGATTATAAGACCGTTCAGGAATGCCATCCCATTTTATCGTATGAGTATTATGAATCAGCTATTTTGTTATTATCATCAACACGTATTATAAGTAGAATTCTATATTTTTATCAAGAAACTGATATGGAAGATGTGATACAGATTATAACCCGGTTACAGAACAATTTTCCACATATCGAATTTCAAGCAATCGACCATTCTATAGAAGATTGGAAGCAAATGTTGTTAATGAGTTGTTGTCATCATAATATTATTGCAAATAGTACATTTAGTTGGTGGGGAGCATATTTTAATAGTTCTCCAAACAAGACGGTCATTTATCCACTCCAATGGTTTGGACCGAAATTAGCAAACCGAAGTATTGAAGACTTATGCCCTCGTGAATGGATTTATGTCAAATAAAATTACAAAATTGATTTAAGAGAACTGTTCCATATTATAACATAAAGCACACAGCACATAACACATAATTATGACAAGAAGAAAAGTAGTTTATAGTAAGGGAGAACCAAAATGTATATATTGTTGCGTACCTTGTATTGGTTGTTTCTTAGCATGCGAAAAGTTATTAGAATCAATATTTGTTGGAATCCTTTGGACTCTAAGTTGCGGCGGTATATGTTGTAAGAATAAAAGAAAACAATGCCGAAGGAAGGTCATACCACGACATCATAAATAATAATCTAATACACGATACAAAAACACGATGCAACATTCAATATATTTTTTTGAGAATGTTTTTGAGAATGTTTTTGAGAATGTTTTTGAGAATGTTTTTGAGAATGTTTTGAGAATGGATTATGTAAAATAATATAAAAAATTGATTCAAATATAAGATTATAGTGAGTATTATATTTGAAATGACTAGTGAAAACGAATTATTGAACGCTCTTGTAAAAACCCTTCCATTTGTCAAAGACTTGGAGGAAGAATTGGCATTCTACAAAAAGGAATTAAAACATGAGAAAAAGTCTGCCAAAAAATGGAAGAAGAAACACGATGCTTTGATGCAAATATTATATGATTATCCTTGTTTGATGAGAGGTTCTGATTCAGAATCAATACCAGTACGTGTTCCAATGAATAAATGTACTATTGATTTAACCCAAGATGATGAACCAGAAGAATCAAATAATACACCTATCTTATTCTCATCAGACATATCTGCTATAAAAAAAGAAAAAATTATAAAAATTGAAGTCGATGAAACATTAAAAAATGAAATTGCAATGATTGAAGAGGTAGAAAGTGACAATAGCAGTGACAATAACAGTGACAACAACAGTGATTTGGAAGAAGGAGAAATTCTTGAAGTAGAAATTAACGGGGAAATAGTTGATTGTAGCGAAAAGGCCCAACCGACCACCGATAATGCTAATGCTAATGATAATGATAATGATAATGAAGGCATGGAAGTAGAGGAGGAAGAAGAGGAAGAAGAGGAAGATGAAGAAGAAATGGAAGTAGAGGTGGAGGAAGAACAGGAGGAAGAACAGGAAGATGAAGAAGAAGAAATGGAAGTAGATGTGGAGGAAGAACAAGAGGAAGAGGAAGAGGAAGAGGAAGAGGAAGAGGAAGAGGAAGAGGAAGAGGAAGAGGAAGAAGAAGAACTAATGGAGTTTGATATTGGAGATAAAACATATCTTGTTACTGATGAAAAAAATGGAACTATTTATGACTACATCAACGAAGAAGACGTCGGTGATGAGTTAGGTGTATTAAAGAATGGCATCCCAAAGTGGCATAAAAAATAAACAAATAAACAAATAAACAAATAAACAAACAACAAACAAATAAAAATCGCTCGTACTTGGTTTAATTCTCATACTTGTAGTAATTATCCTTTTCATATTCGTACATTTTTTCATAAATTGCATCTTTTAGTTGTAATATTGCTTTTTCAACCTCGAGTCGTTCTCTATCATAATCATCCGAGCGGAGACGCAGCTTCTCTATTTTCCTGTCAATTGCTCCTATATTTATTTCTGAACGTCTTTTCTCAATAAAGTCGAGGCTAGCTTCAGTTGGTCTATAATTTCGGTCTATCATATGTTGTATTATTTTTTCTTCAATTTTTTTAGATACGAATTCTCTAAAATCATATTGCTCTGTTGCAGTAGCACTAGCTAACTCTTTATATTTTTCAAATAGATTCTTAATCTTTTCATCATCCTCAATATCTAGACCAGGTAATTTAAATAAATTGTTAACATTATTATCATCTGTTTTACCTACATTAGCTTGTTGTTGTGAAGTATAATTTGGTCTATTAAATTTTACGTTACGATTTACACTTCGACCAATTGTTTTATTGTCAATGGAATACAGTGCATTACGTTTACTATAAAGAAACCACTCAAATTTCTCTCTCAATTCAGCAGGTTCTGTCAATACTTCTAATAAATGCCCCAGTTTATGGTCGACATATTTACAAAATACCTTACTTTTATTTCTATCAGTAACTTCTCCTTCAAAAAACTCACATAATAACACGATACGATAATTTCTGTTATTATTATCATAAATGAAATTGACTTTCATTGCATTATTAATTTTATCATTATCACCACTTGTACTTTCTTCATTATTTACACTATTTTGTTTGTAATATTTTTCTTCAACATAAAACAAGAACCGAATAAAATCATTGTTATCTTGTTCTTTATTTGTTTTATCAACTTCATTTTTTGGGGTTTTGTTTGTTTGGTTGTTTTCTTCCTTTTTTTTAGGTTTTTTATCAAGATCAAGAAAACTACCTATCATTTTTGATAGACCATTATGAATAGGAAAAGAATATGGTATGTTTTGTTCGCGCTGGCTAGTAGATCTATATCTGTTTAATGTACGGTAAAAATCTCTAATTGAAGCGTTCCTTTCATTTTTACCCAAATATTCGATAAAATTGGCTATTTTGGAATCCTCTTCATTTAGTTTACTCTGAATTTCAGCACCCTCTTCGGTTTTGGTTTGTTTGGTTGGTTTGGATTTATTGTCTGTATCTGTCTCCGGGTCTGTTTCGAATAAGTGATTTACATGTCGAAATTGCGTAAAGATATCGTGAGTAATTGGATGATTCAAAAAGTCATTTATCCAATACACTCGGGAAAAGGTATATATTTTACCCTGATGTTTGACATATGAGAAATATTTCTTAACAAATGGATTTGCATAATTCATCATGTAATTAGAAATAGGTCTACTTTCTTTGATAACATAATCATGTGAATTGTAATGGTTTTGATAAACAGGATATTTAGTTGGAAATAGTAATTGGAAAGTCTTCTGCAGATTCTTTTCTTCAAAATCGGTCTTGTCGTTCACAGTTGTATCAGTTGCATCAGTTGTATCGGTTTTATCGGTTTTATCACTTTCGTCGGGTTTATCACCATATTTCACTAATATTTTCATGAAAACAACTTTATTAAAAAAGAATTCTAATATCTTGTCGTAGGGTAGAGTATCTAAATAACTAGGATATTCCATATCTGCAGTGAAAAATGGCAATGCATTCAAACTTTCTTTGACTTCTTTCTTCAGCGGGTGATATAAAACATCAATATTAAAATCTATTTTTTCAATATCGTCGTTATCTTTGGGTATGTTACTATCTATCTGTATTCTTAGTTCTTCTATATTAAGGTCCATTTACTATAATATAGACAGGTATTAAATTCATAATTTAATCATAAAGCCTTCTGTATGTAATCTATTTTCTGTCTTTTGTTGTTCCGCACGTTCAATTACTTCTTTTGCCTTTTCTAACTCTTCATCACTGATGATTCCATCTCCGTTTTCGTCGATATTCAAATGATAGTCTGTAAAAGATTCGGAAAGACAGCAAAATGAACTCTCTTCATTGAATAAATATTCTGTGATGACAATAAAAATAATTGTTATGATAAGTGCTGTGTAAATATCTCTAGAACCCATCCAAGCAATAGTGAAAACAAGGATTTGCTTACTAAATGTATGTTTCAAATAAGATTCAACCGATTTACTCAATTTGATATTTACATGTCTTGATGATATATTTAAAAGGATAATCATAATGCCCGCAAATACCTTGCTTGTATTCAAGAACTGTACGTTTTTATCGAGACTTTTAATTATTCCTGGTAAGTATTTTTGAAAATTCATGATTATGTTATATATTTTTGATAGATATTTTATGTTTGTGTTTTGTGATGTTTTAGTGGTGTTTTAGTGGTGTTTTAGTGGTGTTTTAGTGGTGTTTTAGTGGTGTTTTTGTGGCGTTGTTTATGCACTATGTCTACCACTGAGTTGTTTACGAATGATAGATTCATCCTCTAACTTTTTACTATAACATTGAAAAGAATCTGCATCTTTTTGTTCGGTTTCTCTTTCCAGTAATTGTTCTTTCAAAAACTTTTTAATGATTTGATTTGCCATCTCCACGGTTTCTTTATCATAATTCTTACGATTTTTTACAATATCTTTAGCTTCGCGATATTCTTTTTCCTTTGCAGCTTCCATTTGTTCCTGTTTACGTTGTTCTTGAGAGATTCTTAATTGTTCGGCATCTAATTCCATTTGTCGTTCTTTCATTTCATAGTCATTTTGCTCTTTTAATTTGGCAACTTCGGCACTTTCCTCTTGTGCTCCAATTTTCTCCATTTGAGAGATAGATCCGTCAAAGTTTTCAAATTTCTTGATAATTGGATTGGTGATATTGTAAAATGTTATTACGAGGAAACATACCATTAATCCAAGATACTTATTGATACGTGCATAAAATATGATTAATGTGACAAAAAATAATTTTCCTAAAACTGTATTACCTAATTCTATAAATTTTTCGGAGAATACTAGAAATACTAGTAATAATATCATGGGAATAAATTCTGCGATTATTTTCATTATATAGTAATTTGAGAAATAAACCACAAAAAAATTTCTACAGAGTTTTTAAGTAAATAAATGTCATTATTAGATACAGCTTCTGAATGGAATCATAAACCTACCAAAAAACGTACGCCGATGTTAAAAAGACCTGTAAATCGTTTTGACCGCCTCAAAGAGGGAATGACTAATAACGAAGGAGCACACAAAGCAGATACAAAGGCAAACGACCGTAATCAACGAGTACAAAACATATTAGACAAAATGGCACAATCGAATGATGAAGAAGATAATGCTGATAGTTTAGCAAATTTTGAACCTTTACCTAATCCTAATCTACAAATTAAACAAGACTTTCCACCGATCGAAGAAAATGGATTAAAATACAACCCGAATCATCACGATGCTTTTAGTAATTATAATCATGCTTATACTGGCGAGACTACTTACAACACCAAAGAACAAATGCAAGGTATTGCAACCACATCATCCCAACGAGCACAACAATCTCATATTAATTCCGATAAACTGATGGAAAAAATCAATTACATGATTCACATGTTGGAACAACAACAACATGAAAAAACAGAGAATATTACAGAAGAATTTATTTTATATTCCTTTTTAGGTATTTTTGTCATTTATGTTTGTGATAGTTTTAGTCGTGGTGGTAAGTATATTCGTTAGATTACACCTAAGCTTCTAAGTTTCCAAATTTCTAAATTTTTCCACGATATGATATCTCATTGCCCCTGATTTACTCAATATATATTTCAATACGAAACAATACGTTGGTGCTATTGTTTGGTATGCTTCTATATTATGTTTTAATCCCCGTAAGAAAGGACAATCTTTGCGAAGATACATTAATAGTCCTTTGTCATTACAAACAGTCTCAAGTATTTTGTTATACCTTTTGAGATAGTATTTATACGATGTTATTGAACTATTTATGTTATGTAAAATATGCCTCCTAATAAATAAGATAAATTGTTGGACGTGTATTTTTATATTACGAAGCGGTATAATCGTTTCCGTATAAAACCGTCGTTCCCAATAATAATTATATATTTTGTCTTGTAGATGTATGTCTAATTTATCCATTGGTAAATTACGCATATAATTTATTTTGCGGTTTTGAACTCTTCTACACTTTTGTTGAAAAGATAGTCCGACCATGATTGTTTTGTACCACCATCATAAGCAAACGCATAATTGTTATCAATCAGCCATTGATTCACATTACAACTACCGTTATCACAAACAATTTCGACTAATAATCTTCCATATTTGTCTAAATCACCACATTTCAATTGGACTACTGAATTTAATATCTTTTCACGCAATTTGTCACGTACTTCATATCCATATTTCTTTTCCAAAGCATATGATGTTCTTATTTCTGGTGTATCTATTCCAATCAAACGACAATTCCATTTGTATAAAACGCCATTTAGTGGAAATATTGCTTTGACCGTATCTCCATCATACACGGAAATGATTTTTGCTTCAACTGTTTGATTCTCTACGCATTTGGAGAATCTTGGTGCATCATTAATATTTTCCCAATTAATTTGATTCATTTAGAAAGCTATTAGAATGTTATTACAATACTATGGAATTTAATCCATATATTGTTTTTGAAACATATATAAATGGTTGTGTTGTAAAATATTATATATTTACACGATGTTATTTGTCATATCTTTGTTATTATTATGTGATTATATGTGTTGTTTTCGTTTCTTTATGTCCTCATCACAAAAACCCCCTATATTATGGTCTTCATTAAGTGGTGTATTAAAACAAAATGCTCGTGAATGGTTCATTGGACGTGCTGAGAAAGTAGGAATAGACTGGAAAGAACTTGTTCGTCAAAATAAAATGAAGTTGAATCGTTTAGAAGAACTACGTGCTGAATCCACCAACCAAACTTTAGAATATCCTGATTATTATACCCAACCATTCCATGGCTATGATGAAGGTAATCTAAATTGGGAAGCCGCTTGTGAAGGAGAGCCCGCCACTCTAAACATGGCCGTCAATTATTGGAAAGAAATCAGTCCATTTATCAGTCAAGATTGGCTACGTTACAATGTTTCTCGTAATATCAAACATTATTTGGAGCAATCCAGCTTATCTGAACCTGAACGAATTCTTGATGTAGGCTGTTCGGTAGGGATGTCAACAGAATATTTATATCGTGCTTTTCGCAATTCTCATATGATAGGTATCGATTTAAGTCCATACTTTATCTCAGTTGCCAAACTACGTGCCGAAGAGCAACGACTGGATATACAATACCACCATTGTAATGCCGAGGAAACTCATTTTGACGATGATTCTTTTGATATGGTAACATGTAATTTCCTAATGCATGAACTACCCACACAGGCCACAAAGAATGTATTAATTGAATCATTTCGTCTATTATCATCTGGTGGTGCTATTGCCATAGTTGATTTGACACCGAGAATATTGAAAAATAAGAATGTGTTGAGTAATTTTAAGAGATGGGTGTTTGAAGTGACGGAACCTCATATTTATGGCTATTATGATAGGGACATGCCTCAATTGTTACGTGAAGCGGGTTTCATAAATATTTCAATGGCACCAAATGACCCATTCAATACGGTTTGGATAGCTAGTAAGCCATAATCCAATGGTTTGAAGAAAGAAGAAATGATAATATATCCAAATATAACATCATTGAGTAACATTGCATCTATACAAATCGCTTTCGTTCCAAATGTTTGTAATCACGGTCTGGTTGGCTTGGAAGTTCTAAAGGAACAGCTAATGTACTTTGGTCTTCGATATATTTCAAGTGAGATACAGCAGCACTGTATACGTTATTAACAGCATAATCCAAAACAATATCATTAAGACGTTGGATTTGTCCTGGAATGTCAGTGGTACCATGTTCTGAATATTGTAAGAATGTAGAGCGCATAATGATTTTTAATGTATCTACATTTTGCGGAGATACTAAGATTTCATTGTTGGATAACTTGTATACTCCTGCGCGAATTCCGTTTTGTATGATTTGGATATTTGCGGCACTGAAAAATGCATTACTAAGGGTACTGGATTCTAATTCCCCTTGAAGAGCATTGGTATAATCACTAGCTTTAGTACTTACAGCAATTCGTTCTTTCATTTCAAACCATGCTTCAGGGGAAGGTTCGGCAATATTGACTCGTCCATTAAAGCGTTTGCTGGTTTCATCTAATATAATTTTATTGTCTTCAAAATTTTGGTATGATAAGTTACAATGATTCATCTATATGTTTAGAGCAGATTTTATTCTAAACAAAGACAATCTATTCAAGGGTATTGTATTGTATTTTATTGTATTTTATTGTATTTTATTGTATTGAAGTGAAATACTTTCTGTCATTATAATATACAAATGGAACAATTCTACGTTATCGTAATTACTATAGCAATTGTCTTATTGATTTTAGCATTGACATATATTGGAGTATTTCTTATTGGAGATGACACCACACAAGTTACATTCCCTCCACACAGTAACCAATGTCCTGACTACTGGGAAGTAAATGGCGACGGTTCTTGTGAAATACAAAGAAATGGTATCAACCTTGGAACTGCCGGTTCTGATATAAAAGCTTTTAACAACCACAAAACTTTTCCAACTGATGTTACTGATACCAGTGAGTATACTAAAAAGGACCCACAGACTATTAATTTCCAAGATAAAACTATATGCGAAAAAAAGCAATGGGCTAACGATTTTGGTGTCGTTTGGGATGGTGTAACCAATTATAACAAATGTTAAGCTCTTAGTCTACCACCAATATAAATATTTATAGGAATTTCTCATAAATATTCAATCTTCTATTAATTCCTCTAATCTCCTATCCCATGCACCCTATCCACCTCCTATGTACCTCCTATGTACCTCCTATGTACCTCCTATGTACCTCCTATGTACCCCCTATACTACAAACGACTTGACTTG
>Ga0181572_10001853_pt1 | contig 15372 bp, 10 predicted proteins | sample 101ome_26_FD_133004 | JGI IMG/M metagenome (GOLD analysis project Ga0181572, IMG submission 133004) | Coastal salt marsh microbial communities from the Groves Creek Marsh, Skidaway Island, Georgia - 101408AT metaG (megahit assembly) | ecosystem: Environmental > Aquatic > Marine > Intertidal... | reverse complement strand
TTGCTGTTGAACATGCAATTGTATTTGACAACGTCACTGATTTTGATGATGTGGTTTATGATCCAGCACTAGGACAATTGCACACTAGATTGAAGTGGAAAGGCAGCAGAACCAAAAAATGGAACGGCAAACTCACTGCTCCAGGTTATGTGGTCAACAACAACACTATTGTACAAAACTTCGATACAACTGCTAGGGAATTAGATCAATACTATGGCAGAACCAATACATTGAGCAATCAGCAAATTGCTGATGTTGCCAAGTTCAACAGTGGATACAACAAACCAAGTTGGGCAGAAGCACTCAACATGGATGATGACACAACATTTGAGTTTGTCAAAGGCACAAGAAAATACAGAGGTACCAGACTTGCAGTTGATGCATTTATGCGCAACAATGCACTGTTTGGAGATCAAGCAACTGCCAATATCTACGAGCAGTGGGCAGTGCGCACAGCAGACTATGGAGATGTAAGAAGCAGAGAAACAATTGAGTTTGAACTCAACAAAGAACTGTTGACAACTTCACCTCAAGCAATACGTTTCAGCAATACTGAGATCAATGATGCACTAACTGATATTGTGATAGATGTAGACTACAACAGTCCACTGTTGGTCACAGGAACCCCTGGAGACAACTTTACAACCAGAGATGCAAAAACCTATGTGAACAACACAATACAATCAGAAAGTGCATTTGCAAATGACTTTGTGACTGCCGGTTTACCTCTTACAACTGAAACAGACTATCGTGTTCTCAACAGAGATGACTTTGTGCTGTTCCCTGAAGAAACCAAACAACAATACAGTTTTGCAGGTGACTGGCAGGACATTGATCAATGGAACAATAGATTCAGCTACAAGTTCAATGACAAAGTATTGTACCAAGGACGTACATGGGCAATGTTAGATCCGGACGGTAGCAGTGGTTTGGTACGTGCAAATGATCCTATCAATATTACAGGCACTATCAGTTTGCCAGTGGTACCTGCCAGTGGACAAACACTGCTCATTGACGGCAACACTATCAACTTGACCAAAAATGCTACCAGCACATCATTGGATGTGATCAACGTTGTAGGCACCAATGATATTGGAACTACTAATGTGGTAGCACACGGCACAACATTGATATTGGGAGAGAACAGTGGAGTTGCACAAACAATTACATTTGATAACACAGTGAATACCACAGTTTATACACTGCCTCCAAAAATTGGCACAGTGACCAATCCAACAATCACAGGCAGTGCAACTGCACAATTGGTAATTGATGGTGTTGCAGTTAACTTCAATGCAACTTCGACTACCACAGTGAACATTACTGCACAAGCCGCATTTGAAAATGCATTTACCACTGCATGGACAGTAAACAACACTGCCAGCAACATCAGTACAGAAGCAGTAAACAGAATCAATGCTATAGAAGCACTGAGAACAGCTTACATCAGTGCAACCAGTGCCAGTGCATGGGCAACATTCTTGACCAACTACTTCACTGCTAGTGATTCTGGAATCAATATCAATTACTTGCTGTCTGAATATTCAGGCGGATCACCCAGCTATGCTACACAGATTGCAGCACTGATCACCAGTGATGTTGTTCTCATCAACAATGTATTGAATCGCAGCTATGTTGCTGCTGATGTTATCAGTGGAACGCAAACTGTCACTGCTGGTGATATTACCAGCACACAAACTGCTATTGCTAATGGTGCATACACTACAGAAATCAAAAATTGGCTCACAGCAAACACCACAACAGTGTTTGCAACAACAACTATTGTGACCACAGACACCACAACAGGGTTTGTGATATATGATGCACAGGACATTGTAGACACAATCAATGCAGCAGGCATACCCAATGTCACAGCTAGCCTAGACAGCAACAGAATAAAACTTTCAAAGACCACTGTGACACCCACAGTGCCATTTAGCATGACCATCAGTGCAGCAAACAGCAATAGCGATGTTGGATTTGCTACAACCACTGAAACTATCAATGCCACAGGATCAGTGATAACAACTACACCTAACCTGTCAATCACACAGGTAGTAGATCAAATCAACAATGCAGCAATCACAGGTGTCACAGCGCAGGTAAACAGTTCAAACAATAACTTGTTGCAGATCAACTGCAATCTAAGCACACTGTACATAGGATCAGGCACAGCCAACAGCACAATAGGATTGACCACAGGTGTTATTCCTGCAGGCACAGTCACAACTACAACATCAGTTTCGTTGGATGTCAACGACATTGTAAACAGCATCAACAGTGCTGCAATATCAGGTGTGACCAGCAGCAACAGCAACAACAAAGTTAAAATTACCAGTACCAATCCAACACTGGTTATTGGTGCAGCCACAGCAAACAGCACCATTGGTATACAAGCACAAACATACAGTGCTGTTCAATCAACAATTGCCAATGTGTTTAATGCTATTGTAGGCAGTGACGGAAATCAAGTGTTCCGTGAAATGGACAACGATCCAAACATCTTTAGCATTTGGGTTGCAGACAACAGCGAACAGGGCAACTTCAATCAAGGTTATGCAGTTTATCAAACCATGGACTTTGGCATGTACTGTGCTAGAGCTTGTGCTGGTATAACAAGAGCTGATGATGCAGAAATCACTGTTGCAAGATATCCTAGCACACTTACACAAGCACACAACCTCAGTGTTGGAGATTATGTATTGATCAGAGGCAGCACCACAGTGCCTAACATTGATGGTATACACCGTGTCACAGGCATTGATCCAAACAATGCTGCAAAATTCTACATTGATGAATACATCGAACAAGAAGGTGGAACAGGAAATATCTATCCTCTGAGAAATATTAGATTCAGCAACTATTCGACACTGGTAAACAACATGAACGTCAAAGTTAATGGAGTACACAAATACAATTTTGCAGGCATTAGACAGAACGATCAACAAAAGCCTGTGTATGTGTTTGTTGATGATGATGGCACTGGATTGCCAGCAGTGTACAGATGGAGCGGCACGTGGTTCCAAACAGTGGGACACACTGGAGGATTTTGGATCAAAGTTCGCGGCGGCAATAAACAAGCAAGAAATGATTTGATTGAAAACGTAAAAATTTACGATGCACTGCGCAGAAGCACAATCACTACAATTGAAACATGGGATCCAGCCAAAGGTATTATACTTGGATTCTTGAAAAGTGAAATTGACTTTATGCTAACTGCTGATGTTGCCAACTACAATTATAATACACTGGATGGTGAAATCAAAACATCTAAATCTTGGGGTAGCCAACAGGTTGGCAAACGTTGGTGGGATCTAAACACTGCGGTATACTTGGATTACGAACAAGGCAGTGTAGACTATCAACAAAACAACTGGGGTCGACTGTTTGACGGTGCGCAGATAGATGTTTATGAATGGACTCGCAGCACAGTGCTGCCTGAACAATGGCAAGTGGCTGTTGACAATGGCACAGTGATTGATGGCAAAGTTGCCAGTGGTGAGGCTTACTATGTCACTATTGATGGTGAAAACATCTACAATTGGAGTGAACAAAGCTACTACAATCCAAAGACACGCAGAACTGAAACCTACTATTACTTCTGGGTTAAGAACAAAATAAACTATGTTGGTAATAGAAATTACAATACTTACCAGCTGGCTAGATTGCTGGAAGATCCCAAAGCATTTGACATTACTTGGGCCGCAGCGAGCCAAAGCAATGTGTTGTTTATTGCCAACATTGACAAGTATGTGACTAAAAACAGTGTTGTTCAAGTGAACACACTGGAACAAAGCAATGCACTTCCTCTCAATGAATGGACATTGTTGGGCGAAAATGATCCTGATTGTATTATCCCAGAATACTTGCACATAAAAATCAGAGACAGTCTAGCAGGGTTTAACAACTACAAACAGAGATATGATTATACCACCTGGAGTGCTTTGACCAACTACAGTCAAAATACTGTGGTACAAGAAGGCAACAACTTCTACATCAGTTTGACCAACAGCAACTTGGGCAATCAGCCAAGTTTGGATAACAACAATTCAAATTGGAGCAGAATATATGATTACGATTTGCCAGCTGAAACACAGAAAGATGATATTGATGTGTGGCGTGGACAAATGATTCCAGATTTGGATCTTCATGAATATAACCGCTACGGACATTTGATTAGACCAAGACAGAGTTTGTACAGAGATCTTGTTAGTGCAAGACAAAACTGGGTTTACACAGTGAATGACTTGTTGTCTGAAATCAATCTTATCAGTGAAAACACCAATTGGGAATCAGTGTTCAACACAACATTCCAAAATGGTAATGTGACCTATGACATCAATCCTTATTGGAAGTTGGTAGACTGGAGTCTAGTAAGCAGAGATACCGCAGGCAACATCACATACAAATTTGACACTACCACAGTGGCAGATGAAACACTGGACACACTGCTGGACCTTAGAGAGATTGTTGACAGACCCAACGGAACATACATACTGGTCAAAAATGTACCCAGTGCAGATGGTATCAACAGACCTGAGATGTATCTATGGACAGCACAAGGCGCAACACTGGTTTGGAAATCCAAAGCAACTGTTCATCTCAGTGAAGAACTGTGGAATCAGAGCAAATTCGGACACGGGTTTGACAGTAGCGGATTTGACATATTGCCATTTGACAGCGGTAGCAGCACAGTTATTGGCAAATTGTTTGACCTACTTAGAACAGAAATCTTTATCAACACGCACAAAACCAAATACAATCAACTGTGGTTCAAGTGTTTGTATGAATCGATTGTACAAAATGCAGCAGATGATTTTGCTTTCAAAACAACATATGTTAAACTAAAAGTAAATCATCCTCTGTTGCTGAACAAAAACAACTTGGAAATATACGATGCTTCGTTGGTAGAACAGTTCTTCAACGATATCAAACCTTTCCATACCAAAATACACAACAGCATTGAAAGTGCTACACACGGTGAAGCAACCAATATTGAGATTGATGAACTTGATAGAAAAATGGAAATTACCATGGTGTACAATCGTCACTGCACCAGAACTTGGGCAGGAGACACATTGTTGCAAGGCGGTACATTTACTGGCAGTGCTACAGGCAATGAGGACAGTACTACATTTACGACTCTTGACAGTGCAGTACAATACATTTATAATGGTAATAACTTTGATCAACCCCACGAAGAAGGATGGTGTGAAGAACTATATCCAACTGACTTCCTAGAAAATGTTAGAATCCGTGTACAAACCAACCCAGCTGGTAGTACAGTAGATCCAATTGAAACTAGAACATTCCAAATCAATGTGTTTGATCAATACGATATAGAAGAAAGTATTGCAATTGCTCAATCTAGTCAAGCAGTGGTACAAACAACAGTGTCAGAAACAGACACAACTATACCATTGGTAAATGCTAGCATGATGACAGTGCCAGCACATGGCGAAGATGGCATTGCTTGGATAGGCACTGAGCGTATAACCTACGGTGCTATTGATGGAAATAGCTTGCTGTATGTGACTAGAGGAACATACGGAACAAGCGCACAACAACACTTGGGAGGAACATTTGTACAAGATGCAAGTATTCCACTGCAAATACCAACGCCAGCTAGGTTCTCTGATTACGGAGATAACCTGAGAATGGCGTACAATGACAGCGGTGTAAGCCTTTCAACCGCAGGAACAACCCCAGAACATGCATTCATTAGAAATGCAGGTTTCGGAACGTTATAAATATTATAAATGGAAAAGAGCTATGAGTTTAGAACAAATTGAAACACCGTTGATTGGCGTTGAAGGACATATAAAAATTTGGGATCCTGAATCAGGCGAAGTTATGGTTCGCAGACGCAATGCTGTGAACTATGAAAACATGAGCATTGCTATTGCTAGTTTGCTGGCAAACGCAACAGGATCTACCAGCACATATGAAATTAGCACTATGCGTTTTGGCAACGGCGGCACAAGCATTGATGGACTTGGTACAGTCACATACAAAGCGACTAACACCAACACCAGTGCAGGTGCGCTGTACAACCAAACATATAGTCAAGTTGTAGATGAAGCATTGACTGGAACAACAGATAACCAAGCAATTGTTTCTCACACCAGTCCAAACAATTACAGTGATGTGATTGTGACTTGTACACTGGATTACGGTGTACCAGTAGGACAAGACACCACAGACACCAGCACTGATATGAACGGTGATTACGTGTTTGACGAACTAGCTCTTTACACAGCCAACAACGATTTGTTGACTCATGTGATTTTTCATCCAGTACAAAAAAGTGCAAACAGAAAAATTCAAGTAGTATACACACTAAGGATAAGAAGCTCATTTGCAGACTTATAATAGGAAAACAAGATGCCATATACAATAGATTATTCAGACAGCGGAAAATCACCTATCGTAGTTAATGACGGTACAATTGATACCAGCACCAGCATTGGATTGATTGGTAAAAACTACACAAGATTTGGTGAATCATTAAATGAAAACGTGCTGCATTTGCTGGAAAACTTTGCCAGCAGCACAGCACCCACTAACCCAACAGAAGGGCAATTGTGGTACGACAGCGGAACCAGTAGATTGATGCTGTACGACAACGGTCAATGGTACACCATTGGTGCTCCGGCAGGTACAACCCGTATTGAGTACAGACAGAGACAGGACACATTGGGTGTGCTGCACTGGACCATTGAAACTATTGTAGATGACAATATTGTTAGTATTATAGTAGATGACACCACAGCATGGACACCACATGCAACAGAATATTTGGAAGATGGCGTCACAGCACTGAGCACACAGTTTAATGTTATTCAAGCTGGCATCAATATGAATAGCACAACTGATTACAAATTCAGAGGCATTGCAACCAGTGCTGAATATGCTGACCTTGCAGAACGCTATGCAAGTGATGCAGAATATCAAGCAGGCACAGTTGTACGTTTGGGCGGAACACATGAAATCACACAAACATTACAAGAAGGCGACATTGATGTATTTGGCATTGTGAGTACTGCACCTGGTTTTGAAATGAACAGTGCAGCAGGCACAGATGCTACACATCCTTTTGTAGCACTAGCAGGGCGTGTGCCTTGTAAAGTAATAGGCAAAATTACCACTGGAGACAGATTGGTAAGTAGTAGTACACCAGGAACAGCAAGAAGAGCGCACCCAGCTGAACTATCTGATTATAGAAGAATTATTGGCAGAGCTCTTGCAAGCAAAGATACTGAAGAAGCAGGAATAGTAGAAGTAGTAGTAGGAGCGAAGTAATGCCGCAAACAGTGGGCCAATTAGCAGAAGCCACACATTACAATGACGTAGCGGAAACTGTCAACAAAGTTTTTGGTGACAAGTATCCTTCTGCGGCTGTCACTGATCCTAATAGAAAAGACACACACAAGTTTGGATGGGGTGCAATCAATGTAACTGACAACTTGAGTCAAGGAACATTGATCACAGCGGCTAGACTACAAGATTTGGTAGAACGTACAAACGTAAGTGTGGATCACATCAATATCACTGACAGCATTTTGGTTTTTGCTGTACCAACCAACAGAACAACTGTTACCCCAAATACTCCTGTTAGAGCAGAAGATTTAAATCTCATTGAGAGCAAGTTTGCTAATAATATTTTAGCCAACGACAATCACACAACTGTTGATCCAACCAATGCCAGCGCACTAGCAGCAACTCCTACAACAGGTGGCCCTATTCAAAGAACGACACCTTGGTTCAACAAACTAACTGGTGAATATTACTGGGATTTCAATGATTATAACCATGCTAGATATTTCTTCAACAGTGGCGGACAATTGCGTGTCACACTGAGCATGGTAGGTGGAACCACAGCAGGTTATTACAACTGGGCTGACGTTATCAATGAAATGGGCATGTTGAGCTTTACCTGGGACAATATAATACAAAGCCAAAGTATCACAATTGGAACCAGCGAAGGCAAAGGTTTTTATGACCTAACAGAATACTATGGAGATGGTGACGGTGGAGCAGCAGACGAGGGTTTGTTGTTTACCAGTAGCGGTGTTACACTTACTGGATACGGATATGGCCCACCAGGCGGCGGATACAGTGCTTATTATGGATTTATAACTGGTGCTGGAAACCATCCAGCCAGTGCATATTTTTGGGCAAATAGTGCTTATACCAGCAGCTACAGTGTATACAGCAGCTATCAGCAGTTAAAATTCAAACTGTATGGCAAGTACAGTTTAAATGGACGCAGAGTACATTTCAAATTGGTACTAGATGATACTACATTTGACCAAACAATTGATGGAACTGTGACTGCTAATTTAAGTTATCTAATGCCAGACATTGTAACCTATGGAGGAGCAACATTTGATGTAAGTCCTGACCCGACGGTAGCAGTGTTTGACAACTTTAACAGCACAGGCACACCTGATACAGATCAATAATTCTGTTGACATTTTGAAACAGATAAATTATTATAGCACAATATAGGAGAAACTCATATGGATGAGAGACTTGAACGTGCGCTAGAATTTGCCAACTATCGCATTACTCTAAGCAATCAAAAGAGAAATATTAGAACTCGCATGCAAATTTTGCAAACAGTTCACTATGCAAACGGCAGTTTTATCGCAGACCCCGGTACAATTGGTTTTATCAATACATTGATTACAGCAGGCAAAAAGTCCGCTATTATTATTGATACCAAAGACAGTCCAATACAAATTGATGATCTCGGCGAATTTTTGGATATTCTAATAGAAGCATATACAGAAGCCAGCAATGAATACAAAGTGCAGATTGACAAAGTCAACAAAGCACGAAATATCAAAAAACTTATGGATTGGTAATGACTGAAGAAAACCGCGGAGTATGCATAATTGCATACAACAACAATCAGTTAGACTATGTTCAGTTTGCACACATGACAGCGGCTTATGTGAAGGCAAATATGAAAAACAATCATACTACTCTGATAACAGATGTAGGTACAAATGCCTACATGGAAAGCAGTGTGCCTACTGAAATACACGAGGCTTGTTTTGATAATGTTGTGGTAGAAGATATTGAGCACGAACACAATCCAAGAAAACACATGGACAGTCCTTGGACAGAATTCAATGCACAATTCAGCAACAAAAACAAAAACAACATTTTTAATCTAACTCCTTATGACAAAACACTGTTGATTGATAGTGATCTTTTTGTTATGAACAATTTTTATGACTATGTATTTGATACAGATATTCCTGTAGCACTGCACAGAAATGCTATCTACTTGGAAGGGCAACCTCCTTACTTGAACGAACAACAATTGAACGAAGGCGGTATTCACCATTGGTGGAGTACCGCAGTTTATTTTGACAAAAGTGAAGAAAGCGAAATCTTTTTCAACATCTGGGCACATGTTAAAGAAAACTGGGACTACTATGCACTGTTGTATCAATTCCCTCCAGCACTGTTTAGAACAGACTTCTGTGTGAGTGTTGCAGCACACATGCTCAACGGATTCAATCAAGACAACTTTATACATGACTTTTTGGGTGTACCATTGCAAAACATGGATCAAAAAGATGATTTGATTGAAATCAAAGGATTGAATGATTGGATTTTGCTCAGTCACAATAGAGCTGAGCCTTGGAAGAACATATTGACTAGATTTGAAAAACAAAACTTGCATGTGATGAACAAGCGTTCATTGAATAGACACAGCGAAGTTTTGTGGAAAAATATCAAGGAGACACTGAATGTCTAAAGGATTTATTACACTTGGTATTGATACAGAAAGAGATCAAATTAGATACAGCTATGCATTGGCATTGAGTATCAAACACAGCGATCCAGACAGTGAGTTTTGTTTGGTTGTAGACAAAGACTACAGTGACAAAGTGCCCACCAAGTATCTACATGCATTTGATTATATTGTAGAATTGCCCTTTGGTAATAGTGCATACAGAGACGGCTTCCATGGCATGAACATATGGCAATTGCTGCACTGTAGTCCATTTGAAGAAACTATCTATGTGGACAGTGACACAATATTTAAAAATGTTAATATAGATTTGCTGTGGGAACAATTTGAAAACTATGATTTTGCAGTCAGCAATATTGCTAGAAACTACAGAAACGGTCTGTGCAATCAAGCATACAAATTTGATATTGAATTGCACTACAAGTTGCCAGCACTGTACAACAACTTGATTTACTTTAAACGTGACAGTCAACTTGCCATTGAATGGTTTAAAATGGCTGACCCTGTGTTTCAAAACTGGAGAGACGTTTATCAAAATCTTTTCAACGAAAAGAAACCTGTCACATTTAACAAAAACCTGTTGGCAAATATTGTGACACACTTTTTGGATGTGGGTGCTATAGTGACTTGTGGGTTAAACAATCACTACGATCTCTACAATAAATCGCAAGGACATTGGAATGAAGATATTCCTGAGCATTGGACTGAAATGCTCAACTACTGGTATACGAGACAAAACAAATTGATCGTAGAAAACAGTGTAATTAACAGTGGAATTATTCACTACAGTGACGAAAACTTTTTAACTGATGACATCATTGATACAATCCGAACCGCTGTTGAAACCAGCGATCGAAGAAAAACCGCAGCCTAGTTTTTACGTATACTATGACGAGTGGACTGGAGAGATTATTCAGATCACAAACAAGCCGCGGACCAGCGACTATCCTTATATAAAAACACAGGATTCTAACGCTAGCAAACTCATGATGGGCATTCTCAGTATCAGCAAATATCAAGTGGCTGAACTTGTAGACGGATTAAAACTTCTGCCCAAAGACAACGTGGTGCGCATCAGAGAAGCTGAAAACATTCTCAGTAAGATTAGAAAAGTAAAGTATGATGTTGAAAGCGACATCAACATTATCATGTATATCAATGACTACAAAATGGAAGTTAACTTCAGTCAAGACACACTGTACAAGATGACTGGTAAACGCTTCAACAAAAACACCAGTATTAACCCTGAAAAGGGAGAATACGACACAATGGAATTGTATGTGATTAGACACAACGATCCCACGTTTTTGATTGACACAATTGAAATTGATCCTTTGGACTTGATGACCAACGGATACAAAATATATGATCTCAGTCACCTAAGAACCATTTGTGGGTTGGGTGACATTGATATATTGACTAAACGTATTTTCAAAAGCTATGGTGTCAAGTACAGACACTACTACACAGGCAGTGATTATCATCGAAGAAAAAGTCAACGTAGAACACACAAGAAAATACAAACCGGGGAACAGTTTGCAGCATTCAGCATCAGCCCCAGTAACCAAGGTTGGATTATCAAAAGCAACTTTGATGATCCTGCAGAATACAAACTATACAGAGATTTGACACTGTTTATTACAGCAGATGATCCAACATACCTACTGCAAAAAATTCACATACCATTAGCTAACTTGGGCAATAGACAGGAATTTGTAGTTAACACACAATTAGACATACACAACAGCCGCATACTACTTGGAGAACATGCCAAGAACATCACATTTAGATTAGAGGAAATTTAACATGCCAAACCTAGTGCCTATTACAGAATTTGATATCGTGTTTATCAGTTATGATGAACCCAACGCCGAAGAAAACTATCAAGACCTACTGCAAAAGTGTCCTTGGGCATTGCGCAGTCATGGTGTGTGGGGCAGTGATGCTGCACACAAAGCAGCCGCAGCACTGTGCGAAACAGATAGATTTATCACGGTGGATGCTGATAACATTGTGAGAGAAGATTTTTTCAACATTGAGATCGACATGGATCGTGTCAAAGACAATGATGTGATCAGTTGGGCAGGCAAAAACACAATCAATGGTTTGGTGTATGGCAATGGCGGCATCAAGTGTTGGCCCGTTGATGTTGTAAACAAAATGCGCACACACGAAGCAGCACCAGAAAGCGACAAGCGGGCACAGGTTGACTTTTGCTGGAACATTCACTATGTGCAAATGAACAACGTTTATTGTGATGTTATGAACAACGGTAGCCCACTGCAAGCATGGCGTGCTGGTTTCCGTGAAGGTGTTAAGATGGGACTAGAAGGCGGTGATGTAGTAGATCCAGAACGTATCAAACACATTCACAGAGAAAACTACAAGCGTCTTATGGTGTGGATGACTGTAGGAGAAGATGTTGATAATGGCTTGTGGGCTATATACGGCGCACGTCTTGGCTGTCACATGACCAATATTGTTAGACACGAATGGGACTGGCGCAATGTTAGAGACTTTGATTGGCTCAGCAATTACTTTACTGAAACACTGTTTCCTCAATTTGAAGGCGATGGAATTATTTGTCCAAGAACAGGCATGAGTTGGGATCCAGGCAAGCTGTGGGAAGAAACAGCAAGATTGGGAGAAGAACTCAGAGGAAAATTGGATTTGGAAATTGCAGACATTGGCGCAGCGGGCAGCAGATTCTTCAAAACTGTTTATAAAAACCCCAGTAGACTTGGACCAATGGTCAAAGAAACAGAGGTAGTGGACAGTCTTGAAGGATAAAAGAATAGTTGTTGTGACAGGAGGATTTGATCCTCTGCATAGTGGTCACATTGAATATTTCAAAGCAGCACGAAAACTAGGAGACAAACTGGTAGTTGGTTTAAACAGTGATGACTGGCTTACTCGTAAAAAAGGTAGGCCTTTTATGCCTGTGCAAGAACGTGCAGCAATCATCAAAGAACTTGCTTGTGTGGATCAAGTTATCAGTTTTGATGACAGTGACGACACAGCAGGTGGTGCTATATTCAAAGCTATGTCTACAAATGTTGGCAAGATAATTTTTGCCAATGGAGGCGATAGAACAGATTCCAACAACACACCTGAATACCAAACATATGGTGGACACCCTGGTGTAGAGTTTGTTTGGGGTGTAGGCGGCGAAACCAAAACCAACAGTAGCAGTTGGATATTGGATGAATGGAAAACTCAAAAGACCAAACGTGAATGGGGATATTGGCGTGTGTTGGATGACAAAGGCACAGTCAAAGTAAAAGAACTGGTGATTGAACCTGGCGGCAGTCTCAGTGATCAAAGACACTTGCATCGCAAAGAGCATTGGTATATTCTAAGTGGCAAATGTAAAATAGATATTGAACACGATGATATTATACAAACCAATGCTGGCAGAGATCAAACTGTGCTATTGACACAGCACAAAACACATGTTATTAATATGTATGATTGGCATCGAGCATACAATCCGTTTGATGTGCCTTGCCACATACTGGAAGTTCAATACGGGACCAAGTGTGTTGAAGAAGATATAGAGAGACGTTAATGGATTACTTTACCAGTGCTGAACAAGCCAAGCAAAAACTTGAAACTATCAGCTCTAGCATGTGTATGGCAAAATGGTTGCAGGTGAGTTTGCACCTCCCACAAGGCCGCACACACAGTTGCTATCATCCTCCAACGCACAGAATACCCTTGGATGAGCTTGAAGAAAATGTTAATGCACTGCACAACACCAAGCACAAAATGTTGGAAAGACTGCAAATGCTTAGTGGCGACAGACCTAAAGGTTGTCAGTACTGTTGGAACATTGAAGATGCACCCAATGGTCCACACTTGAGCGATAGACACTATCGTAGCAGTGAATGGTGGGCACAGGAAGCATGGGACGAAGTAGTCAGCAATGACTGGGACTACAACATACAACCTCGCTATGTAGAAGTAAATTTCAATCAGGCCTGCAACTTTAAGTGCAGTTATTGCAGTCCACACCTCAGTACTGCTTGGGAAGATGACATCAAAGAACACGGGCAGTTTGAGTTTAGCATAGGTAGCAGTCACAATGACATTGCTGCACTGGAAGATGCCAAGCTCATGCCATTGAAAATCAAACAAAGTGAAAATCCATATGTGGATGCATTTTGGAAATGGTGGCCACAGGTATATCCCACACTGAGAGTATTTCGCATGACAGGTGGTGAACCTCTCATGGACAAAAACACATTTCGTGTGTTTGACTATATTATTGACAACCCCAATCCAGATTTGGAAATCAGTTTGACCACAAACATGTGTCCTCCCAATCAAGCACTGTTTGACAAGTTTATTGAAAAGATCAAAAAACTAGACAGAATTCGTTTGGACGAAGACTATTGGAAATCTCAGCCATTTCACATTGATGCATACAAACAAGATCCTGATCCTATGAAACGCACTATTGTATTTTATGTGCAACAAGGAGAGGGAGATGATCCGCATGCTTGGTCAGAGCAGATAGTGACGGAAAGTTTACAAGATTTGCCTGGCGAATTCTTTGCTACAAACATGCCAGAAATTGATTGGGAAGATATTCCACAAAAATTCAGTGGGCTTGGACAGTGCGACGATGCTGATGATCTCAGCTACATGTACACAGTTGACTATGAATATCAAGAAGAATATGGTGTGTGGTTACCTACCAGCAAAGGCTACAACGTAAAGCGTATACAAATTTTTATCAGTGTAGACAGTTGGGGTACTCAAGCAGAATACATCAGAGACGGACTTGATTGGGAAACCATGAAGCGTAATACTGAACGACTGCTCAACACCACACAGAGATTGCACATTAACTTTATCAACACATTCAACATACTCAGTGTGCCAGGATTGCGTGGCTTTTTAGAATATGTACAAGATCTAAGATTGAGACATGGTTTTGACACACAGTGCCAGAGATTCTTCAAACACAAAGGACAGCGTGTTTGGTTTGATACTCCTTACTTGAGATATCCAGATTGGATGACCATACAGTTGTGCGATGATAAATTATTACAAGAGATGCAAAATTGTATTGATTTTGCAGAACAGCATGTGTTAGACAACGACACATATGGAAGAACTTATCAAGGCTTTAAAAACTATGAAGTTGCCAAACTAAAACGAGATTTAGCATGGGCACAAGAAGGCGACAAACTGGATGGTGTTCACGTACAAAATATGAAAATAAAATTCTATGAATACTTTAGTGAATATGATAGACGAAGAAACAAAAACTTTCTACAAGCATTTCCAGAAATGCAAGAGTATTGGGAAGAATGTAAACTGACATGCGAGGAATACAATGAGACAGGAAAATGAAAACTTTTTAGAGTATAAAGCTCGCATGATAGATCCTATCAGTGACAGCTTCTGTGCAGCCAAGTGGTACAATGCTACTATCTGGCTAGGACACGGACAGACTGCGAGTTGTCACCACCCACCAGGACATTGGATTCCACTGGAAGAACTTGCACAAAACGTAACCGCAATTCACAATACCAAGCACAAAAAAGAAATGCGCCGTATGATGCAAAATGGCGAGCGTCCGCAAGAGTGTG
>Ga0181572_10001852_pt1 | contig 15379 bp, 14 predicted proteins | sample 101ome_26_FD_133004 | JGI IMG/M metagenome (GOLD analysis project Ga0181572, IMG submission 133004) | Coastal salt marsh microbial communities from the Groves Creek Marsh, Skidaway Island, Georgia - 101408AT metaG (megahit assembly) | ecosystem: Environmental > Aquatic > Marine > Intertidal... | reverse complement strand
TCCCTTTTTTTTGATTCTTGAAAAAGATTTTAGTATATTGTATGGTAAAAAACTGATTCCTCTCATATCTAAATCATTCAAATGATGATATATCCTTCCAGTGCTTAAAGCCCCTTTACTCATGTCAATGTTTGATACAGTTTTTGCTCCACCTTGTCTGGCAACTATTGAAAATGCACAAGTGTATGAAAATAAATTTAAGACATGTTTTTCTTTTGCATTTTCTTTAACAAATTGACGCCCATTTTTCATGTCGGGAAAATAGCCTGAATTTCTGTTTGAGAGAAGGTTTAGTTTGAGTTTGATCCCATTTTCTACTACATACAGATCATCTTTAACGCTTCCTATAATCACTTCACTAGGACTTCCTTGAAGATATCTTCTTTGCAGTACTATTGTGTCATGTCTAGAGTTTTGAATAAATGTTTGTAGCATCTCAAGAAGTTCTAATTCTTTTTCTTCTTCACTATAAAGTGCAATACTTAAAATTGTATCTATTGAGTCTATGGTTAAATGCTTCCAACCTTCATAAAGTCCTCCTCTGCCATGAAAGAGTCTTTTAAATTCATTAGTAAGGGTTTTTGACTGAGTTTGTATATGACTTTGAATGTGTGGGATTGTGATCATTGTTTTAAAAATTATAGTGCTGAGATTTTTTTTAATCTCGCACAGCTAAATCAGAAACTCTATACCCCTTAGAGTCTACAATTGTAGGTGTTCCTCTCACTCCAATTTTATCTACAAGGGCTATAGAAGCATCAATTTGTTTGTTGTATTTGTCAAGATCAGATGCAGAATATTTTGCCTCAGTATAAGCTTTTGAACCATTTGCTATCTCTTTCATTGCTTTAGCTTTTGTTGTGTTATTGTTTTGTGAAAGAATATACATTGACATACTTTTTGCATTTTTATGAAAGCTTAGAGGGTACAAAATGACATATAATTTTACATCTTTTTTTATAGAGGTCAAATTCTTTTCAAGTTTGTGACAATAGGGACATTCTGGGTCTGTAAACAGAAAAAATTCTTTTTTACCATTTCCAAGTGTGTACGCCGATATCTCTTTAAGTTCTTTTGTGTTGATTGGAAGAGGCATCAGTAGTGGTTGACCATTATTCGCATCAAATCCTTGACCAATTACAATATTTTTAAAGTCTTTTGTGATAAAACCTTCAAAAACTCCAGGTCTTGGTTGTGAAACTTGCACTTTAAACTGGTGAAGAGATTGATGCGTTTTAACTTCTAGAATTTTTGCGTTTAAATTTTTTAGCATAGGCACTTTTTCAATGATCTGTTTGAGTGCTTTATTTTCAGCTAGAAGTGAACTAGAACTCAAAAGAGTAAGTGCAAGCAATATTGTTTTAATTTTTGTTTTCATTCATAATTCCTTAATTAAACTTTTTCCCAAAATGTACCTTGAGGTGTATCCATTAATGAAACTCCAAATTTAAGAATTTCATCACGAAGCTTATCTGATTCTTCAAAATTTTTTTGCTCTTTTGCAATATTTCTTTTTTGAATGAGAATATCAATGTTGTCTTTTGTAGTTTGATCTATCCCAAATTGAAAGTACTCAAAAGGGTTTTTTACTCCAAAGCCTAAAAGCATAGAGATGTAATTTAAATTAGCGATAGTTTCACGTTTGAGCACTTTATGTTTGCCTACCGTATCGAGAGTTTCATTGGCGTGAGAAACCATTTCATCTATCAGAGCCAGAGCAGAAGATATATTCATATCATCATTAAGAGTCTCTAAAAGTTTGTTTTGAAACTCTGTTGTATCAGAACAGTCTACAAGACCAAATAATCTTTTTTTTAGTCTGTAAATTTTGTCAAGTCTTTTTTTTGAACTTAAGAGGTCTTGTGTATTAAAGTTAAAATTACTTCTATAGTGGGTTCCTAAAAGGTAAAAACGAAGAACTTCACCATCATACTCTTGAAGAGCATCTTTTAAGAAGAAACTGTTTCCTAAGGATTTTGACATTTTTTCACCGTCTATATTTACAAAACCATTATGTACCCAATAGTTTGCAAGAGTATGTGAAGTGCCACAACGAGTCTGTGCAGCTTCATTTTCATGGTGGGGAAAGAGTAGGTCAGCCCCACCTCCATGGATGTCAACTGCATATTTATTTGAATTTTTTGCTAAGTGTTTTTCTATCATGGCTGAACACTCTAGGTGCCAACCTGGTCGTCCATCTCCAAATGGTGAAGGAAAACTTATAGTGTTGTCGTGGACAGATTTCCATAAAGCAAAATCTGCTGAATTTTTTTTCATTTTAGAGCTTTCAACACGCTCTTGCCTGTCTTGTTCTTCTTGAACTCTATTTGATAATTGAAGGTACTGATCATCACTTTGGGTATCAAAATAAACATCTCCATCTTGTGTTATGTACGCATGCTTAGAATCGATAAGGTTTTCAATAAGTTCAAGCATCGCTTCAAGTGATTCGGTTGCTTTTGGTTCTATATCTGGTCGCATTACTCCAAGTTGATCCATCTCCTGGTGAAAGAGTTCTGTATACATATCTGTGATTTCATGGATCTGTTTTTTTTGCTCAATCGCTTTTTTGATTATTTTGTCATCAATATCTGTGATATTTCTAACGTAGGTTACATCCAATTTATTGGCACGTAAAACCCGAGTTAGGAGATCAAATACTAATGCAGATTTAGCATGCCCAAGGTGTGCGTTGTCATAAACAGTTGGTCCACAAACATAAAGTGTAGCTTTTCCTTCCTCTTGAGGGATAAATTTACGTTTTGTCTTTTGAGCAGAGTCAAATATATACACTAATAAAATCCTTGAAAAGAAGTAAAATAAATGCAAGAATGAGCGAACTGATACTTAAATATAAAGCATTTCTTGAACGAAGTATATCAAAAAAGTTTTGTGTCCCAAAAACACGAATTGTCATGATAAAGCTGACAAATCCTCCAAAGGTACTTGCTAATGCTAAACCACTCACACCCATAGGTGAAATAAGCGTGAGTGCTACCACTACGTAGATTAAAAGAGAGTAGCTTGCAATCACTGCAGCTTTAGCTTGCATCTCTTTTGCAAAAAGCCACAGTACAAATAACTTTTGTAAGCCAAAAGGCAAAAGCCCAAGAAGATACATTTGTAAGACTGCACTTGTATTTCGTGTGTCAATTCTACTGAATTCACCACGTTCAAACAATAGCCATGTGATCTCTTGAGCAAGAATAATTCCTCCAATTGTACTTGCAGTAAGTAAGAAGGTTAAAAACCAAAAAGCTTTTTCCATGAAGAGTTTTGCTTTTGCTTCATCTTTGTTCTTTATGTAACGGGCAATTCTAGGAAAAAGTGCTATAGAAGTTGCAATGGCAAAAAGAGCTAGTGGAAGCTGAAAAATTCTATTTGAATAGTATAAATAAGATATGGAGCCTGTGACTAAAAAAGAAGCTAAAAACGTGTCTAAAAAAGCACTCACTTGTGCAGTAGAATTACCCCATACTGCTGGAAAAAACTGTTTTGAAAATTGTTTTGTTTCAACAGATATTAATTTGATTTTTCTCCGTAAGTATTTAAACCCACCATATAGCAATGGCATGAGTCCCATTTTATAAACCGCTAATAGATGTACTAAAACTTGTAAAACACCTCCAATGACTACACCCCAAGAGAGGTAAAAAACGATCTCATTGTGTGATTTTTCTTGTGAAAAATAAAGAGCTAGAATAAGAGAGATATTTAAAAGTGCTGTAGAGAAGGCACTTGTTGCAAAATGGTGTTTGTATTGTAGTAACGTACTTAAGAATGTAACTATAAATATAAGAGGTAAATACCAAAAATTTATTGCAACAAATATTGAAGCAGTTTTGATTGTTGTATCATCAAAACCGACTGCTATGGCTTGAGTAGCAAGTGATGGAATAAGGTTGACAAATATTGTTATAAGAAGAATGACAGTTAAGAAAATAAGAAAAATGTTTGCAGACAATATGCTTTTATGTTTAGATTTAGCAAAAGCAGGGATAAAAACTTGCGTAAAAGCACCTTCTGCAAATATACGACGAAAAAGATTTGGAAGTTTAAAAGCAACAAAAAAGATATCACTATAGATGCTTGCTCCTAGAACAGATGCCGTAAAAAGATCGCGTAAAAAACCTAAAATTCTAGAAATTAGAATCCCAAAGCTGTTCGTAAATATTGCTTTAAACATGTAACTCATTTATGATTTCTTTTGTAATCAGAGTGTAGCAAAACTTGGCGTAAAACTTGTTGAGACCCTTAAAGATAATTTTATTCATTGAGGTATTTTAAAAGCTTATTAACAATATTTTAGGTAAAATCTATCCTAAAAATAAGTGTAACGGTTAGGTAGCAATAATATATGGCATTATTTGGCTCAGATGAGAAAGAAACTGTACAATCAAAAAAGATTCGTCCAACTGTTCTGCGTGTACAGAATGTAGCAAAAGAGATTCTTTCTATTGCTAAGTCTAACAGTGTTAAGCCTGATACAATTGATTTTAATATATTAGAAGTTCAAACCTACACTAGAGTTTTACGTGATGCTCAAGAATCTGAATGGGAAGAGATTTCTCCAGAAGAGATATACGAACTTGATGACACAACTGCACTTCTGAATCCACATTTTCAAATCAAGCAGATGTATGAGGTTGAATTTTTTTCTAAGAAAGAGAACCCTGTATTAGATGGGTTTCGTGCAGCAATTGGAGCAAATGCAACAAAGTGCAAGATCTATCTTAGTATCAAAGAAGGTTCCAAGATAAGTTACCGTCCAACTCTTGAAACAGAGTTAACTTCTCATATTAATAAACTCAAAGTAAGGGCAGGAATTTTTATATATATCTTTGATGAAATGATGGATGAAAATATTTCTAAACTTTTAGCGCATATACGTGTTCAAGAAGAGGTTGTTTACACAAAAAATGAGACGATATTGGTAGCTGAATCATATGAGCCAACTTTAACGGTAAATGACAAGATTATTTTGCATTATGATAAGCAAGTGGTTATAGATGAAAATCAAAGAATTGATTACGCTTCACGTGGATATATAAAAGCAGTTAAAAAAGATGAACTTCTTATTGAATATTTAAAAGCGCGGGAAGGTAAACCAGGAAGAAATTGTCGTGGTGAATTTATGGCTCCAAAGGAACCTGAGGAAAACAATAAACCTACATTTAGTGTAGATGATACGATCCGAGTGGATGATAACCCAAAAAATATTGAGTATATAGCAAATGAAAATGGGTATATTGCTCTTGATGGAAACGTGTATTGTATTAAAACTGAAATTGATATGGGTGAAATTAGTTTTAGAACTACGGGGAATATTATTTCAGGTGTTGATTCAGATGTTAATATCAATGTTGCTGAAGAAAATTTTGAAAAAGATGCTATTGGTACGGGTATGGATGTTGAGGTTACTGAAATTGATGTTACTGGTAATGTAGGTTCTAATGCATCTTTGGTCGCTTTACGCGCAAATATAGATGGGCAAACTCATAAAACTGCTAAAGTTAAAGCTGACAAACTCAACATAAATGTACACAAAGGTACTGCTTATGGGCGAACTGTTCATATAACTCGATTAGAGCATGGAATTGTTGATGCTGATACTGTGGAGATTTCCCAAGCATTAGGTGGAAATGTAAAAGCAAATAAAATCAACATAGAAATTTGTGCTTCACATGTTAAAGCAACTGCTTCACAGTTGATTGAAATCAATAAGCTTCAGGGAAGTGAAAATATTTTCACTATAGATCCATTAGTAAAGCGTGCTGCAAAGCATGGCTTGGAAGAAACTCATGATGAAATAGACAGTGCAAAGCAGGACTTAAAAGAGGTTAAAAAAGAACTGGTGAAATATCAAGATATGGTAAAAAAAGGCACACCGGCATTTCTTGATATAAAAAAGCGGTTGGTTCATTACAAAAAGAGTGGAATTAAAATGCCAGAAAGTTTTGTAAAAAGATATAAGCAATTTCAAATGACACAGGCAAAATTAAATAGTTTACAAGAGTCATACAATTTTAAAAAAAATGAATTAGAGATATTAGAGAGTAAAACTTCAATTTACCAAGATGATATTACAGATGCAAGAATCATTAACAAAGATCGTTGGATTGGTTACAATGAAATTCGATTTAAAATTGTTGAACCGCCAATAGAGCTAGTTTACAAACCTCAAGAGGGCTCCTCTGATAAAGTGTTTGGATTGGTTGAAGTTGAAGATGGCGAATATGAAATCCAAGTTATAAAAGAGTCAGAAGAGTAGTATGATAGTAGGATTAAAAGGATTAGTAGAGTTTAAAGAGCCTGGTTTTGTGCATATAAATGTTTCAGGAGTAATCTATGAAGTATTTATCTCCCTTCATACATTTTCATCGATAGCTAATGATCAAGTTTCGCTACATACAACTCAAATTTTTAGAGAAGATGCTCAGTTGCTTTTTGGCTTTTTAGAACTTGGTGAAAAGAAAATGTTTAATCGTTTGATTAAGATTAACGGAGTGGGACCAAAGGTTGCAATGGCAATATGTTCAACATATACTCCAAACCAATTTGCCACCATCATCAATAACAAAGACATGAACGGTGTTAAAAAAGTCCCTGGGATAGGTCCTAAAAGTGCAGGGCGTATTTTAGTTGAGCTTAATGGCTTTGATGCTGAGTTGGTAGCTTCAGATGAAGCTCCTAAAACACAAGCGTATGCTCAAGCTACAGAAGCTCTAGAAGCACTTGGATTTACAAAAGCCAAAATATCGAAGGTTCTTAGCTCATGTACGGGTGAAGATACAGCTTCTTTGGTTAAAGAAGCACTTAAGTTATTGCAAACAATTTAAAGTAAGGATACATATTGAAATTAACTATATTATTTGGTGGTGCAAGTTTCGAACACGAGATTAGCATAGTAAGTGCCATAACCCTAAAAGAGAAATTAAAAAAATTTGATCTAAGTTTTGTTTTTTGTGATCAAGATCACACTTTTTATCTTATTGATCCTTCAAAAATGAAAGCGATTACTTTTTCAAAAGCTCAACACAAAAAAATGCCACAACTTACTTTATCAAATGGTGGATTTCTTGAGAAAAAGTTTTTAGGAACAACCGAACATAAAGCTACAGTACTTAATCTTATACATGGTGCTGATGGTGAAGATGGAACTATCGCATCACTTTTGGATTTTTACTCTATAAAATATATAGGTCCACGTGTGAATGCAAGTGTTTTTTCATTTGACAAACGATACACAAAATGGTTATGTGAAGCTAGAGGTATAAAAACTGTTGATTATGAAGTTATGCAAGCTAATGAACATAAAAATTTTTCAATGAACTTTCCTGTGATAGTGAAGCCTGTTTCTTTAGGAAGCTCTATTGGTGTCAGTATTGTAAAAGATGAAAGTGAGATTGATTATGCACTCGATGTTGCATACGAGTATGATAAAAGTGTTGTTGTTGAACCATTTATAGAAAATGTTAAAGAGTACAATCTTGCAGGTTACATGGCAAATGGAAAAATCGTTTTTTCAATAGTTGAAGAACCACATAAAGAAGAGTTTTTGGATTTTGAGAAAAAATATATGGACTTTTCAAGAAGTGAACAAGTTTTACAAGCTGAAATAAATGAAGAGCTTGAAAAAAAATTACAAGCTACTTTTGAAAAAGTATATAGAAACCTCTTTGAAGGTGCATTAATACGATGTGACTTTTTTGTAGTTGATGGTGAAGTGTATCTCAATGAGATAAACCCTATACCTGGATCAATGGCAAACTATCTTTTTGAAGATTTTTCTTCAGCCATAGAAACACTTGGATCATCTTTACCACATGCAAAACGTGCATCGGTTTCTTATGAATACATTCACTCTATATCATCTGCAAAAGGAAAATAATGGCTGTTAAATCTATTCAATATAAAACACATACTTTAGATATTAGTTATGAGATTATAAATCCAGATGCTAAAGTGGACTTAATCATATTGCATGGTTGGGGTTCAAATAAAAACCTTATGAAACAAGCTTTTTCTCCATATATGAAAGGTTTTCGTCATATTTATATTGATCTTCCTGGTTTTGGAAAAAGTACCTGTTGTTTAGCTATGACAACTGCAGATGTAGCAAGAATTGTTGAGATGTTTATGGTTCTTATAAATGCTTCAAAAGATGTAGTGCTTGGTCACTCTTTTGGTGGAAAAGTCGCAACTATACTTGATCCTAAAGTACTTGTATTACTAGGAAGTGCAGGGATCTACACCCGTAAACCGTTATCAATAAAACTTAAAATTGCAATTTTTAAGACTTTAAAAATTTTTGGACTAGCAAAGCTTCGCTCTTTGTTTGTTGCTCAAGATGCTAAAACGTTAAATGAACCAATGTATCAGACATTTAAAAATGTTGTTGATGAAGATTTTAGTGATCAGTTTAAGTCTTTTAAGGGAAAAGCTCTTGTATGTTGGGGAGATAAAGATACAGCTACACCACTTTCAAGTGGTGAAAAAATCAGTGAACTGATAGAAGATTCTAGTTTAGAAGTTTATGATGGAGATCACTATTTTTTCCTTCAACATTCAGAAGCTGTTTCAAAAAAAGTTGAAGAAACTTTTTTGAGTACCTTGGGTAATTAGTATGGATGATTATGCATTATTTATTGCATTTATTACAAATGTACTACTTGTTACAGTTTTAGGCTGGTATTTAATAACAAATTTACAATGGTATGACTACAAGATATCGCGTGTTGTTACAAAGCATCATAAGCCTCATTGGCATGTTTTATATTTCATAATCCCATTTGTTGCATACTATACTACTGGAGAGTTTTTTCTCATCTTTTTTTATTTTGCTGTTATACCTTCTATTGCAATTTGGTATAAAAGATTAGATAAAAAACTTGTTTTAACGTGGAGAGTCAAACGCTTTTTGATTCTTTTAGTATCTCTTACAATCTTTCAAAACATTTTATGTACTTTAAAAGATGCTTGTGAAATATATGGAGTATTTATGCCATTGGCACTTGCATATATTGGGAGTATAATGATAGAAAAGTTTTTATTTTTAACATATAAAAAAGAAGCAAAAAAGAAACTTTTACAACTCAAAAATCTTCATGTGATTGCTATAACAGGTAGTTATGGAAAAACAAGTATTAAAAATTTTACAGCACAAATTTTGGCTCACAAGTTTAAAGTATATGCAACTCCTCGAAGTGTTAATACCCTTGGAGGGATTATGGGAGATGTCAATAATTCCTTACCTGAAAATACTGAAATATATGTTTGTGAAGCAGGTGCAAGAGAGCCAGGTGATATCTACGAAATAACAAATTTTCTAGAACCACAAACTGTAGTTGTTGGACGAATTGGTGAAGCACATATAGAGTATTTTAAAACACTAGATACTATTCGTCGTACGAAACTTGAGATAATGCAGTCTCCAAAGCTAGAAAATGCTTATATTCATAATTCTGTAACAGATGAACCTCATGAAAAAGTGAAATTTTTTGGAGATGATATCTCAAATATTCAAGCAAATCTTGATGGAATAGATTTTGATCTGCTTATTGATGGTGAAATAGTTCATCTTCATACAAATATATTAGGTGAATTTCAAACTATGAACATTGCAGTAGCTGCTAAAATAGGTAAGCAATTTGGAATGAGTAATGATGAAATCATCAAAGCTGTTGCATCTCTTGAACCTGTTGAGCATAGATTGCAACTGATAAAAGCAGGTGGAAAAATAATTCTTGATGATGGATATAATGGAAATATTGATGGGATGCTTGAGGGTATCCGTTTGTGCAGTCTACATGAAGGTGAGAAGGTTATAGTTACACCAGGCCTTGTTGAGAGCTCTGAAGAGTTAAATCTTAGATTGATAGAATCTATCAATAATGTATTTGATACTGTGATTGTAACAGGGGCTTTGAATGCTCAGTTGTTTGATAAAAAATTACAAGTGAAAAATAAAATTATGCTTCCCAATAAGTCCAATTTAACAACTGTACTCTCTACTCAAACAAAAGCTGGAGATATTATTCTTTTTGCAAATGATGCTCCAAACTTTATATAGTTAAAGGGAATACTTGTTAGAAAAAGGGATCCATCTTTTAGCCGTAATGACTGCTTTTACAGTAGCAATATTAGTTGTATTGGTTGTTTACGATGCAACAGTGCGTTATGTTTTTTCAGGTGGTTCTATCGCATTACAAGAACTAGAGTGGCATCTTTTTGATATTATAATTTTATTTGCTATATCTTACACACTACAAAAAGATGCACATGTCCGAGTCGATATTTTTTACAGTTCATTTTCTGAAAAATCTAAGGCTCTAATCAATATGATTTCTTCAGTTGTTTTTATTTTCCCTTTTTCTTTATTGATGATTTATCTTGGTTTAGATTTTGTTGCACTCAGTTTTAGTCAAAATGAGTGTTCTTCAAATCCAGGTGGTTTAGAGTATAGATTTTTGGTGAAAGCATTACTGCCACTTTCTTTTTTCTTTGTAGTTTTACAGACATTTAGTAGTGTTAAAAAAGATCTCAAGAGATGGAGGTATTTATGATTGCTCTTGGGATGTTTATTGTTGTACTAATTTTTTTACTTCTAGGTATCCCTGTGGCTTTTGTATTTGGCACAGTTGCTATTATTTTTGCTTTTTTAATACCTGAACTTGGTTTTGAGGTTTTTGAAGTTCTTCCATTTAGAATATTTGGAATTATGTCTAATACAACACTTATGGCAGTTCCTTTATTTATTGCTATGGGATTAGTTCTTGAAAAGTCTAAGATGGCTGAGAGATTACTTTTTTCAATTAGTGCTTTATTTAGAAATGTTAGAGGTGGATTAGCAGTGAGTGTCGTACTTGTTGGAGCTATGCTGGCAGCGTCTACGGGCATAGTTTCAGCATCTGTAGTTATGATGAGTGTGATAGCATTGCCATTGATGATACAAGCGGGGTATGATAAAGGGTTAGCCTCAGGTACTGTTGCTTCAAGTGGTACATTAGGGCAAATTATTCCACCTTCTATAATCTTGATTATATTAGGTGATGTCATGAGTGTAAGTGTAGGAGATCTATTTAAGGGGGCGATCTTACCAGGACTAACGTTAGTTGCACTTTATATAGTGTATATACTATTGTATGCTTACTTTAAACCAAGTGCAGCACCAATTCAAAAAGAGATTCATAATGTAAGTATTCTTGAGATAGTTTTTTCTGTGATACCACCTCTTTTGTTAATGTTTGCAGTTTTAGGGAGTATATTTGTAGGAATTGCATCTCCTACTGAATCAGCTGCTTTTGGTGTTATAGGAGCTGTATTTTTATCTTTGATAAACAGATCTTACTCTTTTGAAATCATACGCTATGCAACTTTAGAAACAGTAAAGTTAAGTGGAATGATTTTTATGATTTTAATTGGTGCAACTGCTTTTTCTCTAGTTTTTAATGAGCTTGGTGGAAGTGATTTAATCTTAGATTTTTTTACGTATGATATAGCAGACGTATGGATATTTATAGCAGTTGCAATGTTAAGTATATTTATACTTGGTTTTTTTATAGACTTTATTGAAATATCATTTATAATTGTTCCAATCTTAGTTCCAGTTATGAATGCTTTTGGGATTGATCCTATTTGGTTTGCAGTCTTGATAGCATTAAATCTTCAAGCATCATTTTTGACTCCACCATTTGGCCTTTCACTATTTTTTCTCAAAGGAGCAGCTGGAAACACTATCAAAACCCTAGAGATATATAAAGGGATTATCCCTTTTATATTCTTACAAATTTTTGCACTGGGTTTAGTGATTTTATTTCCAAATTTAGTATTTGCATTTTTTTAGTAGATTAGTACCCTGTGTATTCACTCTCAACAAAGTTTAGTGCTTCTCTAAGGGCTTTGATTGCAGAAGTCTCTTTGTTTTGAAGATTTTCTCTAGCAATTTTTTGTATTTTTTCTAAAAATAATTCTAGTTTTTCTGTTTCACTCATAGGTCTATCGCACACTTTTTTAATGTTTCCAAATCAACGTATTTAAGAATATTTTGGTGTGTTGAGTGGATGAAAATTTTAATATCAACCCCATCTTTTATAGCTTTAGCGAAACTTCTTGCATTTAAACACCAGCTTTCACCAGCTTTTACACCTGCAAAATTATATTGTGGCATAGGAGTTGAAAGATCATTTCCAACTTTTTTAGAGTATTGTAAAAACTCTTCTGTTGCATAGATACACACCATATGTATAGATTCATTTTTTGAACCACATTCACAATAACCTGTACGGAAGTAACCTGTTAAGGGATCAAGGCTACATGGTTCGAGAATTCCACCCAAAACATTTAATTCTGTCATTTGTTTCATAAAAAAACCTTCTAAATTTTCTAAGATTGTAACCAATATCTTTTAAGTATAGATAAATAAATTTCTCGAATTTTATCGATTAATCATTACTCCAAGAAAATGAATAATTTGCCTTTCATAAAGTTATTTAGGTACTATATGAAACAACATAAAAGGTGTGAGATTGGAAGATATATTGTACGCTCCTTGGAGAGATGAATACGTTACAAATCAAAAGATTGAAGGTTGTGTTTTTTGCCATGTGAGTTCACATTCTAAAGAGGATGAAGAACTTGGTGTTTTGTACCGAGATGAGCATTGTTTTATTGTGATGAATAAATACCCTTATACACCTGGGCATTTTATGATAATTCCCCATTTTCATACAGATAAACTTGAGGAACTAGACCCTCAAGCATGGATCCATATGAGTCAATTAGCTCAAAAAAGTGTTGCACTACTCAAAGATGCACTCAAAGCACAAGGTGTAAATATCGGGATGAATTTAGGAAAAGCTGCAGGAGCAGGGATAGCGGAACATATACATCTACATTTAGTTCCACGCTGGGAACGTGACACTAATTTTGCTACAACTGTAGCAGGTGTGAGAGTTTACTCTACAGATTTTGATAAAATCTATAAAAAAATTAAAGAACTTTTACCTAAATACATTTGATTTTAGACTCTATTTTTTACAAAAGTTTCGTAAAGCTCTACAAAAGCTTTTTCACTTGATTCTTCAACACCTTTCATTCTTGATAAAGCTTCTTTAAACTTACCTTGGTTTATCCAAAGCTCAATTGAATCTTTAACACCACTATGTACATTTGAATGATTTTTACTAAGTGAACTTAACATCTGTTTTTCATCTTTCACTTGGTCTTGGTTAACCGAAAGCCATTTTCCGAATCTACATTCATTTTCTGTAAGAATTCTAGATGGTTGGTCTTTGTAAATAAATGCTTTATATGCAAGCAGTTTAAATAATATATGATCAGCTTTACCATTACCAATACCAATCTCATTTGTTATATTCTGAGTAATCATAGAGATTCGTTCAGAGTTAGATATAACAAACTCAAGCTCTTCAAAGAATTGATTTAATATGTCATTTATATGATTACTATTTTCTTGAAATTTTAGTGTCATATCAAGAATCTCTGAAGAGTTTTGTTTTAATTGACCTATATTGATTTCAACTTCACTTGTTGCTTTTTGAGTTCTTTCAGCAAGTTTTCTAACTTCATCCGCAACAACTGCAAAACCACGACCATGTTCACCAGCACGAGCGGCTTCTATAGCAGCATTTAATGCTAAAAGGTTGGTCTGATCACTAATGTCTTTGATGAGTCCAATAATATCACTGATTGAGCTTACACTGTGATTTAGATTTCCAGCACCAGTTTCCAAACCCCCAGCTTCATGAGAAATATCTTCTACGCTTTGGATAAGATCTTCTCTTTGAGATTTAACATTATCAATTCGTGTACTCGTTTTTTCATTGAGTTGAGTTGCTTCTTCTAAAGATTCTACATTTTCTTGCATGATGTTTTGAACAAAACCTACACCACTTTCATACGACTTTAGGAGTAACTCAAACATCTCGATTTTATGGTTTTTTTCTTCATCTTCAATGGAGTTTCTGTTAAAAGAATCATTTTCTTTTGAGTCCAATTGAATTTTTAAGGATCTGTTTTCCTCTTCTAAATCAGAGATCTTTTTTTCAAGCTCGGCAATTTTTTCTATGTGTGTATTGTTACTAAACAATCCCATTTATCTTTCCTTGGTGTATTTTAAGTAGTTGTTGTTTTCACTGCTTTTCATTTCTTATAGTAATTGCAAATATTTTATCATAGTTTCATACAATGAATGCAAGGTAAGTGATTAAAATATAGATTTTACTTTTTAGAATTCAATTCTTGTTGATTTTTTAAGACAAAATCTTCTACATCTTCTACTTGTAGTGGTTTGCTTATATAAAATCCTTGAATAGTTTCACAACCAAATTTTTGAAGAAGATCTAATTGATCTTTTTCTTCAATACCTTCGGCAATTATTCCATAGTTCATGTAGTGACCTAGTTGAATTATTGAATGTACTAAAAACTCTGCTTTTTCATCTAAAAGCATTTCCTGGATAAAGTATTTGTCTATTTTTATACAATCCACAGTCAAATGTTTTAGTGATGCTAAAGAGGAATAACCTGTTCCAAAATCATCTATGGCTGTTAAAACACCAAGATCTTTTAGTTTTTTGAAAACAGATAGATTACGCTCATCAATTTGTACAACGCTCTCAGTAACTTCTAGTTCTAATTCATTTGGTAGTATTCCAGTTTCTTCAATTACATTTTGAATTAAAGAGACCAAGTTTTGATCTAGAAAGTGATTTGGAGATATATTTACAGACATACGAAAAGGGAAAAATCCAAGTTTTTTCCATTCTACAGCTTGATTACAAGCCGTTTTTAAAACCCATGCAGTAAACTCTTCCATTAAGCCAATTCTTTCTATAATTGGGATAAAATCTATAGGTAAAATTGCTCCTAAACTTTCATGTTCCCAGCGTGCTAATGCTTCAAAACCAATGATTTTATTGGACGTTATGTGTACTTGAGGTTGATATACAAGATGAAGTTCTTCGTTTTCAATAGCCTCTCTTAAATTATGTTCCATTCTGAAATGATACTCTGCTTTTTTTGTAAGCTCTTCTTGATAAAAAGCGTATTGATTTTTACCTTCTTCTTTTGCAAAATAGAGTGCAGTATCTGTTACTTTCATAATGGTGGAGGCATCTTGAGCATGGTCTGGAAAATGAGCTATTCCTATACTGCATGCAGGTTTGAAAATTCTTCCTGCTAATTCCATAGGCCTAGAGATTGTATCAAGACAACGTTGAGCAACTGTTGCAGATGTGTAATCATCTTGAAGTTCTTCTACAATGATACAAAATTCATCACCACTAAGACGTGCTACAAAGTCAGTTTCTCTACACGCAGCAAAAAGACGAGTAGCAATCTCTTTTAATAAAAGGTCT
>Ga0181572_10001838_pt1 | contig 15425 bp, 12 predicted proteins | sample 101ome_26_FD_133004 | JGI IMG/M metagenome (GOLD analysis project Ga0181572, IMG submission 133004) | Coastal salt marsh microbial communities from the Groves Creek Marsh, Skidaway Island, Georgia - 101408AT metaG (megahit assembly) | ecosystem: Environmental > Aquatic > Marine > Intertidal... | reverse complement strand
TGTCTTTTGCTTTCATGGCCTCCTTGAGGTCGGCCATCACTTTCGCTTCTAACGACATAATTAATCTACGTTATCGTGTAAGAATGAATTATTAGTTCTGATGTTTCCTTCGGAATCTACTCCAAGATTAGAAGGTGTTTGGGCGCTCTTTTGTTCAAGGTCAAAGTCCAATCCTTGACGTTTATACGCTGGAGTACGCTCAACCTCAGTAAGATTCTCTTTGAATCGGTACCCAAATTTTTGCAAACGGTTCATGCGCTCTTGAATCTTACTCGGAAGTTCTTGTGCTGTACGCTTTGGCAAATGAGCGATGGGCATGTCCATATCCACCTCAAGTGAAGTTTCTGATTCTTCTTCAACAGGGGCGATATGAGCCGATTGCTTCACCTCAAAACGCAATTCTGGATCATCTAGAGTGTCTACTTCCGCAGGTGCACTTTTAGCCTCCGGCTTCATGTCGAACTCGGCAGAAGGCAAGGTGAAACTGCTTTCTACTCCTTCCATATCTGCTTTCATCTTGAGCTCAGGCATCTCGCTCAAGCTCATGTCAAAAGGGTCGTAATCACGCTCCTCCGGTTCGTCTTGATCCTGTTCAAAGGTGGTTTCCTCCTCATCAAACTCAAGGGCGAACCCATCGCCTTCAATATCGTCGAGCGTGAACGTGGCGCCTTCGCCATCTTCATCGAGATCGTTTACTGCCAAAGGCGCCTCAAGAGGTTGAGGCAACTCCTCTTCAATGTGCGTTTCGACCATTCCTGTACCGCGCTCCATTTGTGGGGGCGCTGGCGCATCAAATTCAGTATCTATCGCCTCTTCTGCCTCAAAAGCGGGAGTATCGGTTAGTACAGGTGATTCATCTTCGTGATCATCTACGAAGGTCAACTCCATTTCGTCCTCCTCAGAATCATCCACTGTTGAGAACAGGTCCCAACCACCTGAAAGTTCTTGAGGTTCTTCTTGGGCTCTTGGTTCAGCTGTTGCCTCGGGCTCCTCGAGTTCATCTTCGATGTCCTCATCAATGGGCAGAATGCTCATTTCTTCCGCAGATACTATGCGTTCTTCGGCTTCGTGCTCGTCGTCTTCCATATCCCATTCAAGTACATGAACGGTAGGTTCTTCATTGATATGTGCATCTTCTTCGATGGTGGCCTCAAAGCGCTCTTCATGATCCTCTTCCGGCATTTGTGGGAAGCCCATCATCGGATCTTCTTCCTCGAGCTCAGCTTCAACCTCGGCTTCTACGTTTACCGGTGTAGTGAAGACTGGAGCATCATCTTCCTCGTCTTCACCTAAATCCATTACTACACGTTCTTGGATTTCAGCTGTTGGTTCTTCCGTTTCCAATTCCACTTTCTCAGCAGGCATCTCAACAGCTACAACAGCAGGTGCTTCTTGTGCTTCCAGGTCGTATTTAACAACCTCAACCTTATCCGATGGCAATACGCGAGTACCTGTTGGGAAACCGGTCGCAATGATGGTACAGGTAATTTTTGATCCCGCTTCCTCAGCGTCGCCAATCCCCATAATTACGTTAGCGTTTCCGCCTGCCTCTCGTTGAATGTGGTCGGTGATTTCACCGATCTCATCAATGGTGATTTCATACTCGCCACTTCCTGAGGTGAGCAAAAGCAATACATTTTTCGCGCCCTTAATGTGGTTGTCATTCAATAGGGGTGAATCAAGTGCAGCGCCAATGGCCATAGAAGCGCGGTCATTGCCTTCGCCTGATCCTGTCCCGAACAAAGCACTACCGCTATTCTCGAGCACCGTTTTCGCGTCGCGCAAGTCAATGTTTTGGGTGTAATGGTTGGTGATGACCTCGGCGATACCTTTGGCAGCACCGGCCAATACCTCGTCCGCCTTTGCAAAGGCATTGCGGAACCCAAGATCTCCATATACTTGGCGTAGTTTGTCGTTGTTAATGACAATTAAACTGTCTACGGCTTCGCGCATGGCCTTGATGCCCTCTTCCGATTGCGCTTTTCTGATCTTTCCTTCAAAGCCAAAAGGCGAAGTCACGATCCCCACAGTCAGGATGCCCATGTCGCGCGCAGCCTTCGCAATGATTGGTGCCGCACCTGTTCCGGTACCACCGCCCATTCCGGCCGTGATGAAACACATCTTAGTGCCCGTCTCCAGTATGCTTTGAATCTCATCAATACTCTCAACAGCCGCTTGACGTCCTATCTCAGGATCTGCCCCGGCGCCCAAACCTTCTGTCAACGATGCACCCAGTTGAACCTTATTGGCTACAGGGCTGTGATAGAGTGCTTGCGCGTCGGTGTTACACACCATGAAATCAACGCCATTGACCCCCACATTTTTCATGTGGTTTACTGCATTGGATCCGCCACCACCCACGCCGATAACTTTAATCACCGAGCTGCGGTTTTTGGGGAGGTTGAATTGCAATCCGTCGTCCATCATATTATTCTACGTCTTCGTCGTTTTCTAACCATTCTCTAATGTTGTTCATAAAGCCCTTCCAGATCGGGTCTTTACGAGGAGGAGCCATAGTGCTCCCGGTCTGTGTTGGCGACCCTTCTTCTTCCTGCACTTCTGCCTCCTCGACCGCTTCCGGTTCAGGCAATGGTGCATTCATTTCAGCAGGATCATAGGCCATGGTATGCTGCGTTGTTTCAAGGGCCATGGAGAGTAGACCGATGGAAGTTGCATATACTGGGCTTGCCAATTCTTTTACGTAGCCGCTTGCCAAATGCTCGTTCGGATACCCAATGCGTGTAGGCATTCCGGTTAGGTATTCGACCAACTGGCTCATGTGCTTGAGCTGTGAACCACCACCCGTCAAAACAATACCGGCAATCAAGCGCTTGCGAGGGTCGTTTTGCTGGTAATTGCGAATCTCTGCAATCACACTTTCCATGATCTCGCGAACACGAGCGTTAATGATCTTTGAAAGTGTTTTTAGACTTATTTCTTTCGGTGGGCGTCCACGGAGACCGGGGATGCTCACTATTTCATTCTCTTTATTTTCCCCGGGCCACGCAGAGCCAAATTTCACTTTAAGCGTCTCCGCCTGTTTCTCAATAATCTCGCAGCCCTCCTTGATATCCTCGGTGATTACTTTACCGCCGAAAGGAATAACCGCTGTATGTCGGATGATGCTGTCTTTGAAGATGGCTATATCTGTGGTTCCACCACCGATGTCGACAAGGACTACGCCGGCGTCTTTTTCTTCTTCTGCCAATACAGCGGCAGCAGAGGCGAGAGGCTCCAGGGTGATATCACCAACCTTGAGTTCACTTTGCTCGACACAACGCGCAATATTTTTGATGGAAGCAATCTGCCCTACAACAATATGGAAGTTGGCCTCTAGGCGCGAGCCATACATCCCCTGTGGGTTGATGATGTTGCTATCGCCATCCACCTTGTATTCTTGAGGAAGTGCGTGTAAAATTTGCTCACCAGGCATCATAACCAGGTTATGCACGTTCTTTTGAAGTTTGTCCAGATCAGTGACATCGATGATTGCTTCTGCATCCTCGCGCATGATGTAATCACTATGCTGCATAGAGCGAATGTGCTGACCAGCGATACCAACCATTACCTCAGTAATTTTTAGACCTGAGTTCTCTTCCGCCATCTTAACGGCGGCTTGAATACTCTCAATGGTCAAGGTGATGTTGGCAACAACACCGCGTTGCACACCGAGGCTTTTGCTTTTGCCTATGCCAAGAACTTCAATTTTTCTGTGCTCATTGAGACGGCCGACAACGGCCACAATTTTTGTGGTACCAATGTCTAATCCAACGGCAAGTGGGGCTTGTTGTGTCATTGTTCTGTACTTACTACTTGATTTTTATAGCGCACATCCAGGTGCTGGATGCGGTCCAATTCTTCTTTTGATGTTGCTGCATAAAATGCCGCCACTTTGGCCAAATCAACGGCAAGGCGCTCATCAGCATTTGCTGTGATGGTATGTTTAGCAACGCGAGGGATGATTTCAACGGTTGCACCAGCGACGTGCACTTGAGCAATGGCCACTTCCTCGAAACAGCTTGCATTCAATACTTCATCAAGCATTGGAATAGCAGCAATTGCCGCTGCGCTATCGGCCAGGCCGGTTAGAATAGGAAGGTCTATTTGCGTATTTCTTGGAGCCGGCAAGAGTGCGCCTCCTTGGGTGAGGAGGTGTTTGGATTGCTCCATGAAAACTTTGGCTTTCGCCTGGGTCGCTCGCAATTCCACCACCAATGTGTTGTTTAAATTCCAATATACTTGCGCTTCCGCCACGTATGGCAGTGCGTTTAAAGAGGTTTCTAACAAATGCACATCCATGTCAAATGCACCACTGTCGGGTTGTTCGGAAAGGAACTTTATCACTTCATTTTCAGCAGCATCCTCGTCTATAAGTTTTTGATTTTCAGGGTATTCAAATGAAATATCATGCGTTTGAATACTCCAAATATCGAGGGACATTTCGGAGGAAATGAAGCTGGCAAGAAGGAGACTTAAGCTAAGGACGATGCCCAGGGCGCGAAGTATGGCTACTTTTTTCATGCGAATTGGGCTTTAATCTGTGGAACAAAATCACCAATATCGCCTGCGCCAACTACAAGAATAATGGGGCAGCGTGTTGCGGCAACCGCAGTAGCTAAGCCTTCTTTTTCGACTACAATCGCCCCAGGAATATCCGAAGCCAATGCAGTAGAAGAAATGCCTTCAATAGGAAGTTCTCTAGCGGGGTAAATAGGTAAAAGCACAGTGGCTTTAGTACGTGCTAGCTGCTCTTTAAATCCCTCCATGAAATCCCTCGTTCTGCTGTATAGATGAGGTTGGAAGCAAATACAGATATCCGTGTTCGGATAGAGCTCTTCAACGCCATCCAGTAGGGCTTTGATTTCTGTTGGGTGGTGCGCGTAATCTTCAATGATTACAACTGGCGCGGTGGCATGAAACTCGAATCTTCGTTTAATGCCTCTGAAGGTTTGTAGTGCTGTGGCGATCACTTTTAGTGGCACGCCAGCGTGTATTGCCAGGGCGGCTGCTAGAAGCGCGTTTGAAACGTTGTGGTGGCCCGGCATGTATAGGGCTGTAGGTAGTTGCTGTGAAGGGGTGTTTAAGATGAAATGAAAAGCACCTTCTTTCGCTTCAACCGCGCTTGCCCAGATAGCATCGCCAGGAGTTCCGGTGGACATGGTTCCCTTCAGTCCTGATGGTGAAAATACAGGTCCGTCCACTTGGTTCTGAAATTCGATAAAGGTGTTCAGTAGGGTATCCGCATTGCCATAAATGTCAAGGTGATCGGCATCTGTGGTAGTAATAGCTGCGGCCTCAGGGTGTAGGTGTAAAAATGAACGGTCGAATTCATCCGCCTCAACAATAAGCCATGGACTTTCTCCTAGTCGGTAGTTTGTTCCTTCGCCCTTCATAATGCCCCCAATGAATGCCGTCGGATCTAAACCAGCCTCGGTCAACAAATGAACAAGCATTGCAGATGTACTGGTCTTGCCATGGGTCCCAGCGACAGCAAGGGTACGTTTTCCTTGGGCTAACAACCCGAGTGCTGCTGCACGTTTTATAGGGTTAAAGGGCTGGAAAAATTGCATCCATGCATTCGTTGCAGGAATGGCTGGGGTATAAATAACAGTCGTTTGTGTTGCAGGCCAGCCCGGGTAAATCGAAAGATCCTCCGCGTAGGTGATGATGGCTCCCTCTTCTTCAAGTTCTTTGGTAAGGGGAGTTGGTGTTTTGTCATAACCGAAAACGGGCAGACCAGAATGCAAGAAATGACGTGCAATGGCGCTCATGCCAATGCCGCCTATGCCAACGAAAACGATATGTTCTTTTAGGGCACTCACTTCATTAATGCGATGATGTGGTCAACAATATCTTCGGTTGCTCGAGGTAGAGCGAGCTTTTCAATGTTCTCGGCTAATCGGTCTCGACGTGCCTTGTTTCTTGCCAAGGCAGCCAACTCAACCTCAAAGCGTTGCGCTAGTTCTCGTTCGGGAATAAGTATGGCAGCGCCCTTGTCACTCAATGCGCGGGCATTGTGTGTTTGGTGGTCTTCAGCCACATTAGGGCTTGGAATTAAAACGCTAGGTCTGCCCACGAGGCAAAGTTCACTCAGGGTCCCAGCGCCTGCGCGTGAAACAATAGCATCAGCGGCGGCATAGGCCGTCGCCATATCTTCAATGAAGGCTTGAACGTGAACATCTTTGTTGCTGAGATGTGCATATTCTGCTTCGTAAAGTTTACCGCATTGCCATAGGATTTGCCACCCTTGTTTTACTAAGACGTCCTTGCTTTGTGCTAATTGCACATTCATAGCTCTTGCTCCGAGGGATCCGCCCAAGATTAGTAACACCTTCTTTTTTGGGTCAAAGCCGAGTGCACTTTTGCTCTCTATCGCATCGGGAAGCGGATTCGTAAAGGCTTTGCGAATAGGGTTTCCAGTGAGTCTAACCTTAGCGGCAGGGAAGAAACGTTCCGCATTTTTATATGCCGTACATATGAGGTTCGCTTTAGCGCCAAGGCGAATGTTGGTTACTCCGGCGAAGGAATTTTGTTCTTGAACTAAGGTTGGAATACCCATGCGTTGGGCCATGAAGAGGGCAGGGCCACTGGCATATCCACCTGTTCCAATTACTACAGCAGGCTTGAGCTTTTTCAGTATGCTTCTACAACGCCAAAGTGCATAGATTAACTTGAATGGAACATTCCAGCTTTTCCAAGGCTTTTGTCTGTTGATTCCGGCAATGGGAACGCCTGTGATTGGGAAGCCCGCTGCGGGTACTCGGTCCATCTCCATTTTACCTTTTGCACCAATAAAATGGATTTGTGATTCTGGGAAGCGCTGCTGAAGTTCCCATGCAATGCTTAGGGCAGGAAAAATGTGTCCTCCCGTTCCGCCGCCGCTTATGATGAAGGTTTGACTCATTGCATATCGGGTGTTAAGGTGTCCAATTCTTCGAGTTCCTGCTCACTTTGTCCTACCACTTTTTTGACATCTGTATGGCTCACGCTGAGGATAATTCCCAAAGCAATACAAGTCATCCAAATGGAGGACCCGCCTGCGCTCAAGAAGGGCAGGGTTTGCCCTGTTACGGGCATCATGTTGGTGGCAACGCTCATGTTGACGAGCGTTTGAAGCATCATCCCGGAGGCTGCTGCAAGGACAAGGAGCGTCCCGAATTTTGTGTGTGCGCGTCGAGCGATACGAACAAATCTGCGGAACAAACCCACGTAAATGAGGATGACTGCAGATGCGCCAACTAGGCCGTATTCTTCTGTGATAATTGCAAAGACAAAATCACTATTGCTCTGTGGTAAAAAGTTTTTCTGTACGCTCTTACCCGGTCCCTTGCCAAAAACTTGTCCTTCGGCGATCGCCATTTTCGCAAGATCTGTTTGGTAGGAGGCATCGTCACTAACATCATCGCCGACAAAGTTGACGATGCGCGCTTGCCAAGTGCTTACTCGGTTCGAGATCTTCGGAAAAGCCATGACGATGAGGATGAAAAGCGTCAATCCGGCGATCGCAATTCCGACAATCTTGCCCAAGTGCTTTAGCGGAGTGCCTGCCACGAACATCAGTAAGAAAGCCATCGCGAAGATGATTGCCGTAGTGGAGAAATCGGCGGGTAGAATAAAAATCAAGGTGGCGGCAATGGCGCCCAAGGGCCAATACAGACTTTTAAAGGGTTCCAGGTCGCGAGGTTTTGCAAACCATCGTGCCAGCCAAACCAACAGTGCCAACGAAGCAAAAGCGGAGGTTTGGAAGGTGAACCCGAGCACAGGAATCCGTACCCATCGTGATGCATTTGCGCCACCCATTTCTGTTCCTTGCGCTAGTGTGATGATTAGCAACACGATAGCGAAGGGAAGAATGGCGACAGAGAGCTTTCCAATGATGCGGAAATTAAGTCTGTGGACCGCATACATAAGTACGCCGCCTAGGACTAAATGAATGAGGTGTTTTGTCAGAAATTTAAATGTATTCCCACCGCCAAACTTGTAGGCTAGTGAACTACTTGCACTGTAAATAGGCAAGAAGCTAACCACCATCAGCAGGAGGATGAGGCCCCAGAGGAATTGGTCCCCTTTTAAATATTTCTGTACAGTCCCCATTTCGAAACTTAGAGGTTGCGGATCGCGTTTTTAAACTGACGTCCGCGGTCTTCGTAGTTTTCGAATAGATCGAATGAGGCACAACAAGGGCTGAGCAATACCACGTCGCCTTTGTCTGCGAGGCGTGAGGCCTTGCGAACGGCGCTTGCCATACTGTCGGTTTCAACCACTTCTACCGTGCCTTGGAAGGCCTCAACGATTTTTGAGTTATCTACACCCAGAGCTACGATGGCTTTAACCTTACCTTGAACGAGCGACATGAGTTCGCTGTAGTCGTTGCCTTTGTCCACACCGCCGACAATCCATACCACGGGTTTGCTTTGGCATTCTAGTGCATAGTAGGTGGCGTTTACGTTTGTTGCTTTGCTGTCGTTGATGTACTCTACGCCGCTGATGTTTAGGACGCTTTCGAGTCGGTGCTCCAAAGAATCAAAAGCCGCTAGTTTTGTGCGGATCGTTTCTTTACGAATGCTCATTAATTTGCTGCCCAATCCTGCAGCCATGCTGTTGTACATGTTGTGTTTGCCTTGTAGGGCCAATTCTTCAATTGTCATTGCTTCGTTGTTTAGAGTTATTTCAATGGTGTTGTTCTTTTCAGTTACCGTTCGGTAGGGGGTGCCTTCGCCGATCATGCCGAAAGCGTAAATATTTTGGGTCCAATTCACCTCGCTAAGCACCTTCTCTACCCACTTTGTGGAGATAGGATCGTCGTCGCAAAAGATGAAATGGCCGTCATTTCTTGTGAATTTGAGTAGTTGCAACTTGCTCGCAGCGTAGTTGTCCAAGCTGTATTCATAGCGGTCCAAGTGGTCCGGTGTGATGTTGGTAAGGATGCTTACATGTGGTTGGAATTCGAGCGCATCGTCTAATTGGAAACTGCTTACCTCCAATACAACTACTTCGGGGTCCTGAGCGCCCTGTTCCATGCGCTCCGCCAAAGCGCGTCCGAGGCTAATACCTATGTTCCCCGCCAACACACAATCCTTCTCGCCGCTTATGATGTGATGGCAGAGCGTTGCCGTGGTGGTTTTTCCATTGCTGCCGGTTACGGCTACGATCTTCGCCTTTGTGTATCGCGATGCCCAGTCTACCTCGCCCATCAATGGCTTACCTGCCGCCTTGATTGCTTGAATAATAGGAGCGCTGTGCTTGATGCCTGGGCTTTTGATAACGCCATCGGCCGCTAAAATGCGCTCTTGGGTATGACCGCCTTCTTCGTACTCCACGCCCCAGCTTTCTAGCAATGCCTTGTCCTGAGAACTCAGCTTGCCGTATTCCGATAGGAAGGCACGCACGCCCACAGCCGCTGCGAGTTGAGCAGCGCCCATGCCGCTTTCGCCGGCACCGATGATGGCTATATATTCAAAGGCGTGTTGCACGTCTTAGCGTAGTTTTAAAGTTGCAATGGCTAATACTGCGAGCATGATACCCACGATCCAAAATCGCGTTACAATCTTCGTTTCCGGATAGCCCTTTTTCTGATAGTGGTGGTGTAATGGGCTCATTAAGAAAATGCGTCGCCCTTCCCCGTATTTCTTCTTGGTGTATTTGAAGTAGCTTACTTGGAGTATGACGCTCACGTTTTCAGCTAGGAATACTCCGGCGATAATTGGCAACAAAAATTCTTTGCGTACCGCCAAAGCGATAACGGCAATGATGGCGCCAATGGCTAATGAACCAGTATCACCCATGAATACCTGTGCTGGGAAGCTGTTGTACCACAAGAACCCGATGGCCGCCCCAATGAACGCTGCCGAGAAAATCACGAGTTCACCGGAGTTCGGGATATACATGATGTTCAAGTAGCTTGAGAACACAATCGAACCGCTTACGTATGCTAGTACGAGAAGCGAAGTCCCAGCGATGGCCGACGTACCGGTGGCTAGTCCGTCCAAACCGTCGGTTAGGTTTGCTCCATTACTTACGGCTGTGATGATGAAGATTACTGCAAGGATGTAAACGAGCCACACCCAATTCTGACCGGCTTCACCCATCCAACGGGTGAAAATGGCATAGTCAAACTCATTGTTTTTTAAGAAGGGAAGAGTCGTTTTCGAGCTCTTAACCGCATCACCATAGGTCATGGTCGGCTCGGAATCTGTGCTGTAGAATTCCGCAGATTCAACCACAGGAACTTTCTCTTTAATGGTGGTGTCCGGGTGGAAAAACAGGGTAGCCCCTACGATGATTCCTAGGCCAATCTGGCCAATAACCTTAAAAATCCCACGAAGACCTTTTTTATCCTTCTTAAAGACCTTGATGTAGTCGTCCAAAAATCCTATTGATCCCATCCAAACGGTGGTGATGAGCATCAGGATGATGTAGATGTTGTCCAGCTTCGCCCAAAGCAGCGTAGGGATAATGATGGCAAGCAAAATGATAACTCCGCCCATGGTGGGTGTACCCGCTTTTTGATTTTGTCCTTCAAGGCCTAGATCGCGAACGGTTTCTCCAATCTGTAGTCGGGATAATCGGTCAATAAGACGCTTTCCGAAAAGCATCGAAATGATCAGTGAAGTGATGATGGCCATTGCTGCGCGGAAGGTGATGTATTGAAACACACCGGCTCCTGGCAAATCGTACGTGGCATCTAAAAAATCAAATAAGTAATACAGCATGGTTATGCGTTTAAGTAGTCGTTCACTTGTTCTACATCGTCAAAGTGGTGGCGTTGGCCGTGCACTTCTTGGTATTTTTCATGTCCCTTGCCAGCGATGAGCACGACATCGCCTTCTTTGGCGAGCATAAGAGCACTTTTAATGGCTTGACCGCGGTCAAGGATGGCCAGTACTCGGGACTTCAAATCTGCGGTTACCCCCGCGAGCATGTCGTCAAGAATGGCTTGAGGTTCCTCGTTGCGTGGGTTGTCGCTGGTGAACACAGCTTTGTTGCTCATGCTCGCAGCGATTTGTGCCATCTGTGGACGTTTGCCTTTATCTCTGTTGCCGCCACAGCCAACCACGGTGATAATGTCCCCGCCGCCTTTTAGCTTTTCGATGGTGGTTAATACATTTTCAAGTGCATCAGGGGTGTGGGCGTAGTCGACGATGGCGGTGATGCCTTTGCCTTGTATGGATTGGAAACGACCTTCCACAGGCTTGAGCATGCTAATGGCTGTCAGTAGTTGGAGCGGGTCTTTGCCAAGCTCGACGCCTACAGCATAGATGGCGCAAAGGTTGTAGGCATTGAAATCGCCCATGATTCTTGTCCAGCACTCTTGGTCGTTGATGTGGAGTAGGGTGCCGTCGAATTGACGCTCCATGATTTTCACCTTGTAATCAGCGGGATGCTTTAAGGCGTAGCTGCGAACCTTCGCTTTGGTATTTTGAACCATGGTCTCGCCGTGCTTCACATCGTCATTAAATAGGGCGATGGCTGAAGGTTTTAAGCCGTCGAATAAAATCTTTTTCGCAGCGATATAGGCGTTCATATCACCGTGGTAGTCCAAGTGATCTCTGGTGATATTCGTGAATACAGCGACGTCGAAATCTACGTGTGCCGCGCGGTGTTGAACCAGGGCATGGGAGCTAACCTCCATGAAACAATATTTCACGCCAGCATCCACCATGGCGCGCATATGGCCTTGAATGGCCAAAGCATCTGGCGTAGTGTGAGTGGCCGGTACCGTATCACGTCCAATCTTCACGTTGATGGTGCTCAAAAGTCCACACTTTTCACCCTCTAGTTCCGAAAGCAAAGTGTGTAAGAGCGTTGCTACCGTTGTCTTGCCGTTGGTGCCGGTTACCCCGACTACTTTGAGTTGTTCGCTCGGGTGGTCATACCAATTCGCTGCAATTGCGCTCAAAGCAAAAGCGCTATCATTGGTCTGAATGTAGTGCACTCCTTCGCGGGTATGTTCAGGTATGCGCTCACACACTACGGCAATGGCTCCAAGGTCTAATGCGGTGTCGATGTATTCATGACCGTCAACTTGAGTTCCTGGAACCGCAACAAACAATCCGTTTTTCCCAGCCTTGCGGCTATCGTAGCACACGGATTCGATGGCGATTTGTGTATTGCCTACAATGTCTTTGATACGCACTCCGTAGAGCAAGTCTTTCAGTAGTTTCATTGGAGCCAAAGCTTTACGGTTGAACATTGAGTTAGGGCAGTGCCAGAGGCGGGTTCTTGTTTTACGACTTTGCCGTGGCCGTGAACCACCGTCTCAAGGCCGGCACTTTCGAGGACTTCTACCGCCTCGCGCAGATCGAGGCCGCGGAGTGATGGCAGGTAATTTTTTTCCAAAGCGCTGTAATGGCGCTCGAGGTTGGGTTTGTTGTATTCAGCAAGGACCAATTGTTTTTTGCTCACCGTCTTTGGAGTACGAGGCAACTGGTGGTATACTTCATCCGCAATAGCCATGAATACCGGGCCAGCAACAATATTTCCGTAGTAGCCCTTGTAGTAATTGGGTTTGTTGATGACCACGATGCAGCTGTATTTAGGCGCTTCAGCGGGGAAGTAGCCCACGAAAGAGCTTTGGTAGTCCTTACCACCGCGCCAGTAGTTTAACTGACAAGTACCCGTTTTTCCCGCGATGGTTACTTTCTCATCATAAATGTTAGTAGCGGTTCCACGACGCACCGCGCCTTCAAGCATGATCTGTAGTTTTTTCGTGGTCTCAGGGCTGCAAATGCCGCGCTTTATTACTTCTGGCTCGTAGGACTCAACCGCACGACCGTGGTCCATGATGCGGTCCACAACCTGAGGGCGTACCATATCCCCGTTGTTTGCAATGGCGTTGTAAATGGTCAACATCTGAAGTGGTGTAAACTCAACTCCATATCCATAAGACATCCATGGTAGAGAGATTCCAGACCAATTGTCATCTGATGGTTTTGGGATGTTGGGTGAGGTTTCCCCCTTAATCTGTACACCTGTGGTTTGGTCAAAATTTCTTCGGTACAGGAAGTCGACAAACTCGTCCGGGTCGTCCTCGAAGGATTCCTGAACCAGTTTTACGATACCTGTATTTGAGCTGACCTCAAAGGCTCTGCGTAAGTTGATTTTACCATATCCACCCTCGCGAGAATCACGCACTTTTTTGCCATAAACCGTGTAAATACCGCCGTCGGTGTCTACCGCAGTGTTGGTATCAGCTGCTCCGGTTTCTAAAAGTGCCATTGCGCTAAGCAGTTTCATAGTCGATCCAGGTTCAGTGCGTTCCCAAACGGCGTAATTCCGCAATTCAGAGTACGTACTGTCTTTCGGATCACGACCCAGGTTCGCCATGGCTACAATGCGCCCCGTGGCGACCTCCATGACCACGGCGCAGCCGTGGTCGGCCTCGTATTTCTGCAGTTGTTGGTGTAAGCTGCGCTGCGCAACGTCTTGAATTCGCGTATCGATAGTGGTAAAAAGATCATAGCCATCTACGGGTTCCACGGCTTGTGAGTCGTCCAATGGTTTCCAATCATCTCCCGCGATTTTCTGCATTAATCGGTTTCCGGGCTTTCCTTGTAGGTAGGTGCTGTAGTAGCCTTCAAGCCCTGCACTTGCAGATTCTGTATCGTAGCCGATTGTGCGGAGCTTAATGTCCGTGGCCATTTGAATGCGTTGCTTGTCTTCTTGTACAATCAATCCCCCTTGGTAGATGCCGCGTTTTAAAATGGGGTATTGGCGGACACGGGTGAGATCACTGTAGTTCAGTTCTTTGGCGAGGAATACGTAGCGGTTCTGTTGGGAACGTTTGGTGCGTAGATAGTTCTCCCATTCACGTGCGTTGCGGGTTGGGTTTAGGGCGGCGAGTTTTTCTGAAAGTGCACCGACCTCTTCTTGAAAGACCTCTTCTTTAACAGTAACTGGATCAAAGAAGATGGTGTAAACAGGCTTCGTCGTTGCGAGCGTTTTTCCATCGCTGCTGTAAATATCACCGCGCTTGGCCGGAATGGACCGACGTTCAATGACGCGTTCCTGGCTTTGCTTGCGGAGCTCGGGTCCCATGACGAGTGAGACATAGAATAATCGGCCCAAAACGGCAGCGAAGAGCACATAGACCACGGCACTGATCCAAGTGATTTTGCTTTTGATATGTTTCAAATCACTGCTCATTCTTCAACGACAATTTTTTCCGGGCGCTCCTGCGGACTTTTTAGTCCAAGCGCTTGTGCTTTGCGCATTACTCGGCTCTCAAGGGAAAGTTTGGTGAGCTTTTCACGCGTTTCGGTGTGTTCAGCCTCAAGGGTTTGTCGGAGTTTGCTGAGTTCATCAATGCGGTGAACTTTTTGGTCCGCGCGGTGGCTGGTGTAGATGGAGATTAATGCCAAAAAGCTTAGCCATGCTGCGAAGGGCAACATGCGAATGAGGCCTTCATCACCAAGGGTGAGGCGCTCTTTTGCGGATGCTATGGCGTTTTTGATCTTAGACATCTTTGGTCCAATTCGTTTCTGTTCGTTCTCCAATACGCAACTTGGCACTGGTGGCGCGTGGGTTACGTGCATTCTCTTCGGCGGTAGCTATGATGGGTTTGCGCGTAATGGCTTTGTACGGCACATGTTTCACGCCAAAGAAGTCACTTTCGGTCTGGCCTGAGGGGCGGCCTTCACGGATGAAGTTTTTAACCATGCGGTCTTCGAGACTGTGGTAGCTCATGATTACTAATCGGCCGCCAGGGCGGAGTACTTCTGTTGCCCCGTAGAGCATGTCTTCGAGTACTTCGAGTTCTTTGTTGACTTCCATGCGTAGGCCTTGGAATACTTGGGCTAGATACTTGTGCCATTGGCCTTTTGGCGCAAGGGGTTCTACAAGCGTGCGAAGTTGAGCAGTAGTAGTAATGTCCTCAGTGGCGCGTGCCATGAGTAGCGCATTGACTAAGGCACGTAAGCCTTTGATATCGGTGTGCTTTCTGAAAAGATCGTAGAGCGCTTGTTCCTCGTAGGTAGCAATCACTTCCGCTGCTGAAAGACCGGCTGCGGGATTCATTCGCATGTCCAGTGGTCCATCAAAGCGAATAGAGAACCCGCGGTCGCCTTCGTCAAACTGATGTGAACTAACGCCTAGGTCAGCAAGTATCCCGTCGACCTGCTTTACGCCATGGAGGCGCAGGTGGTTTTTGATGTAACGGAAGTTGGCTGCGATGAATACAAGGTTCGGGTGCTGTGGAAGGTTGTTTTGGGCATCCGGGTCTTGATCAAATGCATAGAGTTTACCGGTGGTGAGCTTTTCCAAAATGGATTTGCTATGACCACCGCCGCCAAAGGTCACGTCAACGTACGATCCGGTTGGATCGATGTTGAGGCCCTCAAGGCATTCCTTTAAGAGAACTGGATCATGATAGCTCATTCTGACTTGGATTTATTCCGCCCATTACTTCTTCGGCGAGCAATCCAAAG
>Ga0181572_10001829_pt1 | contig 15458 bp, 26 predicted proteins | sample 101ome_26_FD_133004 | JGI IMG/M metagenome (GOLD analysis project Ga0181572, IMG submission 133004) | Coastal salt marsh microbial communities from the Groves Creek Marsh, Skidaway Island, Georgia - 101408AT metaG (megahit assembly) | ecosystem: Environmental > Aquatic > Marine > Intertidal... | reverse complement strand
TGCTACTAGTTCGGGAAATATTGCAAGTGTTGCTGCACCGCATTTAAGCCCAGGAAAGGCACGTGGTAAGAAGTCTTACACAGGCGATCCGTGGGGTGGCAAATCAGGCACAAAAGCACCTCCACAACCCAAGGTAAATCAGCCCAAAACTGCACGAGGAACAGCCAAAAATGCACTGGATATGAAGAACAGCATATTTGGAGAGAACCCCATAAGAAGATAAATACTCTTATACAAAGGAAACTACAATGGACTTTAGAAATATACTTACAAAAATGCGCGAACTAGACCCAACCAAGCCAGCAGAGGATCTACAGCGTCTTACAGCACTGGCAGAATCAACTGGAATTTCATTGGGAGCACAAGAAGTTATTACTGAAGGCGCAGAAGTAGTAGCAGAAAAAGCAGTTTCCAAAGCACAGCAAAAATTAATGGGCCAAGCATACGCACTTAAGAAGGGCGACATGAAGGCAAAGGATGCTTCCAAGGAAGTTAAGAAATTAGCCAAGGACATGAGCAAGTCAGATCTAAAGGACTTTGCTTCTACCAAGCACAAGGGCAAGCCAGAACACGTTAAGAAAGAATCTGTAAAAGAAGCAGAACAAGTTGTCAAAGCAGAAAAAGGCGACAACAAAGAAAAAATGCCTAGCAAGAAAGATATCTTGTTAATGTGTAGTAAAGGTATGAGTGTTAAAGAAATGTGCGAAGCACATCCAGATTGCGATCAAAAGAAATTAAAAGAAATGTGCGAGTCTTGTATGAAGGAATACAAGATGAAAAAGAACGAATCAGTTGAATTAGTAGATGACTTTGGTGAAATAGTTGAGGCTAAGAAATCAGCAGCACAGAAGAAAGCACAGGAAAAATTCAAGAATATGGTAAAAGGCAAGAAAGGCAATGACAAGGACTCGATGGACGAGTCGTCGGCTAAGCCAGACTATATTGATATTGACAAGGATGGCGACAAGAAAGAGCCGATGAAAAAGGCAGTCAAGGACGCTAAGAAAGGCAAGAAGACAGTCAAGGAATCGGTGGAACCTAAGATGTCATTTGTTGACATGTATAAGATGGTTAAAGAAAGTGGCGGACAGCAGGCTATCGATCCTATGGACGATGTTCTTTGGACATGGGCAAACAGAGTTGCTGTTTCGAAAGTAGAAGAAACAAGCAAACAAGAAATTTTTGCAGCAATGCTATACGAAAGAAACGGTGGCCGTTTTGAAATGTATGATGTTGTTGAAAAAGGCTTGAACGAAGGCAAGGACTGCAACTGTGGTCCGGACTGTGCCTGCAAAGGCAACTGTGGTTCAGACTGTAACTGCGGTCCAAACTGCGGCAAGTAATTTAGAATAAACAAAAGCCGGTAATCAACTGCCGGCTTTTTTTGTGACTTAAATACCTTGATGAACGAAATTTTAACAAATCCAATTTCTGTGGTTGGAAATGCTGAAAGCATTTTTTCAAATAAAAACGGACATGTGATTGATTTGTATCCTACAATTAGATTTAATAGGGCTGATATAATTAATTCTGAGTGCCAGGGATCAAGATGGGACTATTTGGCTTCAAGCGAAATAAACACATTTGAGAAATACAATAAGGAAACACCCAAATTCCACACTCTCATATTCACACCTACTAAGAAAGAATTGGAGTACAAGATTAAGAAGGTAACATTTAATACTAAAATATTAAAATTACCATTATCACAATCATTGCGACTCGAGGAAGAATTGTGTGCGCCGCCGTCAACTGGGATACAAATTTTATACCATTTACACGATTTGAGTAACAAAGAAGTATATATTTTTGGTTTTGACTTTAAGGAAACCAAGACATTCTATGAAAAAAGAAACAAGGGACAACACGATTACGTGAAAGAAAAACAATTCATAATGGACATGGTGTCACAGAATGGTTGGAAATTTTACAACTAAACATTGACAACATAAATTAAACAGTGTATAATAACACAAAATTAGGAGAAAAATATGTCAAGAAATTATGGACCAGAAGAAAAAGCAAAACTAGAAAGACTAATTAGTGAAGGATCAAATGTTCTTCGCGAAGTGGAGGATCTAAACGAAGGACTAAAGGACACCGTAAAGGCTGTCGCAGAGGAACTACAGATCAAGCCAAGCACAATCAACAAAGCAATCAAGATTGCACACAAGGGTGATTGGGCCAAGCACGAGGAAGAATGGGCAGACATTGAAGGCATCCTGGGCATTACAAAAAATCTTCCAGACGACAAAACACCTAGTGGTGAATAGTTTGGAACATGTCAAGTCCTTTTGGATCAATAGTTATCGCAGTGATAAGATAGCATTTGCATTTGAACTCATAAGTTTCGTATTCACTGTGGGAGCAAGCCTAACGCTGGCATTCAATGCACGTGACCCAAACATGCTCATAGTATATCCTAATTTTTTCATCGGCAGCATTACACAGTGCTATGCTGCATACAGACGAGGGGCTGCATGGGTAATGCTGCTCACTTTCTATTTCAGCATTGTTAATGTGTTTGGTTTTGGAATAGCATCAGGTTGGTGGTAATGTTCAAGACCCAAAAGGAAACAATTTGGCACATTACCTGCAACGGTTGTGGATTCTACTGGACCATGCCCACCATGGAAGATAAATTCAAAATTGATAGCAGGGAATACACCTGCCCACTGTGTGCTAAAAAGGGAAAGGCAGAAGAAGTTAAAAATCCCTCTTGACAAACACCCAGTCCTATGTTATTATAATAGCATATGCTAAGAAATATCAAACAAATAGTACAGAATCTAAGTTATAACGAACTGGAAAATTGGTACGAAAGATTAAACAATAAAAAAACTTTCAAGGGATTAACCCAAACGCAGAAAAAAATTCACAAGATGCTAGAAGATAGACTGTGGTTTGAATATAGGGTATAATGCCAAGAAAGAGAACCAAGAGCAACGGACTTACAAAGAGGCAGAACAGAGAAATGACGAACTACTCAGAAACATCACAGTATGATCCAAAAATCCATACCAAGACAAAGGGTGGATACGGATTTGGAATGAAGAAAGGTGCCAAGGATGAACAGTATGCCAATAGTGGAGTGCATCTTGCAAGAGTGTTTGGTTGGGAAGTTCCAAAAGAATTACAGCACATTAAAGAAGCAATAGACAAGCAGAATGGAATCAAATAAGTACACCGTGGTTTCAAACCACATAGGACTAAATGGTGAGCCTGCAGATAGAATTTATGGCAATCCATCTGGACAATTAAGATTAGTTAATGCAGACTATACAGAATATAAAGGCAACATTAAGAAGAAGCAGTTAATTAAAAAAGGCATAGACGGTAATAATTTTAAATCCTTCTGTTACGTGACAGACGATGGCAGATGGTTTGACAGAGGTGGTATGCCAATATTGCCGCCCGATGATGTAGTAGAAGAAGAAAATGAGGCAACTGATGAAAACAGACTCGATACTTAAATGGACGGCAACCGTGATCCTAATCATAGGAACATTCGTTAATGCTACGTTTCCCAATCTGTATCCACTTGGACCAGCACTGCTTGCCGCGGGAGGCGTTGTTTGGTTGATAGTTTCATTCATGTGGAAGGAGCCAGCACTCATTGTTACTAATGGTGTTTTAACCTTGGTAGGTTTAGGAGGCATTGCCCTGTTTTATCTTGCATGATGTCCTATAAGGATATATAATAGTGAAGAAGGTATTGTCCGCCACAAAAGGACAGTTTGGTATTTGCCAGCCGAAAATGGCATGTAAGGAGAAAAGATGAGTTACGTAGATGCATTCTATGATCGAAATGAAGACATAATTCGCATTGTCGAAAGAAAGAACGGCAAGAGAGAATTCCGCGAATATCAACCAAGACACATATTCTATTACAAGGACACTAGAGGAAAGCACACTTCCATATATGGAGATTCCTTACAGCGTGTAACAGCAAAGAACATCAAGGAACTTCGCAAGGAACTTGCGATACATTCTAATAAAAAATTATACGAAAGCGATATTAATCCTATCTATCGTTGTTTAGAAGACAACTATCTTAATATTGACGCACCCAAACTAAATGTTGCGTTTTTCGATATTGAGGTCGACTTTGACCCAGAGCGTGGATATGCATCACCAGAAGATGCATTCATGCCTATTACTTCAATAGCGGTTCACTTGCAGTGGATGGAAGAACTAATCTGTTTAGCCATTCCTCCAAAAACCCTTTCAATGGAAGAAGCACAAAAGTCTATTGAAGGAATTCCAAATACAATACTGTATGAAAACGAAGCAGACATGTTGGATGCATTTCTTGATTTGATACAGGATGCAGATGTACTAAGTGGATGGAACTCAGAAGGTTATGATATTCCATACACAGTCAACCGTGTAACTAAAGTATTAAGCAAGGAAGATACAAGGCGTTTCTGCTTATGGAATCAGTATCCCAAGAAAAGAACATACGAAAAATTTGGCAAGGAATCACAGACATATGATTTAATTGGTCGTGTGCATGTGGATAGTTTAGAGTTATATAGAAAATATAACTATGAAGAAAGACACACATATAGACTAGACGCTATCGGCGAACTTGAAGTAGGTGAAAGAAAGACAGTGTACGAAGGTAGTCTTGATGCGCTATACAACAACGACTTCCGCAAGTTCATTGAATATAACAGGCAGGACACAGCACTGCTTGACAAACTCGATAAGAAACTTAAATTTATTGATTTAGCAAATACAATTGCACATGAAAACACAGTCCTCATTTCAACAACAATGGGTGCCGTTGCTGTTACAGAACAGGGCATTATCAACGAAGCACACAGGCGTGGCATGATAGTTCCTAACAGAGTGAAACGTGAGCCAGGTTCAGAGCCAGCCGCAGGTGCTTATGTTGCATATCCTAAGAAAGGCATTCACGAATGGATTGGTTCAGTTGACTTGAACTCACTGTATCCATCAGTGATTCGTGCATTGAACATGGGTCCAGAAACCGTTGTTGGTCAACTTCGTCAGGATGGAACAAAAGCACACATTGAATCACAAATGGCAAAGGGAAAGTCCTTTGCGGCAGCATGGGAAGGCATGTTTGGATCAGTTGAATATAGTTCAGTCATGGAAAAGGAAATTGGCAGAGAAATTACAATTGACTGGGAAAATGGAGACAGTGATACATTAAGTGCCAAACAGGTTTATGATCTTATTTACGATAGCAACCAACCTTGGATGCTCAGTGCTAATGGTACAATCTTTACATACGAAAAAGAAGGTGTAATACCTGGCTTGCTTGCACGTTGGTATAAGGAACGTAAGGAAATGCAAGCCAAGCAAAAGGAAAGCCAGACAGCAGGAAACAAGATTGAGGAAGAATACTGGGCCAAGCGACAGTTGGTTAAAAAGATTCTACTTAACAGTTTGTACGGTGCGATCCTAAATCCTGGTTGCAGATTTTTTGATAATAGAATAGGGCAATCTGTAACGCTAACAGGACGTTCTATTACGAAACACATGGCTGCTAAGATCAATGAAATTGTAACTGGAGAGTATGATCACACAGGTAAAGCAATTGTGTATGGTGATACAGATTCCACATACTTTAGTGCATATAGCACACTCAAGAAAGATATCGAAGCAAGAACCATTCCGTGGACTAAAGATAGTGTAGTTGAACTTTATGATACTATTGGCGAAACTACAAATGCAACATTTGGTAAGTTTATGAATGATGCATTCCATTGTCCTAAGAAGCGTTCAGAAGTTATTGCGGCTGCTAGAGAAATTGTTGCGAGTAAAGGTTTGTTTATTACAAAGAAACGCTATGCTGTTCTTTATTATGACATTGAAGGTTTTAGAACGGACACAGAAGGCAAGAGCGGAAAAATTAAGGCAATGGGCCTTGATCTCAAGCGTTCGGATACTCCTGTCGTAATCCAAGACTTCTTAAGCAAGGTATTGGAACAGGTATTGGAAGGACAGGAAAAGGAACGTGTGCTTGACTACATAACGGAATTCCGAACTGAATTTAAGGCACGACCAGGTTGGGAGAAAGGTTCTCCAAAACGTGCAAACAAAATTACTGAATACGAAGCCAAGGAAAAGAAACAGGGCAAGGCTAACATGCCAGGTCACGTAAGGGCAAGTATCAATTGGAACACGCTCAAGCGAATGAACAGTGACAAATATTCTATGAATATTACAGACGGTGCAAAGGTTATCGTTTGTAAGGTAAAGGATAACCCAATGGGGTACACATCAGTTGCGTATCCGGTAGACGAATTAAGACTACCGGAATGGTTTAAGGAGTTACCATTCGATGATGCAACTATGGAAAATACGGTAATCGATGAAAAACTCAGAAACCTAATTGGTGTTTTGGAATGGGATATAAGCCAGACTCGCAATGATAATAACTTTAATAAATTATTTGATTTTGAGTAAAAAAATGCTTGTGTTTTATACAAAACCTAAATATAATGTAAGAACAAGGAGAATTCAATGAAAGACATCTTACAAGACATCGTCAGCCATACACAGAACTTAGGCTTTCTAACTACTGTGAAGGTTACTGGCGAAGAAGACAAAACAGGTATGTTTTCAATGGCTGATGACAGATCAGTTATCATGGAAGCAGATACGCATAATCCTTATCCGGATATGCTTGGCACATTTGGTATGCCACAATTACAAAAACTAAAATATTTGCTAGATGGTAGTGAATATCAAAAAGAAGCAAAGATTAGTATCACAAATGCAGAAAGAAATGGTGCTACTATTCCGGTGGGCATTCATTTTGAAAATGCTGATGGTGATTTTAAAAACGACTATCGTTTTATGAATCAGGAAATCATTAACGAGAAAATGAAAACTGTGAAGTTCCGTGGTGTTAACTGGGACGTAGAAGTTGTTCCTACACTGGCGGCAGTTCAGAGATTCAGTTTCCAAGCAGGTGCTAATGCAGAACATCCAACATTTTTAGCAAAGACTGAGGACGGTAACCTAAAGTTTATCTTTGGTGATGCTTCAACACATGGTGGTGAGTTTGTGTTTGCTACTAATGTCGAAGGTAAACTAGATAGAGGCTGGACTTGGCCTGTTGCAAGCATCCTAAGCATTCTTAAGATTGCTGATGTAAACAATACCAAGATGAGTATTTCGAACGAAGGGGCCATTCAGATTGAGTTAGATAGTGGATTGGCAAAATACAAATATATCATTCCAGCACAGGCGGCCTAAATAAAGTTATGAAAAAACCAGTCAACCTAACACCACTACAGAAAGACTACGCAGTGTATTTGCCTGCTATTAGTTGTTTCTTTTCAACATACATATCAAAGCAGAGATATGAGGAGTTTATTTCTAAGGATAGAATTCCACAAGGCTTTGATAGAGGCATTGAGGGAATGAACTTCCTCAATGAAGAAGAAGGATACTACACATACAAGTATGGATTGTATTCAGCAGGACACGCACAATTAAACTTGGACAAGACTATTAAAATGGATAGCATGGTACAAGAGCGTGATCGAAGTAAGACTATGATACTTGGTGACTCGGGTGGTTATCAGGTTGGTAAGGGTGTTCTTAAATTTGATTGGTTAAACTTTGAGGGTGCTGCCGCTAACAAGGTTAGAGATGATATTCTAAACTGGCTTGAACTAACAGCAGATTGGTCAATGCTACTTGACGTTCCGACTTGGGCTTGTGATCACATTCATTCACCTAAAACAGGACTAAAGAGTTTTGAAGACTGCTTGGACAAGACACGTTTTAACAACAAGTATTGGTTAGAGCGCAGACTTGGTCAAACTAAGTTTCTAAACGTACTACAAGGATCTGACTGGCATACTGCCGAACAGTGGTATGAGGGTGTCAAAGAATTCTCCGATCCTAAAGTATGGGGAGACAAGGCTTGCGAAGGTTGGGCAATGGGTGGTGCTAATATGTGCAAAATGCCCATTACATTGCGCAGATTAATGACAATGAAGTTTGATGGTATGCTAGAAGGCAAGGACTGGATGCACTTCTTGGGTACAGCACAACTTGATTGGAGTTGTTATCTTACATCAATTCAACGACAGGTACGCAAACACATCAATGAAAACTTTACAATCAGTTTCGACTGCGCAAGTCCTTTTATTGCTACAGCACACGGGTTGGTGTATACTAATGCCCAACACAGTAGTAAACGTTGGTCAGTTATTATGGACAAGGCCCCTGATAATAAGAGTCTTGCCAAACGGCATGATATTCCTTTCCCGTTCGAAAGCGAAATTGGAAGACGCCTTAGCATCGCGGACATATGCCACTATGCTCCAGGAATGCTTAACAAGATAGGCAAGGAAGGCAAGACCAGTTGGGATTCATTTGGTTATGCACTTATGATGGCACACAATGTGTATTGCCACATTGTTGCAGTGCAGAGAGCAAACAACTTGATGGACATAGAATTACAGAATCATCGTCCAGACTGGAGACGCTGGAGGAAAGTCAAGGACGCAGATAAGAGTGATGAATACTCTGAATGGGTACCACGTAACATCCTATACTTTGATAGATTCATAGAAGAACTATTTGAGTGTAAGACAAAGGATGAAGCATTTGCTATGATTAAGGAAGCAGATCCATTCCTTAAGAACTTGGAAGGTGCAAGATTGCGTGGTGGTGTTACTAACGAATTTAACAGGATGTTCGTGGAGGTAGACGACGATGGTGAAGAGAAAACACCTTGGGCAGATGATAGAGAAGATGGAGAATTGGACAAACTCGAAAAACAACTACAGGAGGCATGATATGGGCGACTATACGCAAAGACTGAAATGGTTAAGAGAGACACATCAATATCTAAATAAAAAAATTGATACAATGGAAAAGACCGGAAGATTTAGTGACGAAGAAATTTCCGAAATGAAACGTGATCGTCTTAAGATGAAAGATGAAATTGAAAGGTTGGAGAAGGAACACGCATAATGAAACGTGATTATGAAACTGGTAGTGCAACTAACATTACATTCTTTACGGGTGTGGAAGTCGAAAAAACTCCTGCTTATGGAATGCGAACATTATTTGTTACTGGTCTTAATAGTCCTAGCATAATTAGAGATTACATAGAAGATAACGAACACATCTTCTTTGGTGCTAATCACAGTTTTAACCCAAATCAATCAAAATCATCAGCATATGATTACTATTCAGAGTGGGAAAAAATGATTCAACCATTTCTTGATGATGGATATTGGTGCAGTTTGGATATTCCATTAGATGCTGCTGAGGAGTTTCTTGAAGGTCCTTTGGTAGAAGATGAAAAATTTATTCCACAAATTAGGGTTCCAATCCCGTATATCAAACAATGGAACTATAACACAATGCTCAAAATTGACGACAAGGATTTTGAAGCAACTAATCCAGGCGTGTGGTGCCACAGCCTGCATGACTTAATGGATCGTTCAAAATTCACAGTCTGGGATGATTACAAAAACGATAAGATTAAGGATGACAAATAACAAGGAAGGTGCTATACTATGAGCATAACTGATAACATGATGAAAGAAGCAATGGCAGAAGACAATCATACACGCATAATGAATACTGCAAAGAGAATGATTTGGGTAACTTTTAGAAAGGAAGGTATCCACAAGTATCCTGCGGCATTGGATGATCCAAAACTTGCAACAGGTGATGAATATGATGTTTCGTTCTTGGGGTATCCCCACAGACACATATTCCACTTCAAAGTCGGTATCACTGTAACACACAACGACAGAGATATTGAGTTTATTCAATTCAAACGTTGGTTAGAAAAACTGTATGAGGAGAAGACACTTGAACTAGATTATAAGAGTTGTGAAATGATTTGCGATGATCTATACAATCAGATTATTGCTAAACACCCAGGCCGTGAAGTCCATATTGACGTAAGTGAAGATGGAGAAAACGGTGCCCACATTGAGTATGCTAGATAAGAGGATTAGAAAATGGCTATTCAGTTTAATCGTAAAGCCTACGATAAAGTTTTCCACGATCTGGAAAAATTCAAAGACTTTTGTCGATTTAATCTCGACAACCGCGGTAACTTTTATCCTTTTAATGAAAAGGATTTGTATAACAACTCCAGTTATGTATGGAGAGCGTTTACAAGAAGTAATCGCAATAAACGTAATAAAAGGACCAAGCACTAATGAATATATGGCTAGTTGATCTTGAAGCAGTAGAAACACGCTACACAAAACAGTGGAAGACTGAGTTTCCCAAACTGCTAAAGGCCCACGGCCATACTGTGCGTATAGTTAATGGTGGGGACACGCCTCAGGCAACAACGCCTGGAGCGTTCCTCAACTTTGGCGGTACTAATGTTTATAAATCAAATCAATTGATGCAGATAGCGGAAGCATTCTGCAAGGGAGAGGTAAATGAAGGAGATTATTTCTTATATACGGATGCTTGGAATCCAACTGTTATTCAACTTAAATACATGGCTGAGCTACTGGGCATTAACATTACAATCGGTGGCCTTTGGCATGCTGGTTCTTATGATCCTGCTGATTTCCTTGGTAGACTGATAGGCGATAAGCCTTGGGTAAGAAATGCTGAAAGAAGCATGTATGAATGCTTTAATCATAATTTTTTTGCAAGCGATTTCCACATTAATATGTTCTTTGAATCATTCCCAGAATTAGATAAATCCAAAGCAATAAGAACTGGGTGGCCATTTGAATATATGGATGGGCTACTTGGCATGTACAAGAATATGCCAAAAACAAATACGATTTTATTTCCGCATAGGGTTGCTCCTGAAAAGCAACTTCCAATATTTCAGGATCTAAAAGAATCATTACCACAATATAACTTTGTAGTTTGTCAGGAAAGGCCTTTAACAAAAAACGAATATCATAACTTACTAGGAGAAGCAAAACTTGTATTCAGTGCAAATTTACAAGAAACTCTAGGTATTAGTTGGTATGAAGGAGCAGTAGTAGGCGCACTACCTATGGTTCCAGACAGATTAAGTTATTCAGAAATGGCCGTAGGAGATTTCCTATATCCAAGCGAATGGACTGAATCAATGGAATCATACAAGAAGCACAAAAAAGACGTAATGGACAAGATTGTTGATTATATAGAAAATTACGAAAAGTATCTCGTAAGCCTAAATAAACAGGTATACAAACTGAATGGAGATTATTTCGGTTGCGGAAATCTACTAAAGGTTTTAAAATAACAACAATGGCAATCCACTGCCTTAACATCGGAGAAACAAATTGAAAAAATACGAAGAAGTAACACGCAGATTAAAGGACGCAAACAAGCGTTACTGGGCCGGCGATAATATCAGTGAATTCATCTATGCTGGTGAAAAAGAAAAACTAATCGACGAAGCCGCAGAAAAGTTTGAAGGTGTTTTAGACGCACTTTTAATTGATCGTGACAGTGATCCTAACAGTCACGGAACAGCGAAACGACTTGCTAAAATGTATTATAACGAACTAATGCAAGGACGTTATGATAAGATTCCACACGCAACTGCATTTCCTAATGAAGGTGAAAATGCTTACACAGGTATGCTTGTTGTAAGGAGCGAACTAAAATCAGTTTGTTCACATCATCATCAACCAGTAACAGGTGTAGCATACATTGGTATTATTCCAAACGGTAAAGTTATTGGACTTTCTAAATATACACGTATCGCACAGTGGTGTGCAAGGCGTGGAACGCTACAGGAAGAACTGTGCAATGACATTGCACGTGAAATCAAGAAGGCTACGAACTCAAAGAACATTGGTGTGTATATTCAGGCAACGCATGGTTGCTGTGAGAATAGAGGCATCATGGCGCACAGCAGTCTAACGCAGACAACTGTGTTGGAAGGTAGTTTCAAGGATGATCCAGGAACCAAGAAAGAGTTCATGGACAATATTAAATTGCAACAAGAGTTTGCACCAAGATAAGGAGATTAAATATGCCAATACCAGAAAGAGTATATGTTCCAGCAGCCAAGGATCCAGGCAAGGGACATTTTTATGTAAGTTTAATTAAAAGCGGCTTGCGACTGATAGGTTGTTTGGTTGCAGTCTATACAGGTTCAATAATATTACTTGCCCTCGCTCTTGCTGCGGCTGAGATACTGGGCATTGCAGAGGAATTGGTATAATGAATCTTAATGAGGAAAGAGTGTATGCTGTGCAGCCGCAGAAGACACAAAAGGACATCAAGATTCTAACACCTAACGAAGCACTGATGTATAATTTACGTGGTGTCAAATTAATTGATATGACTGAACTGCACAATCTTACTCCACACAAAGTAAGGCTTAGTAGAAAGCATTGTCCAATGAAAGGAATAGACTATGGGTCCTTATTCGGAAGAACTACAGCAGAAGCGTAGCAATTCACTAAAACTTGTTCTTGCTGATCCAAACATATCGGAAGATATGAAAAGGATTTGGAAACAGCACCTAAACAATCTTGCAGTTAATGAAGACGAGTATAATAAGAGAGTGAAAGAAATCTATGAAAAAGTTCATCCCTGGAACCGTCCTCTCTGAGGATCTAATGGTGCAACAACAGATTGACGGAGCATGGCAGCACATGGTTAGTGTAATCATGCTTAATCAAACTGATAGAGTGCAGGTAAAGAGGGTGCTTCCAAACTTCCTCGCCAAATGGAATACTCCACGAAAGTTCCTAAAAAGCACCACGCAAGAAGTAATAGATGTAATAAGAGAATTGGGTTTTTATAATAGGCGTGAAAAAGCACTAAGAAACATGTCAAAACAGTACTTGACATGGGACGGAAATGATGCTACAATGTTATATGGAATTGGAAAATATGGCAGTGATAGTTACGAGATATTTTTCAAGCAAAACTATAGCGTTCAGCCCACGGACAAGGAACTGAAACGCTATCTAAGAGAAAGAGGCATAGATGTTGTTGAAACTGCTTGATAAACTAGGTCGCAAGCGAACCATTTACGATAGAGACGGTAAGATTCCTTATCTTGATCGTTATTACATTTTTTTAAAGGACAGAAAGCGTTTTCCATTTAACATTACACTACACAAGGTAATGATAGGTGATGAGCCCGTGCTACACGATCATCCCTGGAACTATGCAACACTTATCCTAAAGGGCGGATACTGGGAACACATTCCTCTCAAGAACGAAACTACAGGTGGTGTAGTCGGAACCACAAGAGTATGGCGTGGTCCTGGACACTTCCGTTATAGAACAGCAGATGATTTGCATTGGCTTGAACTTGAAAAAGATGCAGCGGGAAACGAGATTCCATGTTGGAGTTTATTCTTCATGGGCAAGAAAAAGAAGGAATGGGGATTCCTTCCGTGGAATGGTGGGGACACCATTGAAGAGCGTGGTTACAAGTGGATACACAATGAGGAATATCTAGATGCAAGAAACACATAAAGAGTTTGAAACACAAGAAAGTAAAGATTGGTTACGAACTTTACTGAAAGAACAAGAAGTTGTTGTTACCTTTTCTAAAGTAAATGGGGATGAAAGAGTAATGACTTGCACATTGCAAGAAGGTATTATTCCTCCGCCAACAAAAACAGACGAACTTAGTAAGAAAAAAGTTCGTGAAGTAGATAGCGACAAAGTATGTAATGTGTGGGATGTAAACGCCAAAGGTTGGAGAAGTTTTCGTTGGGCAAATGTAAAGAAAATTGATTTTTCGCTGGAGGCACAAAATGGTTAAAAAAGTTTACTACTCCTGGCAGGACGTGGAGAAAATGTGTGTAAATATTGTCACACAAATGTATAAGGATAACTGGAAGCCAGACTATATTGTTGGCATTACACGTGGTGGTAATGTTCCCGCAACAATCATTTCAAACATGACTGGCATACGCTGTGAAGCATTAAAAGTAAGCCTGCGTGATGACAGCGGACACGGTAGCGAGTCAAATGCCTGGATGAGTGAAGACGCATACGGTTATGATGAAAATGGAGAATATGCTCCAGAGATGGGACAGTTTAAACACAATCCAGAAGGTAAGAATATTTTAATTGTAGATGACATTAACGACACTGGTGCAACGTTCAACTGGATTAAGGAAGATTGGCGAACTAGTTGCCTACCTAATTCACCTGTGTGGGATCAAATTTGGGGCGACAATGTTCGCTTCGCAGTATTAACAGAAAATTTATCAAGTGAGTTTGACGGAGTGTCATACTACTGTGACGAAGTTAACAAGGCTGAGGAGGACTGTTGGTTGGTTTATCCTTGGGAAAACGTGGGAGAATACTAATGCCAACAGAATATGACAAGACCTGCACCGTAACCTGCACTGACAATGACAAGGTAGCAGAAGCGGAAGTTGAAAGATTTGAGGAAAAACAGTTTTTAGATATTTGGTTAGCAACAAACAAGATTCACATGGAATATAATGGCAGAGTCTATGTTGGTAACAAAATGGGATTTGAGTTTACAACACCAGGTCCTAGGGTATATCAAATAAACAGAGGTAGAGGGTTTTAATGGCAGTAACAGTAAAATACAAAAAAGAAGATTGGGAATCACTAGCAACATGTATTAAAACAGAGCAAGTTCCTACAGCAGATATAGTTGCAATTTTTAATGACAATCCAGATTTTGCAGAATGGTACAAGAAGGAGTATATGAATGACAATGACTAAGGATGAGGCTTATAGCATCATTAGCAATCTAAATGAAGAAGCACACTCAATGGCTTGGGATAGTTGGGTTGAGGCTGACGAACTGGGTGATAGTGATGATGAGGAAGATTGGGGTCGTGCAGAAGAAATGCGTGAGGAAGCATCATACGAACAGGCTGGCTACTTCCGAGCAGACTTTAATAACCTTCCTCAGGATCAGCAGGACGCTATTTGGACTTGGGCAAAGAAGGATGAGGATTTTGCAGAGGACTTCAAAGCATGGTATGGTTTTGAGGAATTTGATGAACACATTGCGGAGATTGAGGCAGAGTAATGGAATTTAAGGACGTTCCTTGGACGGACGTATTAATTGACACAAAAGAATTTACGGTTTTTAAGGATGGCTATCCTGTTACCGAAGGACACATTCTGTTTGTGCCCAAGGTAGAAGATTGGGAACATCTAGCAAAATGCTATAAGGCTGCTTATGCATGGGGCTATGATTGGATCCAAAAGGGATATTGCGATGCCTATAATATCGGACAGAACATCGGCGAAGCCGCAGGACAGACAGTCATGTGGCCGCACGTTCACTTAATTCCTCGCCGAACTGGCGATATGGAAGATCCACGAGGCGGTGTTCGCCACGTGATACCCGAAAAGGGAAATTATAAAAAGAATGAAACTGACCCATTACAACTAGACATTGAAGATGTTGTATACGGCAGTTCTGGATGTTAAAAGGAGAAAACAATGGCACTAGGTAGAGAATACAATCGCGAAAACGCAATTGAAGCAATCAAGGAACACGCCAAAGGACACATTGC
>Ga0181572_10001826_pt1 | contig 15475 bp, 17 predicted proteins | sample 101ome_26_FD_133004 | JGI IMG/M metagenome (GOLD analysis project Ga0181572, IMG submission 133004) | Coastal salt marsh microbial communities from the Groves Creek Marsh, Skidaway Island, Georgia - 101408AT metaG (megahit assembly) | ecosystem: Environmental > Aquatic > Marine > Intertidal... | reverse complement strand
GGAAATGTTGGTGTGGGTACTGGTACAACTACCGTACCAGCAGAAAAACTACATGTTGGTGGTAATATAGTTGCAACTGGTGATATTACTGCATTCTATTCAGATGAAAGACTAAAAGATTTTGACGGTCGTATTGATAACGCACTTGAAAAAGTAAGTATGTTAAATGGTTACTACTATACAGGTAATGAGGTAGCCGCTGAGTTAGGTTATGATACAGAAGCTAGACAAGTAGGTGTTAGCGCACAAGAAGTAGAAGCAGTACTACCTGAGGTTGTTAAAACTGCACCTATAAGTTTAGATGGTGAAACCGATTACAAAACAGTGCAATATGAAAAACTAGTTCCACTATTAATTGAATCAATAAAAGAACTAAAAGCAGAGATTGAAGAACTAAAGAAAAAGTAATCATTCATTAGTGAAGAAATTTTTAAGGGTATCTAGTAGCGAGACATCATTTTCTTGATTCTCGCTTACCCATTCTGGGAATCTTTTAAAAAGTTTTTTCCATTGGTGTAACTGTTCGTATGTTTCATAAACTCTTTTGGCGTACTCACTGCTATTAGGAACAGATGATGTAGTTGATATAGTTTTTAACTGTTGCTTGCACTTTCTTAAATCTTCTATATCCTTGTCTATTGCTAATAGTATATCTTCAAAACTTGAAGGTTGCGAAAATCTTTCTATAAGAAACTTATGATGCTCTTTTTTCGCTTTACCGTCATATAAAAACATAATCTCTTGTAAATCATAATATAACGCTTTTACTGGATTTATAGTATCTCTGTATCTTTCTATTACCTTAGGAATGACAAAACTCTTATCAAGTGTACTCATATTTTCTAATACACTTATGGCAATCATATTAACTTTTTGTCTTTGTGATGTTATATTTTTTTGAAACTTTTGTTTTATTTTCTTAACAACAGTATCTATTATTATTTTTTCATCGTGTGTAAGATTTGTTTTCAAAAATTCTAAATGTCCGGGAGTAGTATTGTTTATAGCCATACTTAGGCTGTCTGAAATCTTTCCTGTTTTCAGATAATCCTTACATTCTCTAAGGAACTTTTGTTTTTTGAAATCTACTATACTCAAAAAATTCTCCCACTATAAATATTTATAGCGAGGATATAATTGTTTTAATCTGCTTTAACTTTTTCTTTTTGAATAGAGTTCTTTGTGCGCCGGGATGAAGTGGCTTTGGAAAGTAATCACAATCTAACCAAGCATAGCCTCCACTTTCTGAATTTATTGAAGGTATAAATTCGTTTTCTACTAAAATAACAAAAGTATAGTAACTAAATGTTTTATCTCTTGCATGATATTGGTCTAGTGGATAAACCTTTACAACCTCTTTTTCAACATCTATTTTTATTTCTTCTTCTAATTCTCTTAGCAGACCCTGTGAAACATTTTCATTTTGTTCTATTTTTCCACCCCAAAACGCCCAGTTTCTAGGATATGATCCGTTGGTTGATCTGTGTTGTAATAATATTCTTTTGGTATCTTTTGCTATTATACAAGCACCTGCAGCTTTAATCATTTATGAACCATCTATCAATTCTAGTCTCCAGTAACCGCACTCGTATAATCCCTGGAAAGTATCTTCCCATTCACCGTTGACTAATCTAAATTGTTGATTTGTGAATGCATTAGTTATAAAGTGTCCATCAGTTACTACATCGGCATCTAAACTTACGACCCAAGCACTTCCATTGTATTCAATGATATCATTTGATTTAATATCAATTCCCCATGCAGAACTTGCGTCTGCTTCTCCTAAACAAAGATATCTTTGTCCTATTGAAGGGAAAGGTATGGAACCGAAACCAGGTCTAGATACAGCAGGATCTATAACTTTATCTACAGGAGGTAGCGTATTGTTTGGAAGAGTATCTACATCTACATTTAGTATTAATTTTGTTGGATCACTTGAACTAGAAATTGTACCTATAATATCATTATCCAAATCATCCAGATCGCCATGCCATTTTAGCCTCATACGAGAAACACCATCATGTAATATGCCATAATTTTGTATAACTTCGTCCCAGGTAGTTCCACCATCCCAGTTTCCGTTTTCTAAAACTTTAACAGTTACTGTTCCGCTATTATTTTGTACATCTACTGCATAGTTACCAGGTGTAACTACAACACTTGTTTCTTTTTCTAAATCTCTGAAGAATTCAAATGCGTCTGGATCATAATCAAGTGTATCTAATTCATTATACATATAAATGTTATGTATGATATTTCTAATTACTTTTTGTCTTGTGACTAGTGCAGGTGGGTTAATCCAAATTGGTATTTGGAAGAATATACTTGCAATATCAATTTGATCTTCAATTCCTGCAGGTATAGAACGGCTTGTCCACTGAATATCTGTGAGTTCTACCGTAGTTATTGTAGTCCAATCAATCGGATTGTCATTCTGTTGAATTTCTAATGCTGGGTTGAATAGAACTAATATCTGTTCAAGTAGTTGTAGTTTTTGGTCTGTGTTACTTGTCCAAACATCTACTTGCATATTAAGTAAATATGGAACAGGCATAAGTCTGCCTACATTGTACTTGTTGCCTTCTTCATCTGTGTATTGCTGTAACTCTTCATCAAACTTTCTTTCGTTGACTTTCACAGCATCAGTAAAGAATGGTTCTTGTACTCTGGCTCTATCTGGTTGTAGACTTTGTATATAGCAAGAAATGAATGGTGCAGAGTTTACTAAATTTTCAGAGTTACCTTTAAGTATTGTTGCAGCCATACGAGATACATCTCCGTATCTTGCTGGTACTTTTATGTAGTAATCAGTTGTTCCATCTTTCAACTTTTTTCCAGTTTTAACATTGAAACCACTGAATATACGAATGAATTGTAGAATATATCTTCTTACTTGTTCATCATAAAAATGTAATTGTCTTATATCTGCCATTATTCATCTACCTTAGGTCTAACTGCTTTGGAAAGATTTACCCGTGAAATTATTTCTGTTCCATCATCTAGTGTCACTTTACCATCATTGTTTATAAACTTATGATGTAGATAGTTACCAACTTGCCAAGCACCATCATCATCTTCAATTTTCCACCATTTTTCATTTCTATACTGAAAAAGTCTGTTAGGTTCGTAATCAGTTCTTAGGAAATATGAATTGTCAGCTGGATCCATTGGGAATTTATTCCCTCTATCTACTGTTGCATAGTTCACATCACTTGGGTGTTCTGAATCTTCAACTGCATACATCAAATTGTTTTTTCTATAATCATAGTATCTTCCTGGAACATTCTCTTGTGCTTCATCTACAATTGCTTCATTGATATTAAGTTCTTTGTTGTAAGTTGATAGAAGATTTTTTAAATCATCTACTTCCTCACCTGTTCCAAAAATGTCTGAATACTCTTGTGTATCTTGTAATTGCTTACAGCGCAAACGCCAAATATGAGGCCACCAACCAGGATCAAACCCCTCTGCAGCCTTTGTTCCTTCTTGTACAACCCAGTATTGATTTACTGCCGCTGCTTCTTCATCAAGTAATAAATCATCTCTCATATGAGGTAACTCAATAACATCGCCTGTCATAAGTTTACGACCAATACGCTCTACCATATCATTTAGGTGAACAGAAAATATAGTTTGGTCTGTCCCCAAGAACATTCCAAATTGACTTAAATCAAAATCTTGGTCTGTTACAGTATAAGCACCGCGGAGTTCATACACTACAGTTTCATATCTTCTATCACGATTTTCCATGAATAGCAAGTCCTGAATAGGAGGGTTTGCTGGATCATAGTTCTCATCGTTTTCGTCAACTGAACCTATATATTTGTGTACAAGTAAAGCCGTACCACCATGTTCAAAATGGGCTTTTACCATTTTGTCAATGAATTTGTAGTCATTACCTTTGCGTGGATTCCATAAACTTAATCTTGGCATGTTTTTTTCCTTGACTTATTACTGTATTTATCTTATAGTGTAAATAACATATGGAGAAATATAATGAAACATGACGGTACCATAGTATTAAGAGGTGTACTAGATAAAATAACTATAGCACAATTTAAACTCTGGGCGACAAATCCAGAACGGTATCACCGTGGTAATGGTGTAGACGGAAAATATTATGGTGAACATGACGGCAACCGAGAGTATGATGTTTGGTGGACAACTCAACCACCAAAAGAAATGTGGGTACCTGTAGTAGTAAAATTAAAAGATACTATCAATCATTTATTTGGTCACGAAAATTGGGATATTCATGTTGTAGATTGTATTACTACACGACCGAGTTCAGATAAAATTTATGCACACATTGATACACCATATCGCTTTGAAGAATTTTCAAAGGTGAATGAAACTTTGGGTGTTCAAATTATTGTGCCGTTGGATGTATTCACATTAGAGAACGGTGCTACTGCATATCTTCCGGGATCATACGCAGAACAAATTGATTACAACGATTTAGAAAAAAATAGGGATCATTATAATCATAGATTGTTAACAGAAGGACAGCAATTCTTATCAAAGCCCGGTGATGTTTTAATGTATGATGGTCGCACTCTGCACTCTACAATGCCAAATAAATCAACAGAATTTCGTTCTGCATTGCTAATTAATGCTCTAAAATCTGACATCATTGACCGTGTTCAGGAACTTGACGGAAACACAGATTTTGTCAAAAAGTAGAAAAAACTTGACATTTCCTGTAATTATTGTATTATGATTCGTAAATAGAGTTTGTAGGAGCAGTTATGGCAGCATCACTTAAACGAAAAAAACCAAATAGACCAAGAACTCCAAAGTTCGCAGACGAGAAATATACTGGCGCAGAACCAGAATGGGTCTATGCGGAAGATATGAGTGCAAGAGAGTACTACAACGAAAGATGTAGAACTATGTTCTATTACAACTATTACTTTACACCAAAAGATGGTAAGCCTTGGGTAATAGAATGGATGAAGAATAACAATTATACAAAAGAACAAATCTCTGCTGTCAGAAATGTATCAGATAGTTGGATTCCAATGACTGTATGTTCACTTTCCCGTGCAATGAATAAGGGTATGCCTAAAAATCATAGTGGCGTACCAGAATATCTTAAAACTTTAGCGGGTGTGTCTTCTAACGCATTAGTTGATGCAGATGTTTATTTAAAAAATAAACTAGAAACTATCATTGAACAGGGACTTAAAAAGAAAGAAGAGAAGCAAGAAAACTCTAAATCTAAAGAAGTAAATCGACCATCTATTCAACAGTTGCTCCGTGAAAAGGCAGTAGAAATGGCGTCAGATATTGATCAGTTCATAGACGATTATGATTACAAAAAAGCCACACTAAAGAGTTTTGATCCACTAAAACTTCTTCGTAAAGTAGAAGCAAAAGGCAATCATGCAAAACATATCAAAGATATGTATCAAGGAGAATATGACGAATTCAATCTACTATTGAATCCACCAAAGAGAATGTCAGACGAAAAAAAGTCAGACTATGAGCAATTAAAAGAAGGTTATAATCATCTTAAAAAAGACGAAGCAAAGCAAATGTTTTCTTTGTATCAAAGCATCATAGATGCATGTGATATGATTATACAAGAAAGCAAAGTAAACCGTACACCAAGAAAGAAGAAGCCGGTAAGCAAAGAAAAACTTGTCGCTAAAGTAAAGTATTGTAAGCAAGATGCAGCGTCTAAGAGTGTTAGTCAAAAGCCATTAGATTGCTTAGATGCACAAGCAGTTATAGTTTACAACACAAAAAATCGTAAACTTGGTATCTATTATCCAGCTGAACATCATAGTTTGTCTTTTAAAGGTACAACATTAATTGGTTTTGATGAAAAGAAAAGTGTTCAAAAAACAATGCGCAAACCCGCCGAACAAGTTCCATTTTTTAAGAAAGTAGGAAAGCGTTCATTGCAGAAAGAGTTTGACTCTATAAAGAGTGTAGAAACTAAAATGAATGGCCGCTTCAATGAACAAACACTGATACTTAGGGTTTTTTAATTTCTGATAAATACTGTATATTGGAGATTACTTATGCCAGCAAATCGTAATAAAATAAGAAATGACATAATCAAAGAAATCAGACTGTTACTTGGTGACGGTATGATTGATATTGAACTTGATCCTGAACATTATGATGTAGCAATAGATGTTGCTATTTCTAAAGTAAGACAGCGTAGTGAAAACGCAGTTGAAGAGGATTTTTATGCAATGGAACTTCAAGAGGATGTAGCAGAGTATACACTCCCAGAGGAAATCATTGAAGTAAAACAAATCTGGCATCGTTCATTTGGTCATGGTATTTCTGGTGGCGTAGATATGGATCCGTTTGAATTAGCATATGCTAACTCATACTTTTTTATGAACAATCATATAGGCGGAATTGCAACATTTGACTTTTTTGCTCAATATCGTGAAGCGTTGAACCGTGTTGCTGCAACAGATATTAATTATATTTGGAATCCAGTGACAAAGAAATTAAAACTACTACGCAGAATGAGAGCAGATGAAACAGTTTTAGTACATGTTCATTTGGAACGCAATGAAGAACAATTGATGGTAGACCCATATCTAAAGTCTTGGATTCGTGATTATGCACTTGCATATTGTAAGCGTATGTTAGGAGAAGCAAGAGGTAAGTTCTCGGCATTACCTGGCGCACAGGGTGGTGTAACACTTAACGGTGCTGAAATGAAAGCAGAAGCAGATGCTATGATTGAGAAACTAGAATTTGATCTACAAAACTTCACAGATGGTTCTGCACCACTAGGCTTTATCATAGGTTAATGGAATTTATACTTAAAGTAATAATCTCGGGTATACTCGTTGCGAGTGTAAGTATGATAGCACAAAGAAGTGCTACTATGGCTGCTTTGCTTATGGGAATACCATTCACTGCATTCTTAGCAATGTTCTTTATGTATTTCTCTGGTGTAGATGCAGAAACATTTTCTAAATTTTCTTTTGAAACTGTATATTTTGTCTTGACATCCTTGATATTTTTTGTTATATTCGGATTAACGATTAGTCATATCGGCTTTTGGTATTCTATGTTATTAGGTTCAGCCGTGACAATCATTCTGTATAACATCTTATTGAGGTTTTTATGATTATAGGAATATGTGGGTTAATAGGTTCAGGTAAAGGCACAGTAGCAGATATCTTAGTAGACTACCACGATTTTCAAAAGATTTCTTTCGCAGACAAACTAAAGGACGGCGTAGCACAAGTATTCGGCTGGGATCGTGCTATGTTAGAAGGTGATACAGACCGCAGTAGAATTTGGCGTGAAAAAGTAGATCAATTCTGGACACAAGAAACAGGACGAGAGATTACACCTCGACTAGTTCTACAAGAGTTCGGAACAGATTGTATGCGTATGGGTTTTTATGACGGTATATGGGTCAGCCTAGTTAAGAAGCATATGATTGATAACCCTCATTATAACTATGTAATTCCTGATGTGCGTTTCCCTAATGAAATGAGTATGATTAGGGAACTTGGCGGTGAAGTATGGCAAGTTCGTAGAGGCGAACAACCTGAATGGTGGAGTTCTGCAGTATTAGACAATACTACTGGATCTGAACTTATGTCAAATTATAATGTACATCCTTCTGAATGGAAATGGATTGATACTAATGACAAGTTTGAAAATATAATCTATAATGATTCAGATTTAGATACACTATATAGTCAAGTTGAACAAACATTGTCTATGTAGTTAATTCAAAACTGCTGTTTTTTCTGTTTTTTTCATAAATACTACTAGAAATTAATTATAATTCTTAACAAGGAGAAACAGAATGGCGACATTAGTATCCCCAGGCGTATCGGTAATCGTCACTGATGAATCACAATATGTATCAGCGACACAAGGTACCCTACCGCTAGTTGTAGTAGCAACAGCGTCAAACAAAACAGATGCTTCAGGATCATCTATTGCACCTGGTACACTTCCAGAAAATGCAGGCGTTGCTTATCTTGTTTCTTCACAGCGTGAACTAGTTGAAACATTTGGCGAACCAAAGTTTTATGAAGTAGGTGGTTCTGTTGTGCAAGGGGCAGAGACAAGTGAATATGGTCTTCTAGCAGCGTATCAATATCTAGGTGTTTCAAGCAATGCTTATGTTATTCGTGCAGATGTTGATTTATCACAATTAGAAGCAACAACTCAAGAACCAGCTGGTGTACTAGAAGATGGTACATACTGGCACGAAATCATAAATTCAAACTTTGGTTTATTTGAATTTAATGGAACTGATTGGGTAGCAACTGCTCCTGCAGTTCTATCAGATGCACCGGGTACAGGTCTTGTAGAACCAATGAACAGTTCAGGTTATGCAGCACCTCGTAATACTTACGGTTCAGCAGGTGACTTCGCAGTAGTTACATCAACATCAAAAATTACATACTGGAGAAAAGTAGGAACATCTTGGGTTCTACTAGGTGACACAGGATCACCCAATTTCTCATTCAGTGCGTTTGCACCAGCTACACCGGCAGCGGGTGATGTATATGTTCGTTTAACTAAGCAAGGTGGCGGACTAGACATTAAACTTTCTGCATACAATGCAACTGCTGGTATCTTCCAAGCATTACAAGTTCCAGTATACTCATCAGACGATGAAGCACATGCTGGTGCAGTAACAAATCAAGGTGATGTATATTTAATGAGAGATGCATCTCTTGGTTACATTGAACTTCGTAGACACACAGGTGCATCTACAGTTGAAATCACAAGTGATACTGCAATTGCAGATCCAACAAATATTACAACAGCGTTCACTCTAACTGGTGCAGGACTTTCAGCATCATTTAACTTTACAACTACTAACTTAGATTCAGTTGTAGTTTCACTACAGTCAAATGCAGCATTAAATGCAGCAAATGTAAAAGTAGAAAAAGTTGGCTCAAACAAAATCAGACTAATTAAAACTGATGGTAAAATGCTAACTCTAACATTTACAGTTGGTGCAGGTGACTTAGGATTTACATCTTCAAACACAATCATCAGTACTGCATATGAAACATTATCATATGAAGCAAGTTCAGCAGAACCTAGAGGTGCTATCGCAGAGGGAACTCTATGGTATAATGCAGACTTGAAAATGGAAATCATGCGTTGTGAATTTACAGGTGTAGAACAAGAGTGGGTTTCATATGCATGGTCAGAAGATGCAGATGGTATCTATGCAAACGAATTACAACTTCGTTCTGCAAAACCAACTAAGCGTAAAAATGGAACATCATCACTAGTAACAGGTGATATCTGGGTTGATACAGATGCAGCGGATTACCCAGTAATTTATCGCTGGAATGGCGCAGAGTGGGTTAAACTAGACAATGCAGACCAATCATCAACAAATGGTGTTGTATTCGGACATTACTCAGCGGATGCACCGTATGATGAATTCGGCAATGTAAACTCTCGTACAGAACATGAAAATGCACCAAATGCAGAACTGCACCCAGAAAATATCATCATGGTAAACATGGACTACTCAACATATAATGTTAAGCGTTATACAGATGGTAAGTGGGAATGGGTTTCAGGTTTAGAACTAGATGGCGCAGGTAAGTTCGGTGCGAATGCACAGCGTCACATGGTTGTAGAAGCAATGCAGGGTGCGCTATCAGGCAACGAAGGTATTCGTGCAGAAGCAGTATACTTTAACTTAATTGCAGCTCCTGGTTATCCTGAAATGATGGATGAAATGCTAGGACTAAACAAAGACAAAAAAGAAATCGCATTTGTCGTTGGTGATACACCACTAAGATTAGAAGGCACAACAACAGCAATCAAAGCATGGGCAGATGATAATACAGTTGCAGATGCATATGCAGGCGTTTATTACCCACATGGTCTATCAACAGACTTATCAGGTAACGATGTTGTTATGCCAGCGTCATCAATTGCTCTGCGCACAATCGCATTCTCAGACCAAGTATCATTCCCATGGTTTGCTCCAGCGGGTCTAACAAGAGGTGTTGTAACAAATGCTTCACAAGTTGGTTATGTAAATGACGAAAACGAATTCGTAAGAGTTAGACTAACAGAAGGCCAGCGTGATGTAATGTACATGAACCGTATGAACCCAATCGCAGATATGCCAGGTACAGGTCTAGTAGTATTCGGTCAGAAAACAATGCAATCATTTGCATCTGCTATGGATCGCATCAATGTTGCAAGACTTGTTAACTACATGCGCTATAATCTGGATCAGTTATCTCGTGGTTTCTTATTTGAACAGAATGACAAAATCACCCGTGACAATATCAAAGATGCAGTAGAACGCTTCTGTGGCGGTCTAGTGAGTAATAGAGGTCTTTATGACTTCTTGGTTGTTTGTGATGAATCAAATAACACTCCTGCTCGTATTGATAGAAACGAATTATGGGTAGATATTGCAATTCAACCAGTTAAATCTGTTGAATTTATCTATATCCCACTTCGTATTCGTAACACAGGCGAAGAACTATAATATAGTTCTACATTAAAAACAATAAAAACCCTGCTTCGGCGGGGTTTTTTATTAACTACAACTTTAATTATTAACTTTACTGATAAATACTTGTATAACTAATAGTTTGCAAACTATATTTTAGGAGACATAATTATGGCAAGAACATTAAGTAACTTTGGTGTGCCACTAGACAGCGGCGATGCAGTAACAGGCTCAGGTATTCTACAGCCTAAACTGAACTATCGTTTCCGTGTACAAGTTGCGGGTTTCGGTGGTCTTTCTACACCAACACAAGAATTCACAAGACAGGTAATGAATGTTACTCGTCCAAAAGTGTCACACGAATCAATCGTTGTTGACTCATATAACTCTCGTATGCACATGATGGGTAAGCATACTTGGGAACCAATCACAATCACATTGCGTGATGATGTAGCAAACTCATTAACAAAGCTAGTAGGTCGTCAAGTACAATCACAACTTGACCATAAAAATCAAACTGGTCCTCTAGCAGGTACTAACTATAAATTCTCAACATTAATTGAAACTTTAAATGGTAACTCTGGTGATCCAATTGAACAATGGCAACTAGAAGGTTGCTTTGTTACTAATGTTGATTACTCACAATCAGACTATGCAGTTTCAGATCCTGTAACTATTGCAATCACAATGCAATATGATAATGCTATCTTCACTGATGATGACATTATGCCAGGTCAAACATTCGTTAACGATTCAAGTCTACTAGGATAATTTAGGACCTAGCAGATGGCGGCGAGACAAAGTGAAAGAACTCCAGGCACAATATTAGCCGATAGTTCGCAAGCTAAAAAGAAGTATGGGTTTGGTGGTCCTAATGGATCACCAATCACATCAGCACCAAAAATGTCGGACATGTGGTTCGTTGAATTTACTGGTGCGGACGGCTTGAAAAAAGAACAACTTTCATCTTTTGCTAGGGCTGTATCGCCGGTATCAATGACGCCTGAAGTTTCATCAGTTGACAAATATGGAAAACGAGTTTACTTTCCTACATATATGAACTTCTCAGAGGTATCATTAAGTTTTTATGATAAAGTTGACGGTAGTGCATTTGTTCTTATTGAAGAATTATATCGCAGATACTTTAAAAACGCAGATTTAAAAGTAGACGCAGGTAATATACAATCTACAATAACAGAAATAAATTCTGGTAGAAAATTTTCACAAGATGCCGAGACTAAAGGCTATGTTAAAAGTTTTGAAAAAATAACTATATATCACTGGTTCGGATCATTTGACAGAGGCGCACCAGGTCAATTTGTTTCACCTAATGACATTGCAGATCCAAGAGGTAATGCACAAACCGGAGCACTAACATCTAATAATGATGGTCTGGTACAAAAAATAGTATTGGTAAATCCACTTGTAACTACTATATCTTTAGGTGGTAGTGATTACAGTGATAGTTCATTAAGAACAGTTGATATAAATTTTCAACCAGAAAATGTAATTATTTCAAGTAGCGTTGAAGAAAGCGTTGCTATACCATCGTGGATGCAAGAAGGATTAGAATATGTAATTGATTCTGCAGAAACAGATCAAAGTAGATATGTTGTAAGTAGGCTAAAAGAAAACTTAAAATATAAAAATCAATTAACACAATTTGAAACAGAAAACTTTACAGATGTTTCTGGTGCGGTAAGTGGTGACACCGCAAGACAACAGTTACAAGAACTTAAAAAATTAAGTGGAACACTTAAAGTATTAGATGAAAGTACAACAGCAACACCTGGAGAAAGACAGGCTGCGATTGAAAAATACTTAGAACAAAAAAATATTACTATGCCAATGACAGCAGCTTCACTTAACAATTATACAAGAAGTGATACTAGTAACAATCCATATTCATCTGACATATTATATCCATCAGTTGCTGGATTCCCAGAATCTAGATTAGCACCTGGTGGTTCTGACAGATTTACATCTATAGACTTAGCTAATCTTGTCAGTAATGAGTTAATATCTTCACTGCTAAACGGTCGTAAGATTGATATGAACAACATAACTAATGGTGTTGCGCAAGGTATTCTTGGGAACACTGGAATTGGAACATTACAAAACATGACACGAACATCACAAAGTAGATTTGGGGTGTTTGGTGATATGGTGCGTGATAGTTTAATTAAATCTACTAGACTTGGTACAAATAATCAGGGTTTAAAAAGCACAACAGTTTCAACTAGACCTATATCCACACCGACAACATCACAAACTGCAGATTTCTCAGATAAGGACTTAGACAAGTCAGGACTGCAGTTTAATTCTAGTTCCAGAACAGGAACACAAAACAATATAAATAATTTAAAGAATTTAACAAGGGGCACTAGATGAATATAGATATTTTAACAGCCAAACTTGTTAGAAAAGGATTTACAGAGAGTAGAGCAAAACTTTTTGCAAACGAAGTGTTGACTATTGCTAGAGATTATGGTGTAAGTCCTTCATATCTTATTGATCAAGTATCAACCGATTTCAAACTAAATGATTTGGGATCATTTCTTATTAATAATGCTCTGCGTTACGGTTATGTGACAGGAAAAATGTCACCTAGAACACCAAATAAATATGTCGCAAGAGCAATTATTAAATGAAAAAGTTTCATCAGGGTAAATATCAAGTAAAAAATCAGAATAAGTATGCAGGCGGTGGAACTCCTACTTTTAGAAGTAGCTGGGAGTATACTTTCATGTGTTTTTGTGATGAAAATCCAAATGTAGTTGCTTGGGCAAGTGAACCGGTTAAGATTACATATCAAAACCCAATGACTGGTAAAGTTACAGGTTATGTACCCGACTTTATTATAACATATGTTGATGCAAGCGGTAAGAAACACGCTGAACTTATTGAGATTAAACCAAGTTCACAATCAAAAACAGAATTTGCAAGAAAACGAGTTGACCAAGCACAAGTTGCTATAAACTATGCAAAATGGGAAGCAGCAACAGCATGGGCAAATAAACGAGGCATGCGTTTTAGAGTTTTAAATGAAGGTGACATATATCAAAACACTAAACAGCCTAAGGCAAGAAAGCCGAGGAAGAAAAAATGACTAAAAAACTTGAAGAAACATTTAACATTGCTCCTATACCAGAAGAAGAAGTTGATAATGAAGAGCAAACACCAACCGTAGAAGAAAGCAGAGAACTTACTGAAATACTTAACGCTGAATTGAGTACAACAGATAAGTTAGATGCAGCACTTCCAATGGTACACGACTTAAATGAACATGATAGAGAAATGGATGAGATACACAAGAAGGCTCTAGGTGCATTTGATGAACTTTTTTCTCTTGGTATGAATGTTGAAGTACATGCTGGTGCCAAACTAATGGAAACAGCAAATCAGATGCTGAAAACAGCAATGGAAGCAAAAGATTCTAAAGTTGATAGAAAACTTAAAATGATTAATCTGCAGATGCAAAAAGCAAAACTAGAACACCAAATTGAAAAAGAAGAGCGTAAGAATAATAAAGACGAAGAGATAGAAGGTGAAGGTTCAGTAGTACTAGATAGGAATGAATTACTTCGTAGAATTGCAAAAGCAAAAGATTTGACGCAAACAGATAAATAAGAATATAAATTGGAGAAACCAATGAAAAGTTTTAGAGAATATTTAACAGAATCTACAAAGGACCATAAACTAACTTTGAGATTCGCTGCAGAAATGAATGAAGAAGATGTAAATCGTATTGAGCGGTTCCTAGGCAAGTATGACTTGATTTCAATGTCTCGTACTTCAACTACTCCGGTTACAAAAAACCCACTATTCTTTTCTGAAGAAGTAACAAACACAAAAGTTTCAAAAATAGACATTACAACTGGATACCCAGTTTCTGCAGACATCTTGCGTCAACAATTAGCAGACTTACTAGAAATGAATCTACTTCACATTGCTGTACACCCAGAAGGTTGGGAACCAACAGAAGAACCAGAAGAAGATGGTGATAGAGAAGCTCTACTAGACTCAGAATATGAAGATGAATCAGATAATGGTAAGCATTACGGTCGTACTTTCGTAGATAACTTCTTAAAAACACTTACAAAGCGTGATGAAGTTACTGTAGAAAACGAACTAAGTGTCAAACCTAAGGATGATAAAGCACAGGAACAAATGGATACAGATGAAAAATCCAGTGAATCAGTGATTTCTGGAGATGAAGAATGAGTAAACACTATAATTTAACAATTACAGATAAAAATGGAAAATCTATAACTACTACTAATGTAAGTACAGAATATCCTGAAGAATTAGTTCGTATGCTTACACTAGCAGGATCTAAAGTTGAAGTAACACCCGTAGATACTGGTTGTGGGTGTGGATCAACCCCATGTGGTTGCGGAGAATCAGTTGAAGAAGAAACTGAATATCAACCAACACCAGCAAATGATAAACTAGATTTAGATGATTTTTCAAAAAAGACAGCAAACTCTATATCAAAACAAAAGAAAAGAATTCAACCTAGTCATGGTGATAACCCACTAGAATATTCAGTTAATGAAGATGAAATCTATGATGCTCTAATGGCAGACGCACAAGAATTTGGTCTAGTTGACGAATCATTCAGTGACCAAGTAAGAGACTTTGGAATGTTCTCAAAAGGCGGTAACGCACAAGTTCAAAATGCTATTCAATATATTTTAAATGATTTTGATGATGCGGCAGAGAAAGCAACTAACAGTGAACGTGATTCACTACGCATGGATGCGTTTAGAAAACTATCAAATGAATTAGAAGCACTATCAAATGAAGATGGTTATGAAGAAGCAATGGACACAGAAGTACGTGAAAGAGCTATCAAATACCTAGATCAAGGTATTATTCGTATTATGAACATACTAGACAAACAATAATATATAAAAATATGTAAATGAATTAAAGCGTCATAATTATTATGGCGCTTTTTTTATAAATACAGATAGAACAATATTTCTTTCAGGAGATTATCAGTATGGGTAAGTATAGAGGTTTGAATAT
>Ga0181572_10001812_pt1 | contig 15533 bp, 15 predicted proteins | sample 101ome_26_FD_133004 | JGI IMG/M metagenome (GOLD analysis project Ga0181572, IMG submission 133004) | Coastal salt marsh microbial communities from the Groves Creek Marsh, Skidaway Island, Georgia - 101408AT metaG (megahit assembly) | ecosystem: Environmental > Aquatic > Marine > Intertidal... | reverse complement strand
AATACTACTTACCGAGATTAAAGTATCTAGTTTTTCATTCAACATTTTTGAAATAAAACCATCAATATCATCAGAAGTTACAAATGGGGAAGTGGCAAGAAGTTGGATAAGAATATCGCAAGGGTTATTTTTAATAAAATCTTCTGCAAATTCATCATTTGTTGCATCATCAGATGCAAATTTTAGAGGTCTTTTATAAAAATTTATTCCGGCATCAATTGCAATAGTCTCAAAATCAACAGATTCAGAATTTAGATATATTTCGGTTAAATATTTTGAATTTTTAGCAGCATCAATTATATGCCTTACTAGAGGCTTCTCTCCAAGTAATCGAATATTCTTATTCTTAACTCTTTTACTTCCCATTCTTACAGGAATCATGCCAATAATTCTCACCTGGATTCTCCTAGTTATTTATCAAAATTTGAATAGATTTGATCAGTAAGTTGCATAATTTTTAAAGCATCTTCTGAAGTACCATTATCAATAGAGCCCTTCTTTTTTATTGCACTTATAAATTCCTCAAGCTCTAATTTCCACGAATCATCATTCTCAAAATATGTCACTATCTCTCTTGGTTTTCCCATAGCGCAAGTAATATCTTCAAATTCTCTCATTCCAACAATTAGTTTTTCTGGTGAATAACTACCAGTAGAAGAGAGTATTCCATCAAGGGTCAAATATCCATTTTCTAAGCAAATTTCAAGGAGAAATTTATGTTTCCATTGTGTAGCTGAAGAGTGTAATGTTGCAATTGTGCCTTTTTTGGATTGAAGAGTTATAAATGCATTATCCTCACATTCTATATCCCAGAATGAGGTTGAGAGTATAGAGTGAATACAATCAAATTCATCTTCACTGAGAAACCTAAAAAGGTCTAGCATATGAATACCTTGATCAATTAGAATACCTCCACCGGAAAATTTCTTATAATTTCTCCAATTCTTATGGAAATCAATACTTCCGGCTTTTCCATATACTCCTCGCATCCATAAAACTTTACCAAGTGCTCCGTCAAGAATTTTTTTCTTTGCTTCAAGAACAGAATAATGGAATCTATGATTAAAGCCATACTTGAGAACTTTATTAGATTTCTTTTCAACATCTATAACCTCTAATAATTTTTCTGAATTAATAGCTGGAGGTTTTTCACAAAGAACATGCTTGCCTTTTTTGAGGGCACTAATCACGTATTCTGGTGCAGATCTAACAGTAGTAGATACTATTATCGCATCAACATCTGAATCTAAAATCTCATCGAATGAGTCACACTTTTTACTATGATTTAATTCTTCAAATTCTTTTGAAATATCAAAGATATGAGTTAATTCAGCATGAAAGGAGTCTCTAATCGTTTTTTCACGAATTTTGCCCATTTTTCCGTAACCTGCGATGGCAAATTTCAATTTATTCATAATTTAAATGTCGAAGCAACTCTAGCATTATTTAAACCCTCAATAGCTGCAAGCCCCATAGCAATGATAGCCTCTTCTGTGCTCCCTCCAATATGTGGTGTTACGAATACATTTGGAAGGTTGACTAATTCCTGGTCTTGGGGTGGTTCCACTTCAAATACATCTAGTGCTGCAGAACTAATGCCATTCTCTTGAGAAAGTATTTTTTTTAATTCAACCTCATCAATTAATCCACCTCTAGCAAAATTTATAATCATCGAACCATCCTTTAAAAGATAGAGATTCTCAGAATTTAAAATATTTTTTGTAGTCTTATCTAATGGCAAATGAAGAGTGACAATATCTGACTGTTTTAATAAATCTTGCAATGTGGCTGCTTCAACATTATATAGATTATAAAAATCGCTTAAATCGAGAATGTCATGTGAAATGATTTTGCAACCAAATGGTTGCAAAAATTTCACTACTTGTTTTCCAATATTGCCACAACCAATTATTCCAATAGTTAAATTATTGAGCTCCCTTCCTTGAACTTGATACCAATTTGAAGATCTTACTTCGTAATTAGAGAAAAATATTCTGTGAGATAAGCCAATAGCAGTTGCGACTACCAATTCAGCAACAGAGTTTTTATTCACTCCAGGAGTCCATCCTAATTTAACAGAGTATTTATCCATTGCAGCGAGATCAATCATATCTAAGCCAACGCCATACTTTCCTATGACCTTTAAATCCGGTAATTTAGACAATACCTTCTCATTAATTTCCTCAAGTGCTGTTATGGCTTTATCACAACCGGACAAAAAATTAACTAAACTCTCACCTTCTAGTTTCTCGCCAGAATCATTAAATTTACAATCAGGATAAATTGAAATCAATCTTTCTCTTAAAAATATATTCTTTGAGAAAGACCTGGAAGCTACAGCAACTCTAGTCATCTTTATGATTAATCAGTCTATTTATAAAACTTGAAAAAAGATGATCGAAAATCATATGAATATCTTCTGCAGGACCATATTCCTTGTGATCAGTTTTTACATGCAATGAATTTGATGCTAACTTTTTAAGCTCTCCTCCATCAAAAGCAGTTATTGCAAATGTTAAGGCATTGTTTGCATTTGCATATTTTACAGCTTCAATTAAGTTTGGTGAATTTCCAGATGCTGAGATAGCAACGACTAAATCACCATGATTCATAAGAACTCTGAGTTGTTCTGAAAAAATCTTCTCATAACCATAATCATTAGCTATTGCAGAAATAACCGCGACATTGTCACACAAACTTATAGCTCTGAAAGGCTTTTCATGGGATTTTGCACCTATAGAAAGATCATTAGCGAAATGACTAGATGTTGATGCACTACCACCATTACCAATAAAGAAAATTTGTTTGCCTAAATTTCTTGCTGAAATCAAAGCTTTAAAAAACACCTCAATTTCTTCAAGAGAAACACTATCGAGAATTTGTTTAAGGTAATTTATATAGCCAACATAGAAAGACTTAATATCATTGTTGTTATTGTATATTTTGTCAAGGTTATTCATTATCAAAAATAATCAAAAGAATTAATCCAGAATTATAACAGTATGAATATCATTTACCCGGATACCAATAATTTTTCTCGTAACTATTGGAGATCTTGTGAAGAACCTCTGATGCCTCCTCCCCACATTCTGAGAGAATCAATTTCTTTTGATTTTCCAAAAGCTCAACCTCACTTAAATTTTTATTAGGAGATTTCCATCCACATCTTTTGTATATTTTAAGATCGATTCCATCATTAACCAACTTTCTTGGAATGTTCTGCCTGTTCAATGTTTCAGCAAATAAATCTGATTTTTCAGTACCCAATAATGATAAAAGTTTATCAATCCAAATGTCTGGATTTAAAACAAATCTTTCAAAGGGGATTGTTAAGATATTATCCTTGTGATATTGATTTTTTTTCAAGAACCTTTGTAAATTTCTATTATGCATTTCGATGAAAAAAACAGACTTTTCAAATGAATTACACTTCACAAACTTTCTTTTCAAATCTTTTAAAAAATATGGGAGATCCTGACCTTCAAAATCGAAAGCAACTGTGAAGTATCTTATATCATCTAAGATATTATTCCAATTTAAAGTTTGTTGAGTAATCATATAAACTGGATGACGTAAAATATTCAAAAACAAGGCCCTTGATCATAAAGAGCTCCAAATCGGCTGACTATATGGCAAAAGATTATGAACTGCAAAATTAAATATTGCTTTATTTTGATAAATAATATCAATTATTTCTTTATCACCAGGTCCGGATAATCTATCGATATACTTTTGAGGGTTAATAGATTGATATGCGCTGGAAAGGTCTTCTTTACGAAAATTTAAATCTCTTCCCATAGACATATTATAGATTTTTAAATCTGTTGCAAGTGTTATCATTGAAGCTGATGAGTTAAGGTCTAATTGATCTAAATGGAATAAACCGCAGGTATGCTCCACCTCGTATAAATATGACAAAAGTTCAACCCTTTCAAAGGATGAAATAATGGAAGAAATTAAAGTCTTCCCACATCCTGGTAGGCCATCTACAAAAACTATACTATTCTCAAAACTTTTCTTTCTTGAAATTTTCATAATATTGGTCTAGAACGAGTAATAAATATCAATTCTTCCCTAGATAATGATTATTGGCCTTATCAAAATCATCAATCCTTCCAACATCTAACCAGTATTCATGGACAGGGAAGACAGCAACCTCTTCATTAGATAAATTCTCAACAATCAAATCTGGCATATTCATAAACTCTTTGCCCGATAGATCCTCATATAAAGCTGGGTCAACAACATATATTCCGGCATTTATTTTGAATGATTTAACCGGTTTCTCTTCAATCTTATTAAGATAGACTCCAGTGCTTTCGATGACTCCATATGGAACTTGGTATTCATAATCCTTAACGCATATTGTTGCCTTAACATTATGTTTTTGATGAAAGTTAAGCAAACTTTTAAAGTCAATATCTGTAACCAAATCAGCGTTGATCACTAGTATTGGAAGATTTGTAATATTTTTTTCTATTAAGCCAAGTGATCCAGCTGTTCCAAGAGGAATTTCCTCTTCGACATATTTTATATTTATATCAAGATTTGACCCATCTCCAAAGTAATTTTTTATTTGATCTCCTTTGTAATGGGTTGAAATTATATAATTCTCAAAACCTTGGTCGATCAACTGAAGAATGATTCTTTCCAATATTGGCCTATCTCCAATCTTTAACATTGGTTTCGGAGTATCTTTTGTTAATGGATGGAGCCTGGTTCCAAAGCCACCAGCGAGAATAAAGACAAAATTAATGAATTTACTCTCTTCAGGACCCTCACTCAAAGTCTCTATACCAAGAAGTTTGTTATTATCATCTACTACAGGTAAATAGTGTATTCCATACTTTTTCATTAATCCTTTAGACTCTATTTTGGTGGTATTCAGAGATACAGTAACAGGTTTCGGATTCATAAATTTCTTCACACTGGTTTCACTATCACAATTTTTTAAAAAAGCTCTTCTAACATCTCCATCTGTAACTGTGCCAATAAGTTGATTATCTTCATTGATAACGCACACTATCTTTATATCTGCGGACTGCAAAGTATTAATAACCTCTTTTAAACTTGCGCTGGATTTAAGAATAACCTTGTTGAAACTTCTCATAAGACTTATTATTACAAACTAAAGCCATCATCAACAATGATGTTTTGGCCATTTATATATCTACTTAGGTCACTAAGTAAGAAAATCAGGGTTCCTGCGATATCTTCGGGATCGAGCATTCCCTTATCAATACACTCAGCTGAATACCTTTCAATAAAACTACTAGGCTGGTGATCAAAAATACCTCCCGGACTAATTGAATTAAATCTAATTTTTTTGCCTTTGTAAAATTTTGCAAGATACTTTGTTAATTGATTGATCGCAGCTTTAGAGGTTATATATTCCACTGGAACAGTCATATCTGTATTTTCATATAGAGAAAATTTTGGAGCAGTAGTGCCATAGATAGAAGAAATACTCACTACATTTCCATAACCCTGCTCCAAAAAAAAATTTATAAATTTTTTAACTGGAAGGAAGAATGCCCCCAGATGATCTCTGTTATTTTCAATAAAATCATCAAAATCCACTTTTGGCAATTTTCTTCCATAATTTTTGTTCTTTGGATATGAGCAATTTACAATTGCATCAACTTTCCCAAAATCTTTTTTAACATCTGAAATAAAATTTTCAAGTGATTCACTTGATAAACAATCAACTACATAGGAATTTGTATTTGAACTGTTTTTAATATCAGCTATTATGGAGGTTCCTCCATTTTCATTTATAGAGTCAACAAAGACTTTTCCTAGAAGTCCTTCTCCCCCAAAAATTACAATTACTTTATTTTTTAGAAGCATCTTGTTTTTTCTTATTCATTAAAAATTCAGCCATATAAAAATCAACTTCATCGTCTATATCTATAGCTCTCTCTTTTGGGATTTTAACTCCCTTAATATTTCCTGGAAAAATAGAATCATGGTCTAAAACAAATTTGGTACTAAACATGTAGGCAACTGTAGTAATATCATAAGAGACTGGAGCATCTTGTCTTCTATGAATAGGATTTAAGGGACTATCCCAAATCTCACATTTGTCGCTTTTGTCGAGCCTAACCATATTAAAATGCGGATTTCTACTAGATTCTGAAACTGTAATAATACCGTCACAATCAGAAGAACTATAAGCCTCGATAACATTTTCTATATCTGCGATATCTCTCAATGGAGCCGTTGGTGGAATAACTAAAATTGCATCATAATTAACAGAATCTTCTTCTTGTAGAAAATTTATTGCATGCTTCCATACTAGCCATTCTGGAGATTTATCTTGTGATAAGTCCTTTGGTCTTATAAATGGAACTGACGCTCCTAAATTCTTTGCAATATCAGCTATTTCCTTATTATCTGTCGAGACCACAATCCTTGAATAAGATGAAACTTTTTTAGCAATTTTAATTGACCATCCAATCAAAGGAATTCCACATAATTTCTTTATATTTTTTTTTGGAAGTCCTTTTGAGCCACCTCTTGCACAAATAAGAATAAAAAAATTCACGATATATGCACCTTTACACCTTTCATATTGGAATCCTCAACAGCCTCAATAACTTCAAGAGTTTTGATAGCATCGTCAATATTGCATAAATTATCGAATTTTTGCTCAAAAATCGACTTAAATTGCTCCAAATAAGTATGATCTCTGTCTGTCTTTTCAGAATAAAGAACTCTCCATGATTTTTCATCTTTGCAAAAAAAATTAACTTGATTTAATACACCGTCCCACAATAAAGTTCCACGTTCTCCCACAACTTCACATAGTCTTTTGGAATCTCTTCTAAAAAAATCTAAATTTAAGGTGCCGTTAATTTCACCGTATTCTTCGGAGTTAATAGCGAAAATAACGTTAGCCATATCTTCAACATCAACATCTAAATAGCTGGTTTTTCTTACATCTGCTAGAACCCAAGTAAAACCACCAAATAACCAACCTAAATAATCAATTTCGTGGCTAAGCTCTCTAAGAACTCCCCCACCCAAATTTCTTTTTGCTGAAACTGAATATCTATAATCAACTGCATCTCTCCAATCTTCGAGATTTTGCCCAACACTGCAGCTAATAGAATAAATTTCTCCAGCCACTTTTTCCCTTATCAAATTTCTAAAAGCAAGTAAAGACTCGGAGAATCTTAGGTTATACCCAACATGATATTTTGAAGAATTTTGACTTATTGAGCTAAGAATTTCTTTAGCATTTTTAATGCTATCTGAAAGGGGTTTTTCTATAAGAAAATCAGCATTCAGAGGTGAAAATTTTAAAACCATTTCTTTGTGAAATGAAGCAGGTGAACATATAATTACTAACTTAGGATTAAATAGAATAGCATCTTCTATTTTATTGAAACATTCAAAATCTTCTAAATCTTTACAACTAGAATTTCGAAAAATTCCTATTCTTAAATTTTTAAAATTTTCTGACAAAATTCTTGCATGTCTTTTACCTATACTTCCATATGAGACAATTAACACATTCATATTTGTCAGCCTAGATCAAAGAATTTCTTAGTTGGCATAAAAGGTATCTCTAGTTCTCTGATAATATTAGCAATTTTTTTTGCAGCGCCTGGCTTTCCATATAAATTTCTTGTATTTCCAAGTCTTGATTGAAATTCTTTGCTGTAAAGCTTTTTAATTGCCCTAAGTATAGACAAACTATCGGGCTCAGAGTCAATAATATTGCTGGACTTTACTCTACCTGTTTGTCTTGATCCAATATTTATAGCACCCTTTTTTAAACTAGGAGCCTCAATAATACCGCTGGAACTATTACCAACTATCCCATCAACAATATTAAGAACACTTAAAAATCTTTGTTGCCCTAAATTTTGAAATGCTATAGCATTTTTATTTAGTTTTATAAATTCTAATATCTTATGGTTGATAATTCGACTATCCGAATCATTATTAGTAAAAGTAAAAATAATTCCTTTTTCTTTTTGCTCTTCTAATGCTTTAAGCAACTCAGAAAATAATGTTTCTGAATTTTTACCAAGGGTTTCTGAATGAAAAACAACCAGCAAATTTTTTTTCTTAAATTTGAACTTTAATTGTTTTTCAAGAGAGTGTTGAGGTATTAAATCAATTCTAGATATACTATCAACACCTAAACTACCGACATTAAAAATATTATTTGGGTTTTCTCCCATTTGAATTAGTCTTTTTCGATAAACTTCAGTTGCTGGGAAATGAAAAAAACTCATCTTAGAGATTGAATGCCTAATACCCTCATCAAGAGATCCCAAAGTCGTTTCTCCTCCATGAATATGCGCTATAGGTATTTTGAGAAAAAAACCTGCTAATACTGAAGCAAAGATTTCATATCTATCTCCAAGAATCACCATTAGATCTATATTAAGATCTGAAAGAGCATCAATGAACCCGATTACACCATTTCCTAAGGCCTGACCAATATCCGTATCTAAGTCCCCACTTGGAATCATATCGACCTCTTTTGAAATTATCAAACCGTCTCTTAGAATTTCGTCCTTAGTAAGGCCATGCGATTCTGAAAGATGAGTACCAGTAACAATAAGAGATAGTGAAATCTCAATGTCTTCCTTGAGCTCAAATATAAGCCCTTTTAAAAGTCCATACTCAGCTCTTGAGCCAGTTACGATAGCAACTTTCTTCATAAAAAATCATCAGGTTCGTAATTTTTCTCTGCCCTTTGCCCAATAACTTCATCCCAAAGCATTGGACTTAATCCAACAGCAGGTCTTTTAGTTGCAATATTATCCTCTGTAAATAATTCACCTTTTAGAATAGCACTAGAAGCTACTATTGACTTTCTAACACTTGTTATGTTAACCATTTCACTTTTAGTTGGTTTTTTTATTTCAGAACCAAGAATAGTTTCAGTTTCCCTAATCTTCTTAACCATAAGCGATAATTCATCAGGATTTAAGGATGCTTTATGGTCTGGTCCGTCCATTTTTTTATCAATTGTAAAGTGTTTTTCTATTACTGTTGCGCCAAGAGCAACAGCGATAATAGGGACATCAATTCCAAGACTGTGATCACTATAACCAACCGGAACTTTTAACTCTTCTTTTATGGTTAACATAGCTTTTAAATTAATGTCCTCAATTGGCGAGGGATACATGCTATTAGCATGAAGAATAGTAATTTTTTCTTTGTCTGTTCCAGAATTTATAAGAACATTTAGTCCATTTCTAACTTCGCTCAAAGTAGATAATCCTGATGAAAGGATAATCTTTCTGCCTGATTTCCCTATATGTCTTAAGAGGGGTAAATTAGTAATTTCACCACTTGGAATTTTTATAGTGTCTAGTCCTAATTCAAATAGAAATTCTGAACTTTCTATATCAAAAGGTGAGGACATAAACTTTATCTTTTTTAAATTACAGTATTCAAATATTTTTCTTTGCTTTTCTTTCGATAAATTAATTCTTGTCAGCATTTCAAGCTGACTATTGGATTTATCGATATTTTTTTGATATGGAGCCGTTTCAGCATGCTTAGATGCAAGAAGTTTTGGATTAAAGGTCTGGAACTTGATAGCATCTACATTGGCTGCAATAGCAATATCTACGAGCTTAAATGCATTTTTTAAGGAGCCATTGTGATTTACACCCGCCTCAGCAATTATAAATGTCTTCATCTGACTGTTGAACCTGCCTTAATAAAGGAATTTGAACAAATCTCAATTGACTCTTTAGTTGCAACGTTTGAGCCTATAAAACAATTATCTCCTATATTTACACCGCCATTAATTGTTGCAGAAGTAGAAATGTGACAATCATCTCCTATATTAACATCATGCTCAAGCAATGCTTTTGAGTTAATTATACAATCTCGACCTACTTTGACTTGTGAGTTAATTAAGACATCATGCATTACTACGGTACCCTCTAAAATAGATGAAGACTTTGATACATATGCTCGTGGTGATATAATCGTGGGTACAACAAACCCCAAATTTCTTATTTTTTTAAAAAGATTTTTTCTGGCAGAATTGTTGTATATATGTCCAATTGTTACTAATGCAAAATTTACATCTTTAGATAAAAGCTCCAATTTATCATCAGAACTAATAACTTCATATCCTGAAACAACTGTTCCAACTTTTTCTTCAATATCCACTATACCGAAGATGTTATATTTCGACTCAAGCTCAATGACATCAATTACTGACCTGCAGTGTCCCCCGCCTCCAATAAGAATTATATTGTCCACTAACTTTTAACTCCTTTTAATTACATCTTAGTATCGAGATATCTCCCGAAGTCTTCATATTTCATTTCTGGGAGTAGTTGTAAAATCTCTTTAACAATGTCTCCTTTAGACCATTGGCCAATTTTTTTAAGTTTTTCAATATTTCTTATAAAATTGTCGAGAGCAGCATTGCTTGAAAAATGATAGCTTTCAACTATTGAAATACTTTTAAAAATATCCGAATTAATAGTCTCTCTTTCTGTGAAGAACTCTTCAAAAGGTTTCTCGCCAGTAGTGTCGGTTTTTGAAAAAAAACATGGCCAAAATTTTTCTATCTTATTTTTTTTAAAAAAATCTCTTGCTTGATCTTCTGAGTCACAAATAAAAGGCTCAAACCCATTGTTCTCAAGAAATTTCTCCGTAATAAACTGAAAACTTTTAAGATTAAACTCAGAAGAGAACTTTGGAAAGAATATTTCAGCATCTTTTCCATATAATGAACTCAGAAGACATAATTGTCCGCTTTCCTCTGGGGTAATAAAATATCTTTTAATATCGGATGGAGCGGCAAGCGGCTGCATTTTTTCTAATCGATTTTTAAAGCCATCAAGCAAGGAGCCATTACTAAAGGCTACATTAGCAAATCTAGCCATAGAAATTTTTATATTCTTAACCTCTCTCACTAAGAACATTTCCATTATTCTTTTACTCGCTCCCATTAAATTGACGGGATTTGCAGCTTTATCTGTACTTACACAGAAATAATTTTTTATATTGTAATTTTTTGCAAGTTCAAGAGTTCTAACTGTATTCAAAATATTGACCTCTATGAGCCTCATCAGTGTGTAAGGATCCTTTTCACTTCTAACATGTTTGAGGGCTGAAAGATTCAGAATATAATCAAAATCATGATTAGAATGCATATATTGCTTAAAAATTATCGATCCAACATCAATACAGAATGTTTCAAAATCACCCTCTATGTAACCAAATGAGCTTCTAATATCTCTGACTAGTTCTGCTAGGCTATTTTCATCAATATCTATAACATGAATCTTTAGTGGGTTATTTTTAAAAATCTCCTTAACAACTGCACTACCAATTGTTCCTGCACCTCCGAGAACAAGGAATTTTGACCCACTGATTTTTTGGTAAATTTCATCTCGCAGAATACTTAAATCTTCTTCAAAGAGATTTTTTTTTCGACCAATAACTTTATACACATCTAACATTCTATTTTGGATTATCAATTAATTTTCCATCCTTTAACTCAAAAACTCTATCACAGTTGGCAAATAAATCATGGTTGTGAGAAATAATTATCTTAATTATGTCCTTATCAAGTTGCCCCAATTCTTTAATTATTTTTCGCTCAGAAGATGAATCTAAAGCGGACGTAGACTCATCAAGGATAAGAATTTTTCTATCGAAATACAAGGCTCTTGCTATGGCAACTCTTTGTTTCTGCCCTCCAGAGAGAAGATTTCCATTTTCACCAAGGTTTTGATCAAAATCAAAATCCACAGAAAAAATAAAATTCCCAAGATTTGCTTTGTAAATTGCTTCCTTAACTTTATTATGATTTATAGCATCTTTGTCAATACCAAGAGCTATATTTGCAGTAATAGTATCATCTATAAGAAAAGCATTTTGAGGGAGATAGGCAACAAAACTTTGCCAAAGGTTTAAATTTTTACTAATATTTAGATTATTTATATAGATGTCTCCTTCATTAGGCATGAAGAGCCCAATTAAACAATTTATAAGGGTAGATTTTCCACTTCCTGATTCTCCATAAATTCCAATTTGCTCACCAGCTTTAATATCACAGCTCAAGTTCTTAAGGATGAATTTATTTGAATAGCCAAAAGACAAATTATCGATCTTTATTGACTCTATTGACATATCAGGAAAGTTATTTTCACTTACCAAAACTGTCCTATCTTTCTCAATGCTTAAAGACTTCCTAAGTAGTGCGAGGGAGTTATCTGTATTCTGAATAGTCACAATTGTGGTTAAAAGTTGTGTAGAGGCGGGTAAGATTCTTAAGCTTGCAACAACAAATATTGCCAAGGTTGATATGATTTCGCTAGAAGAAGTTCCAGAAGAGTGCTCTACTAAAATTGTAATCACAAAAATTAGAACAAGTACTATTTCCAAAAAATACCTTGGAGAGGATGATAATAATGCATATTTCCTACCTGCATCGGAGTATGCCTGAGCATAGGAAACAATCTTCTCCTTAAAATAATTTTCCTTTCCAAAAACTCTTATTTCTTTTATTCCTGAAATTATTTCCTGAACCCCTTTTACGAGTCTTGTCATGGAATTATTTGTTTCAATACCAAATTGGTTGATACTTGCCTTAAAAAGCAGTTGGAAAACAATTATGGAGAGTGAAATTAGACTAAAGAGGGTAAGGAAAATTGACGGACTAGTGATAAATAAAAGAATACAAATTAGGACCGAAGTTATGAAATCACTTAATGATTTAAGTATGCCAACCAAGGTCCTGGCATAGTCTCCAGCAAGAATTTGGATACTGTGAATAAAAGATGAACTATTTGTTTTCAATAAAGTTTGATATGAAGACTTCTGAATTGAGTTAACTAATTTTTCCCGAATTCTAAGCTCTTGGAAATAACTAAAATCATAAATTTTTTTGTTTAGAAGAATAGAAAAAAAAGTTTTTAGAAAGAAACTTAAGATTAACAAGGTACTAATAAAAAAAACATAATTATTTATATTGAGAAAAATTATTATGGGTCTCAAAAACTGCCAATAGGAATTAGCTTCTAAACTTTCTGGTTGAAGAATAATGGCTATAAGTGGCCCAACTAAGGCAATACTGAATAACTCAAGTAAAGATAGAAATAAAAAAAATATTACTATCAGCGGAAGTTTATTCTTTTCCTCAGCTATCAAAAAAATAATATTTTGAAAATATCTTTTTAAACTTACTTTCCGTGCCATTTAAATGTAGTATTCTTTAGTTAGATTCAAATCTTTTTCTATAGATATTTTTTTATTATCATTAACTAGTGAATTATATTCATTGCCAATGAGGTCCTTTAAAAACTCTCTTTCATTTCTAAGTTTAGGAAAAATTGACCTTATTTGCTGCCTGCCTTTCAATTTATGCATTCCAAAATGATTCAAAAAAGCAAAAAAATTATTGCCTAATATTGAGGCTCCAACATTTATTCTTTTATTATTTTTAAGCACAAAATCTAATTGAAATTGCTTTAAAAAATTATGCAGAGATTGTTTTTCAAAGATTTCCTCATAAAGAAGAACCGTCACATTTTTTTTCCCATATATTTCAGAATAACCACTGATAAAATCAGAATAATGTAACTTAGCTAACAAGTTGCTAGCATTTTTACCTTGAAACCACTTTGTGAATCTGAGTCTACCACCATGGTAAATGTAGTTACTATATGCTGACAATATGAAATCTAACTGATTTCTAATAACAATTAAAATTTTTACATTGCCAAATACATCATATAGTCTCTCTCTTAAGATTGAAGAATTGGCACCTGAATAAATATCACCAGATAAATTTTCTTCTGATATGGCTAGGATGTTTCCTTTGTGCTCTTTCGGAAACGAGTCAACTTTCAAATTTAGATCATACAAGAAGTTTTTCGAGCTAAATTCATTAGCACTTTTGTTGACAAATTCCTTCATAAACCATTCATCAATATTGGGAGATAAATTGTTTAATACTTTGAGATTTTCTATACTTGGAAATATTTTCTTTTGCAAAAGCGTTGATGCGGTTTTATGCATACCTACATGAATAAAGTCCAATTTCATAGTTAATCCAGTCCAAATATGTCTCTTGTGTAAACTTTTGTCCTCACATCTAATAGATCTGTACTCATTCTATTTGAAACAATAATCTCACTTTTTTCTTTAAAAGAGGAGATATTTTTTTCTACATTTAGACCTAAGAAAGTACTAGATTTAAGAATTGGCTCGTAAATTAAAATTTCCATACCAGTCTTTCTGAGCCTATCAATAATCCCTATAATTGAAGATGATCTAAAATTGTCTGAGCCTTTTTTCATAGCTAATCTATGAATACCAATAACTTTCTTGCCAGAATTGGTTATTTTGCTAGCAATGTAATCCATTCTCGCCTCATTTGATTCAACTATAGACTTAATAATTCTATTAGGAATTCCAGAAAAATTTTCGACTAATTGTCTTGAATCCTTAGGAAGACAGTAACCACCGAAGCCAAAAGAGGGATTATTGTAGAAATTTCCGATTCTGGGGTCAAATCCAAGTCCGTTAATTACCGAACGAGAGTCTATTTGCATAGATTCACAAAAGGTGTCGAGCTCATTAAAAAAGGCAACTCTCATAGCAAGATAAGAATTACTAAATAATTTAATGGCCTCAGCTTCTGTTGAATTTGGGCTAATTATGTTGACAGTATTATTCAAAGAAAGATCTTTATAAATATTAGCAATGTCCTGAGATAAAGGGTCCTCGTTGCTGAAAATGATTCGCGAAGGATACAAACAATCCTCGAGAGCCCTCCCTTCTCTGAGAAATTCAGGAGAAAAAACCAACCTTTCATATTTGAATTTCTTTCTCAGTCCTTCAGTAAAAGCAATTGGCACAGTAGATTTAATTACTATTAATGGCCTCTTATTAGTTGAAATAATTTTCTTTATGATTGACTCGATAGATGATGTGTCATAAGAATTAGTTATTTCTATAAAATCTGTCGGGGTTGCAATAATAAAAATATCAGCCTGGTCTATCGCCTCTTCAAAATCTGTTGTTGCAATAATATTAAGCTCTCTATCTTTAAGATATTCGGTAATTAATGAATCATTGAATGGAGAAACTTTCTTTTCTATACACTCAATCTTAAATGGGTCAATATCATAGGCAATAACTGAATGAGTTTGAGATAATAAAACTGCATTTGATAAACCGACATATCCAAGACCAGCAACTGTAATATTCATTCGGATAGATAAAATTTTTGGATTATTATATCAATAGATCTTTAAATATTATTAAAGGTATATTTGTTTTTTATATCCTGTTTAAAATTTTATGAAAAGAAACAAGTCAAAATTTGAAAAATTTTTTTCATTTTCACGCTACAAAAGAAGATTTAAAGCCGATAAACTATCGTCTTTAATTGATACAAATTTTTTACTCCAAAAAAATACCATTATTGACACAGACAAAACAATATATACCCATGGAAGTTCTGATGATCTCGAGGAGCACTTTAAAGAACTAAAGAGTGAGTTTCACGGGCAAAGCGAGCTTTGCTT
>Ga0181572_10001811_pt1 | contig 15533 bp, 9 predicted proteins | sample 101ome_26_FD_133004 | JGI IMG/M metagenome (GOLD analysis project Ga0181572, IMG submission 133004) | Coastal salt marsh microbial communities from the Groves Creek Marsh, Skidaway Island, Georgia - 101408AT metaG (megahit assembly) | ecosystem: Environmental > Aquatic > Marine > Intertidal zone... | reverse complement strand
TTTTGACGAGACGATACAAAAGAATGAAAAAAAAATATTTGAGTTTATATTGATAGAACTATGTCTTAATATTATGAAGTATATTTCAAAAGGAAAGACGAATTATGTATCATATTTATATACACTGATACACATTAGAAAATCATCCATTGTAAATATCAATACATATGTTCATTCGTTTGCTGGGTTGGTTATTGATTATGCATCACAGAATGTGAATAGTCACGACATTTTGAAGAATGCTCCATTGTTTATAGAGAAGAACGAATATTTGATGAAGTATTCCGACAAAACATTGTATAGTCATCAAAAGCAGATTTATAGTATATTCAAAAACAATAGATCTCCCAAACTGGTTTTGTATTCAGCACCTACAGGAACGGGTAAAACGATGACACCCATTGGTTTATCTAACACATATCGCATCATCTTTGTATGTGTAGCACGTCATATTGGTCTTGCTCTTGCCAAATCCGCTATTTCATTGGGTAAGAAAATTGCATTTGCGTTTGGATGCGAAAGTGCTAATGACATCCGCCTTCATTACTTTGCGGCTAAGGAGTATACTAAAAATTATAAAAGTGGTGGTATATACAAGGTGGATAATAGTGAGGGTCAAAATGTGGAGATTATAATTTGCGATGTGCGATCATATTTGGTTTCCATGTATTATATGAAAAGCTTCAACGATACGTCCAATATCATCACATATTGGGATGAACCGACAATTACATTGGATAACCCGAGTCACGAACTACACGAAGTGATACATAAGAATTGGAGCGAAAATGTTATACCGAATATGGTATTATCGTGTGCTACGTTGCCGGAAGAAGAAGAAATTATGCCGGTTATAATGGATTTCAACATGAAGTTTGGAAGTAATACAACTATTTATCATATCAACAGCAATGATTTTAAAAAGTCAATACCATTATTGTCAAAAGACAGTAAGTGTATGCTTCCACACAATATGTATTCTGATTATTGTGATATAATTAGATGTGCTGACTATGTGTCAAAACATAAAACATTGTTGCGATACCTTGACCTTCAGTGTATTGTGGATTTTATCTACTATATTCACGAACAACAATATATTGATGCATCCTATACAATTGATGAATACTTTGGCAATGATATTTCAAAAGTGACGATGATTTCAATCAAAGAATATTATTTGTTGTGTTTACAAAATATTTCCGAAGAACATTGGTCACGTGTATATAATGGATTGAAACAAGGACAACAATACAAATTTCAGTCGTATAATATTACTCGGACAACATCACTTCCAGATGAACCAACAAAACCAAGCAATAGTTCTTATGAATTGAAACGGACACAGAGTGTTTTCAAGGAGAATACATCAGCAACACGTAAGCGTACTGGTATTCTATTGACGACAGAAGACGCACATACGCTTACAGATGGACCTACTATATACTTATGTGAAGATGTCAAGAAAATCGGTTCGTTCTATTTACAACAATCACATATTCCAGTGCCTGAATTTGATAGTATTTTGAAAAAGATTAATGCAAATACCATTTTATCCAAGAAGATTGATGAATTGGAACGTGAGATTGATAGAAAAGAACAAATGAACACAAATGACGATGATGCCAAAGTGAAGTATAAGAAACACGTGGATAATGAAACACGAAAAATGATTAATGATGTAAATAAACTACGATCACAAGTGGTAACTACGTCATTGGATAGTGTATATATCCCGAACTCAACGCAGCATCAAGAAAAATGGGTAGGTACAGTGTCCAGTTCGCCATTTCAACCACGTATTTCTGAAGTACACGTAAAACGAATTATGCTTTTGACAATTGATAATACTTATAAGGCATTGCTTTTACTGGGTATTGGAGTGCTATTGGAACAAGACCATAAAGAATATAATGAAATTATGAAGGAAATGGCGGAAGAACAGCTGCTATTCATTATTATTGCATCATCAGATTATATTTATGGTACGAATTACCAATTCTGTCACGGTGTAATTGGAAAGGACCTTGAAAATATGACACAACAAAAGACATTACAAGCACTGGGACGCATTGGCCGAAATGGTATTCAACAAGAATACAGTATTCGTTTCAGAAATGAAGACATTGTATATAATTTGTTTAAACAAAATGATGACAATATAGAAGCGACTAATATGAACACGCTATTTACAACTGATATGGAATAGATATAGATGATTATAGACAAATCATAGACAAATCATAGACAATATAATAAAAACACTGTTATATTTTTATTATATATAGATTATTTCTCATATATTACATCATCTCATATGCAATGGTAACTTCAAAATTAGAATCTTTTGCCTATTTACAATACTTTTTTATAGTCTGTAGCGTATGGATTACCTTTCAACGCATCCATAATAGACATATCATTGCGGTCATTGTTAATACCATCATAGAGTGAATTATTATTTGACGCAGATATACCAATAGTATTTACTGAAGGTGCTTGATATGGCATTGTGGCTGTCAATGGACGTTCGTTTTTGAGTGCTTGATCGCGAACAGCGGGTTTCATATTGATATTGTGGTTTGTCAATTTCATATTTCCGGGAACCATACGTCCTTTAATAGTTGAGCTCTTGATATCATTGTTGCGTTGGTTGTATTCAGCTTGATATGAACGCATTTCTTGTGTTCCTTGCGAAGCACTGGAACCACCAGCATAGAAGAAATCACCTGTTTTGGCACGTGTAGTATTAGCTTGTTGATGCTCTGTAACCATATACGCATCACCATTTTGTTGGCGATTAATATTCATATGGAATTTTGATTTTTCCATTGTTTCACGATGAGTTGTAGGTGCCTTTTGTGCAGGGTCATATACATAACTTTCCGGAACGTGGGTAGATGCGTTTTGGTAAGGGCGCATATTTTCAGATGTATCTTCTTTGCGTGTAGGACGAAGCATATCCATTAATGGTGCAACTGCTGCATTTACAGAGTATCCAATAGAACCAAAATAATTGGTTTCGCTACCTACAGAACGGTTGTTAGGATAAGCATTTTTTCCTTGAATACCATAATCACCAGTAGTTGGGTTTGCCTTATTGTTGGCACCCGCAACACCGAAAGGCTTGGGTCCCAAATCAATGTGACGGGATTTTTGGACTTGACCGGGTACATATTCACCGCTATTGTTTCCCGCAGTACCTTTATATTCACGTCCAGTTGTTTTACGGTTTGTAAAACGGTCAACTTGTATAGAACGACTTGTTTCGCCTTTTTCTAAACCTCCTGTAGTAAACCAACGGTCAGGTCCATTTTCATAATGGCGGTCAGGGCGATTTTTTTCAAATTTACCTTCAGTTCCAATATTTTTTATATGAGATACAGCAGGACCTTCTAATCCTAATGTAGAAATTCCACCCGCACGTGGATTATTGTCTGTGCGTAATTGGTCTACTGTTTTGGGCTTCCAGCTATCACGTTCCATCATACCAGAGTTAAACCCATTTCCACCTTCAGTGCCATACCCCAGTCCTAAACCGGGTGCAACTTGCTCTTGCTTGAACGGTAATGTATTTGCCATTTTCATACTGGCATTTACACGAGATTGATAGAAATCATTTTCGTTGGGAGCACCGTGCGCCCATTGATAATTTTCATTGGGTTCAAACAAAGGTGCTTGTTCTTTTTTACTAATATCTTGGGAACCTGCTCCTGTATAATTATCTAATATAGATTCAGCAGTATTTTCATCTAATACTAAAGCATGAGATTTGGAGCCAAAATAGGGAACCATATTATTATGCTGAAAATAGTCGGACCCTACCTTATCTCCAGTAAGGGATTGATAATCACCGTCATTACTGCTATAGGTTGACAACCCATATTCATTGAAATATTTGTCTGTATATGCTCTTCCAGAATATTTATTTACAGTAGATAATTGTGCTGTTTTGGGTTCTTGATTACCTTGAAAATCTTCTTCGTAATTTTTGTCGGCAACATTTACGTTTGGCAATTGGGTAGTGTTGAACCCTTCTTTCTTTTTTGTATTCTTATTTACGACATATAAAGAACCTAATGCGAATAAAGGAACTAATGCTTCCATATTTATATATAGTTATATAAAATAACTATATATTTTTCAAAACCTATTTACTTTCCTGTGTAATTATCTTTTACTAAAGTGCGAGAACTTGAATTCACATTAATATCTTTTTGCAAATAAGATTGGGGATTCACAAATGGCTTTTCCCAACGATTTTGTTGCATATCTACATACATCCACGCTGGATGAGTATAGCGTGTTTCTTCTACAAAGGGTTGTTCTGTGGTGTATGAGCGTGTATATGTTTGCGCCTTATTGTCTTCATAATTATTTAAATTTACATTATCGCGGTTTAATGTACGACTTAATCCCTTTAAATCACTTTCAAGATTTACAGTATTATTGTGCAAATTAGCACCCCATTTCTGCAATCGGATATGACTATCTTCTAAAAATGGCATTTGGGAACCTGGACCAGGAGTATTTAACATATATCTTCCTACAAAACTACTTTCTTCAATTTGTTTTTTTACTCGGGCTTCATCATCATGGAAACGTGTGAATGACATTAGTTATTATATATTGCGAAAAAAAATCAAAGTTCTCCAATCAATTATTAATACATTGATATATAGAATACATTAAATATAGAATATAGAAATTCCAGAAATGCTATGTCTAAATATGATTGTGAAAAATGAGTCTAAAATTATAACACGATTACTCGAAAGTGTAGTAGATTACATTGATTGTTATTGTATTTGTGATACAGGTTCAACTGACAATACAACAGATATTATAACCTCTTTTTTTAAATCACGTGACATAAACGGTAGTATAATCCATAAAGAATTTGTTAATTTTTCATATAACCGCAATTGTGCATATCATTATGTTTGTCACCATATGGATAATGTTACCCACATATTGTTTTTAGACGCTGATATGGTTTTCAATACATCGCTATCTAAACAAGAATTACAAAATTTGTATATTCAATACGATGCGTGTTATTTGTATCAAGGTTCTCTAAATTGTCATTATAAAAATGTTCGTATTGTGAAAAAAAATCCTGAATATAAATATATTGGGGCCACCCATGAATATTTTGATTTATGTAACAGTTTCTATATTCATACGATTAGTGATGATTTGTTGTTTATTAAAGACGTTGGAGATGGTGGTTCTAAAACCAATAAGTTCCAGCGAGATATTCACCTTCTTATAAAAGCACTAAACGACGAACCAAATAATTCTCGTTATGTATTTTACTTGGCAAACAGTTTCAAGGACTGTGGAGATTTTGACAATGCTATTAAATACTATTTACAGCGAATAAATATGGGTGGATGGATACAAGAAGTATGGTGTTCATACTATTATATTGGATTGTGTTATGATTCTCAAAACGATGATAAAAATGCATTGTGGTATTGGTTGAAAGCTTTTGAAGTATTTGATAAACGTATAGAGAACCTGTATCAGATTGTGAAATACTATCGTATATGTTCTCAACACGAGCTTGCATATAGTTTTTATTTATTGGCAAAACGATGTATGAATTCCATTACTTTAGAAAGTCATCTGTTTTTAGAGAAGGATGTGTATTTGTATAAGTTGGATTATGAGTATTCCATTTTTGCTTTTTATGTAAATATGCGCGATAGTGGAATATATTGGAAACTCATGCATAATACAATGGTGGATGTAGTTACATACCAAAACATATGCGAGAATTATAGATATTATAATTCTATCCTTTCTGAAAAGTGCGACGTCGTACAGAATATTAAGTGTCCCAGAATTCCTGGGTTTTATCCAAGTTCTCCGTCCTTTATTATGCATAATGGAATAATGAAGGTCAATATCCGATATGTAAATTATAAAATAAGGGATGACGGTTCTTATGAATATAACCCACCCATTACAACTAAAAATATGTTAATGAATTACAATGTTGATACCAATACAACAACAAATTGTATGGATGTGTCATATGATGATTCTTATGATAATCAACTCTATTGTGGGAACGAAGACGTGCGTTTATTGTTATCATCTAATGGAGAGTGTTATTATTCGTCTAATATTGGATTTGAAAATGGAAATATTGGCATACATATTGGAAAATACTGTTTGAATCAAGGAGCATTGTGTGGAAATCACGTTGTGAGTCCGATAAACAACACTGTGGAGAAGAATTGGGTTTTATTTGAGAAAGATGGGGATATACAAGTTATATATACTTGGCAACCACTTACAATTGGAACGCTATGTAATAATGAGAATGATTATATATTTGTAGAGAACCACGTTTCAAATGAGAAAAATCATTATTTAAATGATTTGCGTGGCTCAACCAATGGCATATATGTAGATGGATATTGGTGGTTTATTTGTCATAAAGTATTTATGTGTAACGGAAAACGGAAATATTATCATATTCTTGTTCGTATGGACCACACGTTCAACTTGTTATACAGTGAGTATTTTGTATTTGAAAATATGGATATTGAATATTGTTTAGGTTTAGTGTATTGTGATGACTGGTTCTATATTGGATATAGTATGAATGACAATAATAGTAAAATAATGAAAATTAGAAAAGATAAAATATATGCAACTATTATATAATGAGACAAACTAAAAAAGTACAACCCAAAAAAGTTAAAAATGGGAAAAATAAAACATTAAAAAGGAAAAAAAATAAAACATTAAAACGCACATCTAAACCAAAGCAAACAAAAGGTGGTAATAAGCAAAAGTTAAACAAAATGGAAGAAGAAATTAGAAATAATAAAAAAATAGCTATAGAATGGTTCATTCGATTTATTGGAGAATGGTATAATATTGGTGATATTTTGTATAACATGAATGGTTCGAAAGAAAAAAGTCGCTTAAATAATGCAGATGGAACATATTTTTGTATTTTTAAATATACGAATGATGTATATAACGATGACAATAGAGATAAGGTGATTGAAGATTTTGAAAAAATATCAAGTCCTGGTGATAAATGGGAAGTATGGACGGATGACCATATAAATAAATTTATAAAAAATATAGATAATTATAAATCTCTGAATTCTTTTATAGAATTTTCATTGGTGCTTACAACAGGTAATAATTGGATAGACAAAACTATAGATAAATTTAATAGTTTCACACTTCCAATAATATATACAACAGAACAAATTATAGAAAAAATAAGAAATGGTGAACTTAAAAAAAATACAATTATTACACGTCCTAATAGTAGTTGGGATCTTGCATTTATGAAAGACAAATGTAAATCATATACTGAGAACCAAAAAAAGTTTTTGGAATATTCTTATATGGATATAGGTTCAATATTGACAGGACCAGAATATTTTGAGTCTCATAAAGAAAAACGAGATAAATATGGAACTGGAAATATATCAACCCTAAGTGGTATGAGAGACTTCAATCCTGAAAAATTAAAGAAATATTTTTATTTAGATCCCATATCAGAAATAAATGAAACTGTTTCGTCAGATTTAGAAAGACAACGCAGTAAATGAATCTTATAATGATAAGAAAATTATAATATTTGAATATTATATAATGCCAAAAAGCGTGAAACGTTCGAAATCCAATGGATTAAAATCCAGAAAAAGACCTGGTAAAAAATCTGGAAATGCGAAAAAAATGCGTAGAACCCGCAAAAATAAGGGAGGTATAACTAAGGAGACAATTTGTAAAGGTAAGATGGTTGCATCAGGAACACTCGCGATTATTTCATCATTAGCTGTGGTGACAGCTCTTGTATCTAATCCGGCGACACTGCTGGTGTTAGGTAGTATAGCTGGTGTGTTTATTGTGTCCGGAACAGGGTTTACAACAGGTTCTATTTCATTAGCAACTATCAGTGCCTTGACCGGCCAAAAAGATTTAGATTGTGATTCCATTGATAAATCAGTGTTTAAGTCATTAAATAATATTACTTTAGCAAAAGAAAATAAAATAAAAAAGAAGGGTCAAGAGATTAAAATAAAAGTTATTAGTAACAATTTATTCGGACAACAATCTATTACAGATGAATCATATATATTAGTACACATTCCTCAAGAAGGTGTGAGGAAAGTAGTAAATAAAGACGAATATTATTTGTTTAAGAGTGATGGCAAACTTGATGTTTTGCGTTCAATAGCATTTACACATATGAATAGATATATATCTAAATATGGTGTTTTTCACAGAAGAAAATATCATGTGATTAAAGCACTATTAAAATATAACGCGAATGATTTATATAAAAAAGTTGAAAAATATACTAATTATAAAGGAGATGACGAAAAAAAGAAAAAATTCATAGAAAACATTGAGAAAACTATTAATTCTGAAAAAGCTAAAGTAGTTGAATACTGGAATATATTTAGGAGCGCTGCTTTATACTTTTGTAATAAAGATAATTATTATAAAAACAGAAAAAACTTAAACATTGTGTGTAGTACAAAAGGAGACATAACTGAAGAAACACCTGAAGAAACAACTGAAGAAAAAACTGAAGAAACACCTGAAGAAACAACTGAAGAAACAACTGAAGAAACAACTAAAATAGATGAATCTGAATTTAAAGAAATCACAGATACCATAAAAAAAGTTATGTTTACGCCAATTATGGAACACGAAATATATAAAGAGTATTATGAAGGTAGAACTAACTAAAATTGAACCAAGTGATACAATAATATACAATTATATACAGCCACATTTACCATAATGCACGACATCGAAGACACTATCCTTAAATATAATCAAGACACAAAGGAGTGTGATGAAGAGATTGTCATTCAACTTCTTCATCATTTGAAAACCTGGATTATTGACAGTTACACCAAATACAAAGACTCAAAAAAAGAGAAAGAAATCATCCATAAATTGCGAAATGAAATTCCAAAGGTCATGCAAAAGTTCCTTCGCCCATACAAAATCCAAATTAAGAAAGCCAGTTTATTATACCGTTATAAGCAACTCCGAGAAGAAAACAAGATAGAACCCATAGACGTATTACCGTTGCTCCTTATAAAGAAACCAGCAAATGACATTTCAGGAATTAACCAAATCACTATTTTGACATCTCCCACACCAAGCGGACAAGATTTCAGTTGCAAACACGATTGCTTTTATTGTCCGAATGAGCCAGCACACGAAGACAATAATTGGACGCCACAACCCCGAAGTTATTTGTCAAAGGAACCCGCCGTCCAACGTGCAAACCGAAATCATTTTCATCCATACGAACAAACCAAAAATAGACTTGACTCGCTATATATGTGCGGTCATAAATGCGATAAGCTGGAATTCATCATCGAGGGTGGAACATTTACAGAATATCCCAAACATTATTTGAAATGGTTCTTTATACAGTTTATATATTGTGTGAATGTGTATTTTGATTCTTCACCCAAACGAGAACCCAAAACACTGGAAGAGGAAATACAGTTGAATACCACAGCAAAATGTCGTATTATTGGTATATGTATTGAAACACGACCCGATGCGGTTCTTGAAAACGACGAAGACAATATTCCGTGGTTGAAAACACTTTTGTGTTGGGGCGTCACGCGAATTCAGTTGGGTCTTCAACAAATAGACAATTTCATTTTGAAAAAGATTAATCGCGGACACACAGTAGAACAAGCAATAAAAGCCATTGAAATTTGTAAAAACAATTGCTTCAAGATTGACATGCATTTGATGCCCGATCTTCCATACTCCAATCCAGAAAAAGATAAATATATGTTTGACCAAGTGTATAACAGTGACAAATATCAACCCGACCAAATCAAAATATATCCATGTGAAGTGGTTCCCTGGACGAAAATAGAAAAGTGGTATAACGAAGGCTCATACAAACCTTATGGAGAAGATAAATCACTAATGACGGATGTATTACAATACGCAATGACAACGTGTAAACCGTGGATACGTCTTCCACGGGTTATTCGCGATATTCCAGACACGTATATTTCCGGGGGCATCAAATGTGGTAATATGCGACAAGTTGTGAATGATAAAATATATGACGAAAAACAGTACAGTATGGACATTCGCTATCGCGAAATAGAGCGTCATCCCGAGTATGATAATAATGATGCACGCCTATTTGTGAGAGAATATAGGGCATCAAATGGCACAGAATACTTTATATCATTTGAAAGCTATGATAAAAAGGCGATTTATGGATTCTTGCGACTGCGCATTCCGGATACAAACGACACAATGACACAGTTAATGTATCAAGACACATTGAAGAATAAAGCACTCATTCGCGAACTTCACGTATATGGTAGCGTCCAAAATGTGGGACATTTCAATACACTTACAAATGCAAGTTCAACAGAATGTCAACACTCCGGATTTGGAAAAAAATTATTAAAAAAGGCAGAGCAAATTGCGTTTTGGAAGGGAATGGACGGGCTTGTTATTATTTCAGGAATTGGTGTGCGAGATTATTATAAAAAACGGGGATATACATACAGAAATAATTATATGGTGAAACATTTCCAATACAAATACTTGATATATGTGTATTTTAGAGCATTTATTACGACAGCATTCTTCTTTGTAATTATCCAATATGGTTTATTGGCTTCCCTTTACACGAACCGAACGTCTTGCGATGCCATTGGGTAATACCATATTGATTTATACCATCCAAATGAGCTTTAGAACCATAGCCTACATTTTTTTCAAGATTGTAGTACTCATTTAATAATGGATGGCGTTGGCATAATTGGATAATGTCTTTGTCGCGAGTTGTTTTAGCTATTATACTTGCCGCCGCAATACCGATATATTTACCATCTCCTTGCTTTATTGTGACGTGCTGGATATATACTCCATTGTATTCAAATGGGATGAAATAATTGCCATCAATGACCAATAAAACCCTCTGTGGATTAAAATTCTCCTTTTCGTGATTGTGTATATATTCAACACAGCGAAGAGCACATTGATGCATACCTTTCATCACCGCTTGTAGAATGTTGATTTCGTCAATAATGTCATTTGACAATGCTGCTGTATGATGAAAAAATACATTGTTTGTAATATTTTCACATTCACTATATAATTTCTGTTTGTTTGTGAATTTTTTACTGTCTTTAATGTTTTTCGTATCAAATGATTCTTTGTGTAGTTTAGGTAATATAACGCTACTTACAACTACATCGCCGAACATACATCCCCGTCCAACTTCGTCAATACAGATTTCATAATCATATTGGTCATTGTCGTAATAATATTCTAATCCCATTTCTGGCTACTATATAAATATAGTAAAATAACTTTATATTTTATTAACAATCGTTTTTTTATAATAATATAGTATAATACATAATGAAAATGTCATTCAAACTTACAATTTGGGCGATGCTATTTATTATAGTAGTCGTTTTAGCACTTTCATATTTTATGAAGACAAATGTATCTCAAGAAGGCTTTGGTTCATATAAACGTAATAAATTCCCAATGAGAGATCCTATAATAATTGCTCCTTATGACCAATCAAGAAAATTAGTAAAATTAATTGATTGTTTATATTTTGATGAAAGTACAGGTAATATTATTGAAATAGTTTCTAAAGAATATGATGAAGTTGCGAAAAATACTCCTGAAGACGAAATTACTGGTATAAATATAATAAACCGTAGTGATGGTAAAGCAACAAACTACAAAATAAACTATGTAACAGATAGTAGTAATAATACTACTACCGCAGAAGTGAAAGATTCTACAGGTAAAACAACAATTAAAGAAAACAATGTTACATTTGATTCATCAGCAAATCAAACTTTCGTATACAAAACAGAAATGATAGTTCCTCAATATTATGTTGTAGTACAATCAAATAATAACGATACAATGTTACATATAATTCATGGTGAAACATATAAAATTATAGGCAGTTATTTGTTTAGTAAAGGAGGTACTAATACATATGATAATATTTCAAACTATAGTTTTCTACCAAACACTGTAACATTTACTAATAACAATATATCTGGCACAGATATACATAAGATTTCAGATAATGTAGTATATGATAAAACAAATAATAACGTACTTGCAAGTATAGATGCTAATAAGATAATGGTTATTTACCCAGATGGCTCTAATGACCAATTACAAACAAGTTTGTATGATTCTAAAGAAACAAATGACAGTGATCCTGCATACTGGGTGGCAAATACGTCAGTTGGAAATACTATTATTCATTATCCAGTTAGTAATGGGGTATATATAAGTGCTCTTGAAATGAAATCAGTATCAACAAATAATATAACAGAGTATAAATTAGATAATAACACTAATTATTATACAAAAACTGTTACTGATGCGAGTGGTAATACTACCACTACATATGGATTTTATATAGACAGTAATGGAGACTTAACTGCTCCCAATGGTGATACTATAACCGGGTATAAAGAAATTAATAACGTATTGAATGAATTAGATAATACTAATAGTTTTGTAATTTCAACCACACCATACAAAATAGATAATACTACTGATTATTTTACACGTACTACAAAAAATGGTATAACATATGGATATAGATCAGATGGTAACAATAATATTATTGATATTAATGATAATCAAGTTGTTTCATCATATAGCATAGATAATACTACTAATGAAGTTTTAGTTTCTGCAAGTAGTGGAGATTTAGTAGCAAGTTCAAAATATTTTGAAAACAAAACTGTAGAAGATACAACATCCAGTGAAAATAATGGCGGATTATCTGAATTAGAAAAGTCCTTTGAAATATTGGAACGTGGCAAATTGTTATTTGCAAATATGTATGGTTTAGATACTGCTGGTAGCGGAGGAGTATATGGTGAAGATTATTTCTTGAAAACAGAAGTTGTTCCTCCTGTATGCCCAACATGTCCCAGTTGTTGTAATGGATGCAATGGTGTATGTGGTGATTGTGGAGGTAATGGTGGTTCAGGTACAAAAACAACAGATGGTTCTTCATTAACAAATGGTGGTGGAAATGTAATTTCACAAACAATTGATTCCACCGGAAATGCAATTTCAAAAACGATTGATTCTACTGGAAATATTGTTACTGGAACACTTGACGCCGCTGGAAATGTTATTGGTACCGCAGGAAATGTAGTGACAGGAACACTTGATACAGCAGGAAATGTAGTTACAGGAACACTTGATGCTACCGGCAATGTTATAGGTCAAGTTGGTTCTGGAACATCTCAAGTTGTTGGTGATGTATATGGAGCAACAAAGCAAGTAATTGGCGATTTATATACTGGTGCAACTACATTAGGTACGGCGGCTACACAAGTCCCAATGACAACAGGACAATATCCTATGCAATCAACATATGGTTATCCTGTCCAAGGTCAGCCTCAGTTCCAAATGAATGCTCAAATGCCTGGATATCAAAGTGGTGTATCGAATTATAATTATTATGGTGCTTTACCTGATAGTACAAGTAATTATGTAGCACGAACAGCAGATTTCAGTTCTTTTTCAAAGTGAGAATAATACAAGTATAAAGTAAGATTGTGATGTAAATATGTAAAATATTATATATAACGCGAAAATATATATAATAAGATAAATACTAATATAGTAAATGTCATCTCGGGAACGTAATAAGATTAAAAAAGAAATCCAGGAGTTTGTCTTGAATTTTGATAAAATTTGTGAGGAAAATGTACAAAAACGCGGAATATATATCTATGGACCGCACGGGTGTGGTAAAACCCATTTTGTAGAAAAATTATTAACTGAAATAGATTATGATATTATAAAATACGACGCGGGTGATTCACGTAATAAACATTTGGTGGAATCATTAAATAGTGATAATATATCTACAAAAAACGTTATGAGTATGTTTAAAAAAAAAGAAAGTAAAATAGCAATTATAATGGATGAAATTGACGGAATGAATAGTAACGACAAAAGTGGGTTATCGTCATTGATTAAACTGATACGACAAAAAAAGACAAAGAAACAAAGGTTGGAAAGTAAAACAAATATTCCAATTATTTGTATAGGAAACACGTTTAATGATAAAAAAATACGTGAGTTGATGAATATATGTAATGTATATGAACTGAAAAGTCCATCCAATAAACAAATAAAGAGTTTTTTAAAAAAAGAAATGAAGAATTACGAGAACCTGAATGATAAAATGGAAAAGTGTATGGTTGATTTTATACAAGGAGATTTGCGGAAAATGAAAAAATTCAAAGAGTTGTATGAAAATAATGCACAATTAATGAACGAGGAATATTTTTTAAAAATATTTCAGAAAAAACATTATAATGATGATGCAAAGAAAATAACACACGAATTAATATACAAACGCGTAAATATTGAAGATCATAATATATATATGAATGATACTGAACGGACGATTGTTGCTTTATTATGGCACGAAAATATTGTGGATAAATTGAAAAATGTTAAATTGAGCAAATCACTTCCATTTTATTATAAAGTATTGGATAATATATGTTATGCTGATTATATTGATAGAGTGACATTTCAAAACCAGATATGGCAACTGAATGAAATGACATCACTATTAAAGACATTTTATAATAACAAAATTTATCACGATACATTTAAACCCAAATATAAGCATTATGAAGATATACGATTTACTAAGGTATTGACAAAATATTCTACTGAGTATAACAATAATATGTTTATAAATGGTCTATGTCAAATCTTAGATATGGAACGCAGTGATGTATTATGTTTTTTTCAGGAAATTCGGCAACTCCAACAACATAATCCGGACATATATAACGAAATAGAGTCAAATCTGATTGAAAATAATATCAATAAATTAGATATACGCCGCATATACAGATATTTGAATAAAAATGCCAGTCCCATTTTGGAATAGTATTATAGAATTATATTTTTTGAATGGTATAATTGGAATAAATATAATCATCGTTTGAATATATTTATTGTAAGTACAAATAGTATAGTATATTGTATAGTTGAATGTTTTTGTATAGTTGAGCATTTATTGTATTATGCTTCGGAATCAATACTCACACTGACTTTTGGAATTAGAGGTGTATCTTGTTTATGTGTTTCAATAGTATTTTTTAAAGTGTTTATTTTGCTCGAGAGTGTATGGTTGTCATTTTCTTGACGTCTAATTGTTTCTTCAAGGTCTTTAATTTTATTCTCCAGTTTCTTATCGTCTCTTGGTGTAGTTGATATCTGGTTAGTCAAATCCTCTTTTTCTTTGGTTAATTGTGAAACTTGTTGCTGTAATGTTGAAATAAGATTAACAATTTGTGATGACGATAGTCTGACCTCTTTCCCTTCACTATTTTTAGTAGTAATGGGTGTTTGTGCAGCTAACGCAGCTGTTAATTCCTTATTTTTTTTTTGAAGGTCTTGTAGAATATTCACCACTTCTTGTTTTGTAAGATTCTTTTTTTCTCCATTTTCCGTAT